>SDBT01015421.1_pt1 | contig 12142 bp, 10 predicted proteins | sample 2277101 | NCBI WGS metagenome assembly SDBT01 (sample SAMN10404973, study PRJNA504765) | marine sediment metagenome | isolation source: marine sediment core GS10_PC15, 103 cmbsf | place: Arctic Ocean: Southern Knipovich Ridge | collected 2010
CGAAATCGTCGGTATACTCGTGAATAGCAGGAGCATTCTTCTGGATTTCTGGGAAGTTTATCTCCCTGTATTAGAAAGCAATGGATTTTCAGTTTCACGCTCTACCGACGGGTAAGCGCTTATTTTTTGCCAACTGGGATTCTCTACTCACAGCTTGCCTCTTGCAGAGTCTGGTGTTAAAATGTTAGCTCTATGGAGTATAATACCAATATTCAAATGACAACACCATCAAGTCGCAAACTAACACCAAATCTCCGTGATATGGTGCTTCCACCAGTAATGGACACGTCATCACACGACTTGATCAAGGACTTCTTTATACCTCTCCTACAAAATTCCTGTTACTATGACCGAGGAGTCGGCTACTTCAGTTCTGGTTGGTTACGAATCTCAGCAATAGGATTATCATCATTCGCGGAGAACGGAGGTAGAGCCAGGTGGGTAACCAGCCCGATTCTCTCAAAGCCTGACTGGGAAGCTCTAAAACTGGGCAGCAAGGCGCAACAAGACAGAGTACTGTTTGAAGTATTAAGAAATAACATTAATGATCTTGCTAGATCATTAGAGGAGTCAACGCTCAATGCCTTAGCTTGGATGGTTGCGGACGGAATCCTCGAGTTCCGCTTGGCTATCCCCAGGATCAAACTGGATGGGGAATTTCATGATAAGTTCGGCATATTTCAGGATGTTGACGGGAATAAAGTTAGTTTTAATGGTTCCTATAACGATAGTATCCAAGGTACAAGGAATTATGAATCAATTAAGGTCTTTAAATCCTGGTCGAAGACTGGTTCCAGCCTAGTTGGGCAAGATCAAGCTCGCTTTGACAGACTCTGGCTAAATGAAGATCCAAATATAAAAATCTATGAGCTCGATGAAGATTCAGTAGAAGATATTATTCAATTAAGGAAGATGGAGAGGCCTTACAAGCAAGCACCACTGGTCCCAAAGGACAGGATCAGTGATTCGGAAGTCGTATTGGAAGCTCAAGTTCCATCAAAACCCGACTGGATGGTTCCAAGGGAATACCAAGAAAAGGCCGTACGTAAATGGATTAAGAATGGCTTTTGCGGGTTGTTTGAAATGGCTACTGGGACTGGAAAGACTATTACAGCTTTGCTCGCGCTAATCGAGCTAATTGAACAACGCGGCAATTTAATCACGATTATCGTTGCCCCAACCCTAAGTTTAGTTAACCAATGGGTAGTTGAAGTTAAGAAATTCCACTTTTGGGATATTACTGTGGCAATGTCTACCAATCCTAAATGGGAAATCATTTTTCAAAGAACTCTCACATCCTTCAAACTTGGAAACGCTCAGTACCCTGTAATAATCACTACGTATTCGACTTTTAAAATTCAACGCTTTCAATCCCAGCTCGCTCGCCTTCCGGCGGAGACATTTGTGATCTTCGATGAATGCCATTGGCTCGGTGCATCCGAGATGCAATCCAATCTACCCTGGTCAATTAAAAACCGACTAGGATTATCAGCTACACCTCATCGGCATTTCGACGAGGGAGGAACATCCATTTTATTGAAGTACCTAAAGGCTGAGGAGAAATCGACGCATTGCGTCGATTTCAAGTGGGCTATTTCAAATGATTACTTATGCGAATATGAGCTATACCCGCATCTAGTGGAATTAACTGAGGATGAGCTAGATGAGTATTTAGAAATTACGAGCCAAATCGCGAAACGATACTTTATCTCTAAACAAAGCAAATCGCCTAACACCACAATTGCTCATGATTCCGGAACAGAAAGATTACTGATAAAGCGAAAACGGATTGTTAACCGTGCCGATGAGAAACTTCAAAAAGTTGGTGAGATTATAGATCAGATGAGCGAGCGAGAAGACGAAATCCACCATACGCTCGTATATTGTTCCGAAGGCAAAAAAGATAAATCCTCAGAAATTGACCGCTATGGCAAGTACCTTGCATTTGATAAAAAACTAAGGGTAAATAAATTCACAGGCGATACTCCTCCCAATGAAAGGGAATTGCTATTGAAACAGTTTGATGATGGTCAGATTCAATGCCTCCTCGCAATGAAATGCTTAGACGAAGGGATTGATGTCAAGCGAACAGAAACTGCCATATTCGTAGCGAGCAGTACTAATCCGAGACAATATATCCAGCGAAGGGGAAGGGTACTACGTACGCATCCTGACAAACCACTAGCCTATTTGCACGATATTCTGGTCAAACCAGCATTATGGGGGTCTGAATCTACTCTGGAAGTAGAAAAGTCTCTCTTTAAGAACGAACTATTAAGGTTTAAAGAGTTCGCTTCCGCAGCGATTAATTACTCACAGTGTATGAGATTCATCGAATCTGCATCAGAGGAATATGGAATCGAATTATGAATAAGAATGACGATCTGGTTGTGAAGATACTCAATGAATTCTTCTCTCGTGATGAAGTCCCCGGCTCTGTAAAAAGCGTAATAGAGAAGGCAATAAGAATCGAGCTACAGCAACTCCACTATAACAAGCCGAGAACACGCGGGGAGATATATGAATTCATTGATGCTGAGGCGCGTAGACAAATGATTATTGAAAACAAGACAGCTGAGGATTAGCTATTTTATGAACATCCATTCAATAACTCTTCAAAATTTCACTTCCTTCCGAGATCGCCAGAAAATTGAGTTTTCCATCGGTGATAAACCAGTTACATTAATTGAAGGTGAAATGGGGCACGGTAAATCAAATCTGCTTAATGCGTTTTATTGGTGTTTTTACAGCATTTACTGGCACAGCGACCAAGCGAAGTTTATTCAGGCCCCTAACCCAATTGAATATCATCTTATCAATAAAGGTGCTCTCGATGAGCACATGTCAGATGGCGAAAAAGTGGAAGTGAAGGTGGAAATAACCTTTGAGACGGATGAAAAATCAATAATAACTGTTTCACGTAGTCTATATGCATATCATATAAATGGCAATTGGAATTCTGATAAAGGTACCGTATTCCAGGTAGGCATTATGAAGTCAGATACGGGCCAATACTCACTTCATGATGGAGAGGAGGCTGACGGAATACTTCAAAGGTACTTTCCTAGTGCATTATCTAATTATTTTTTGTTTAGAGGTGAGAATCGTGATGAGCTTGTCAAGCTTACAGGTAAATCACTTTTCATGGAAGCAATTCAGAAATTGTCGAAGCTGAAACTATTCGAACGTTTGGTTGATCACTTGGTGTACTCGGAAAAAAAGGCTAGAACTGAGGCAGGTAAAGAACTAGGGGGGGATATCCAGAGAGAAATTGACAAGCTACAATTGAAAATCGACCAGTCTGATAAAATGATTAAGGTATTTGAAGAGCATCTCGATGAATTGAAAGCGGAGAACCGCGATAATGAGAACGAGTATATCAAATACCGGGATAAAATCAAGGAGAATCAGGAGGCGTATGCTCATCAACATAAGATCGAGTTATGCGAATTGCAGATTAGTCAACTAGATCATCGCTTTAAGGAGATCCTGATAGAAAGGAATAAGAAAATTGTTAGCAGGTGGCCTAGTCTACTAATCGTCCCTTCTTTTCAGCATGTCTTACAGAAATACAAAGAAGCCCAGAAAGCGGGGACGCATCCCCCCGATATAAAAAGGAGCTTATTGGAGAAGCTGATCGAGGAGAAAATCTGTATATGCGGAACTGATCTGGCTGAAGGAAGCCCAGCGTTTGAAAGAATCACTACTCTCTATAGTGAGGGCAATAATGATGAACTAGTTCGAGAAATCTTTGCTCTTGCAACAATGGTGGAGGGGATCTTGCCTTCACTCGACCTTTTCATAAATGAAATATATGATTACGATCAGAAGAACCAAGAAATCAAACAGAAGATTTCTAGTCTTAATGATCAGATTAAGGGGATAAAGCCAAAGATAGGCGATATATCCGAAGATTTACGTGAGCTCCAAAAGAAACAGGACAATGCAAAGGAACGCCAGATCAATACTAAAAAGCAGATTAGCGACTTAATCCGGAGAATTAACGAAATAAAGGAGGAGCGTAAGGAGTACGACCGCGAAATAAATGCGAAAACCGCATCATTGGGTAAATCTGAACTACCAAGAATACGAGCAGACATAGCCAGCGAATCACTTAGCGTAGCTATTGCTTTGAGAGAAGAATATGAAAAATATATCTTCCAGGAGATTGAATCCCATATGCAGGAGCATTGGGAACTTATATGTTACGATCTGCTGAGCTACGAAAAGGTTAAATTGGATAAAGAGAATAAATACTTTGATGTGTGTGATAGTAGCGGAGACTCTCGCCGGTTGAGTATGAACACAGGTCATAGGCTCCTCTTGACGATTTCCTTTATATCATCACTGATGCGGATTGCAAAAGAAATTTGGAATGAATCAATTCCGATTGTCATGGACGCTCCTTTGTCAGAAGTGGGTAAGTCGGCAATGCCGAAATCCGTAACTGGCTTGACAGAACTCTTTAATCAATCAATTCTGATTCTACAGGATGGATCTGTATCTGATGAGATCTTTTCTCAAATTAAGCCATTGGTTGGCGCAAGATACTCCATTATCTTCGATAAGCATCACCAGCACTCTCAGATTGTTGTGGTGAATTAATGGATGGAACACTTCGATTCAGCGTTTCCAAGGATGGCCACAAAGCATATAACACGCTCTGTAAGGGTGAAAATTCTCTTTTCCCCCAGTTTACGGATATGTTCTATTGGTGCGCCATTCTAGGCTTTAAAAGTGGGCAAGATAGAAGACCATTAGGCCAAAAAGAAGGTGTTTTCACTTGGAGCGCCTTCCAAGATGATCAGAAAACAGCTCTCTTGTCTTTAGCGATTCATGCAAATGGCGATTTCTCAATATTGTGCAGCGAAACTGGTGGAGACGGAGATGCTGCCGACGCTTTTCAGGGACTAAGGATTTTACTCGAGGAGTATGCTGAAATCGGGCTGACGATTCTTTTAAACCTCATAAGCGATGATAAAGCTGGTATGCAGAATAATTATGAAACATTATTAGCCTACATCATCGAAAATAGAGAAAAGATTAAAGATCAACATACATAATGATCCCTATCAGGCTAATATCTACAGCCTTTGTGATTGGATTATGGGTGCGAACTTTGTGAATGATTGATTGTAGAGTCCAAAGCATAAACCAAGCCCCTCAAACTTTAAAGTATATCTAAGATAACTGCGGTGGCCCTGTCGATGTCATCAGAAGAGCTATTTCGCCCCAATCCAAACCTCACCGACTGATGTGCTCTTTCGTCTGGAAATCCCATCGCTTTGATAACATGTGACGGTTCAACCTGGGCTGTCGTGCACGCTGCGCCGGTTGAGATGGCAACATCATGCTTGAGTTTCACTAACAAATATCGGCTCTCAATCCCTGGAAGATAGATGTTCAGATTGTGAGGCAAGCGTAGTGTAAGATGACCATTAATCTCGAGGCTTTCAATACCCGTCTTCAATCCCTCGTACAATTGGTCTCTGAGCCCCCGGAGTCGTTTCGATTCTTTCTTCATCTCCTTTCGGGCAATTTCGAGAGCCTCGCCCATACCTACGATGGCCGGTACATTGAGTGTGCCTGACCTCATTCCTCGTTCGTGTCCGCCTCCGTGTATTTGCTCTGCTAATTTTACACGTGGTGATATGCGTCGAACATAAAGAGCGCCTATACCTTTGGGGCCATAAATCTTATGAGCAGACATCGACAGCAAATCGATGTTCATTTCTTGGACATTTATAGGTATGTATCCTATCGCTTGGGCAGCATCTGTATGAAAAAGGATGCCATATTCGCGAGTAATCTTCCCTATTTCTTGCAAGGGATGCAGCACGCCAATTTCATTGTTAGCTGTCATCAGGGAGACAAGAATAGTATCAGATCGAATGCTCTGTTTTAATTCATCCAGATCAATCATGCCCAGATTGTCTACAGGTAAATAGGTGATCTCACAACCTTGCTTCTCAAGGTAGTCGCAGGTATCCAACACTGCCTTGTGTTCAGTTGTACAAGTAATGAGATGGCATCCCTTCGACTGATAGGACTCAACAACACCTAGGAGCGCGAGATTGTCCGCTTCTGTGGCACCTGAGGTAAAGATAATCTCATCTGGGCGACTACCTATTAGGCTGCTAATTTGCTGTCGCGCTTTTTCGACTGCCTGACTGCCATCAGCTCCATATATATGATCAACACTTGATGCATTTCCAAATTTCTCGGTGAAGTAGGGTAGCATAGCTGCGAGCACCCGAGGATCTACCGGTGTTGTTGCATGGTGATCCATATAGATAGGGGTAGAAATGGTATTTTCTGTTTTGTGAGGCATCGATTTCCGGACCGTATCAAATATCAGACTCAATCCACCGTTGGTGAGCTACCCCAACAAGTCCAGCCAGATCGTCGATTCTTCTTACTCGCTGATGTAAAAGCAAAACACCACGGCAAAGGTGAGCTCTAAACTGCTCTTCAAGGTCTATTTCTAGATCTAACTCATCCTGAATCAGTCGTTCCCGTAATAATGCAAAGAAAAAGGCATCCCATTGACCTGTTAAAGTATAGCGATTAAACTCTCGCGCTTGTCCATCGACATATAAACCTAGATCTGGTACACCTGGTTCTGATAGCGAAAGACAAAAACCTAGACGACATAGCAGGTTAGGTGTTAATCCTGTCCGAGCTTTTAATACTCGAAGACGTTGTTCAACCCGCTCACCAATATATATCCGGTTAAACATTGATCTCAACCCTCCCCCGCTTTAGGGGTACTTCTTCTAAAGGCCTAAGGATCGAAGGATTGATAACAAATTCAATTGGGCCACCCGAATCAACTAGGGCAACGCTGTCGAATGAAGCCTCCCTCAGGATATCATTCCAGGAATCTTTCCAAAGATCACTTAATATCCCGCCATTTTTTAACTCTTCAATAAGGTTTTGATCATTAATAAGACGTTGAAACTCGATAATTGCTGGCCATAAATACTCGCCCGTTAGAGGACTGGCAAGAACGAGACGCTTGGCATCACCCGGGAGAATTGCTCTTTTAAGCTCATTAGTAAGATCTGCGCATTCAGGATTAGCATGCCAAATGTGTCCATTTTCTTGTTGATATTTATCAGTAGTCGAAGGATGATATAGTATCGTGCCTTCTGCTCCAGTCAAGTTGAGAGATTCCACTCTGCTTTCACTTGATTTATCGTCGAAGTCTAACCTGTATACCCTTGCCAAATATGGGCTAGCATGTGTTAATGTAACTCTGTTTAATTCGTTGTCAGTTAGAAAAAGGATGATCTGGCCACTGACAGAGGGGAGGAACTTATGCATAAGACGCCAGCGATGTATCTCATCCAGTCTTGCGATTGGTGTATCAATTAAAAGGGGTAGGTCGTGGCGGCCTATTCGCCGAATGGCCCATAGCAGGGCAAGAACATAGAGCTGTACCTCCCCCATGGAGAAGTCGTCGCTTAAAAGTATGTTACCATCACCTCTATAGAGTGTGATTTGCATATCCTCTTGATTTATCAGGACTCCTTCTAATAGGTGCTCCTTCCGGCATAGGTGATTGAATGACTCTAAAAGTGCGTTTTCTAAAGCATCAAGGCGATACCCTAACAGCTTATCTTTATATTTGCGTAATACTTTTTTACTCCTATTCGCAAGGTTTAGTCTTCTATTCGATGACTGCGCTTCTTCGACCTTTTTCATGAGCCCATTCCGTTGGCGAACTACCTCTTCCCTTTGGTATTGTACGGAGCCAACTTGCTTCACCAGTGCTACCTGTTTATCTCGAAGTTCACCAGCAATCGTATTCAACCCCTTAATATCCTCATGTATTGGAATAAGTGTTTCATCATCTGGAGTTTGACTTAAATACTGCTCGATCTTCGTTTGTTCATCACGTAGCTCCGTAAATGTTTCACACAGGTACTGCGCCTCTTCTGGAACTGTATGTATTGCCCTAGATATCCATTTTTCCAACTGCTCCCTTTCGCTTTCAGAGAGTTGGTGTACTTGGACTTCGGAGTAGTCATTTGATCTAACTCTGGGAGAATTAATTGCATTATTAATTCGCTTCCTAAGTTTTATCTTGTCCCCCTTATCAAGTTTGATCCCCTCCCAAAATGTGGCACTATCTAACTTTCTCTTGATATCTCCAATCTTATTTGATAAGACCTCCTCTGCATTTTTTTCCCTCTGGAGACTGGTCTCAATCTCCAGCGTCCTTCTTAGGGAGCTGCATAGTTCAGGCGCAAGTGCGAAAGGCATAAGTTCATTGCAAAGATTCCCAATCTTGTGTGATACTAATTCAATTTCTTGTTGGATTTCATTCGCACGAAGTATGCGGTCTTGACGCTTGAGGCTATAATGTCCACCTTTGGCTGCTAAGAGGCTCTCCTTTTTTAAGATCTTACTTCTGACATTGTCCTCCTCTTCAGCAATCCGCTCTATCTCGGTTTCCAGTGAGGTAATTTCCTGTTCGAGAAGGTTTACTTTTGAGTTGAGTTTCTGGATCTCTTCTACATAACTGTCCCATTTAGGATTCCAACCATTTCTAAGCGTATAGCGATCTAAATCGGATATAAGTTGATCCACGAGATCGAGCCCAAAAACATGCTTGAGGACTGTTTGTAGTTGTTTGTGTTGCTTGTCAAAATGCGCCAGCGTATCAAACAGGTCAGAATCGAAAAAGCATAGCTGAAGTAAACCTGCTGGCACAAGATCAAGTAGCCAAGATTGATAACTTGAAGGATCTATGTTCAGGATTTGACCGTTACAGACGATACTCAGCGACTCTTGCAGCTTATTTTCGGTGATCTGAAATGTACGCTTTATATTAGTATATAAAAATTCACCAGAGTGTTGAAAGACTACATTAAGTCTAATACTACCAGAAGAGCATACAGTAGGGGTGCCACTAGCATATTTTCTGTGTAAACGGGCTGCTATGAATTCGAGATACCTCTTCTTAGTAATTTTCGGTCCAAGAGCTAGTGGGCCAAGCAGAGCAATCTGAATTGCCTGAAAAAGCGTGGATTTACCGGAGCCATTATGACCTGTAATAATAGTAACGTTTCTCAGTCCACGATCTTCACCATCAATAGGTTTGAGAATCAATTCATGTGAACCATGAAAAACACCGAAATTCTCTATAGTAACAGATAGTAGTTGCATTGCCTAATTGCTCGGAGCACCAGCGTTTTCATTAACGAGATCTTCTTCACTGCGCCACTCGCGAGAGAGAATCCTCTCGACTTCCTTTTGGAGGCCAACACGCCTTGCCATCCCTAAATGAGATCTTTCAATCTCTAAGAGACGGGCAAGTAATTCAAAAGGTACTCCCTCCTCATTACATTCCCTTAATAATAGATCCTTTTCCTCACTGTGAAAGTAGGGATTGTCATCCACATGCCATTGAATTCCAGTGTTATAGACATTTCTGTAGATGGCAGGAACTGAATCTTCCCAATCCTGTCTTTCTGTTCGCCAAATGCGTCGTATTTCTAATAGCTCCTCTTCTGAAATCAGTTGAACGCTAGGATCTGGTCCCTTTTCTTTAATCTCCTTCTCAGCAGAAAGAACTCTTTCCAACATTTCCTGGCTAGCTGTCAATTTATATGTGCGTGGTATTGCGGCACCGTCTTTGATGTAGACTGTCCCATCTCGACCACGGATATCTCGGAATTCACGCTTTCTCTTCGGATCAGTTGTAGAAAACAGCCTGTCCCGAAACTCTAATAGTGGTTGCATCCATTCTTCTCCGCTGTCAATTAGAGATTCCATGGAGGTATCACGGGTTGCCACAGTACATACCCAACATCCAAATCGGCTATTTCCACAGGAAGGAGTTGATGTATCAATTACTAGGGGACACTCACCGGCTTGTGCGTTCCTATACAGAGCAGCAAGATCTCTATTCTTACTTCCCCAAGGTGATTGAACATTCAGTAGATACGTCCAGATGTCCTCTGTTGAAAAGGCTGCAATTGGCGCGTAAACATATGCTCCAGGCAATGTGCTATGTCTATGTAAGAAGTGGCCCTTCACCTTATGTGTATTCATTAATTGCATCCGAGTAGCGCTCTCGGATTCACGAACGCCTAAAACCATAATTACTTCGCCATGTTGTGCGACCCTCTCGGCGATAAAACGATTCGCGGGCTTTATTTTCATCCGTTCAGTACACCATCGAAAGTGACTCGTGGGTGCGGGGTAACCTCTCCCAATTAAATTGACCCAAAAAGAATCGTTGAGTGTCGGCATTACTTTTTCTGCTATAAATGGCATACCCCTCGATTGGGCAGTTTGGCTAATTCTGTTGAGCGTTGTGTCTATGTAGTTGACTATTGCAGGTGCTTCAACCTTTGTATCAGAGGCAATTACAAAAACAGGCTTTTCCCTATCTTCAGGGGGTAAACCCTCCAATGCTATCCAAGTTAGCTGAACTACAGCAGTAGAATCCTTCCCTCCACTGTAGCCAATCACCCAAGGTTGTGGATATCGGAGGTATACATCACGAATTTCTTTGTAGATGTCCTCAATTGTAGTGTTTAGGAAAATTGATTGCTGCTTGGGATGACCCATGTGTTTCAGTGAGCCCTCGTGCTTAATCTAAATAAAAGTTATCAGCATGAACAACAATGACTAAGTTAAAACAATATCGGTACGTGAGGTACCGTTCACCCGAGGTAAGGTTACTTTCTTTGATCGTAGCATCGGGCATTTACCAGGCTAAGCACAAGAAGAAGTTTATTTAATTGCGTGGTTCCTATAAATATATGACTAAGAAGGACATACGAGACATTATTGACAATCTTGGCATCTGGAGCCGCGGTGGGCAGCGCGCACCACACAAGCCACTGTTAGTGCTCTATGCTCTGGGGCGATCACTTAGAGGTGAAGATCGTCTTGTCCCATACTCGGTAGTCCACGATGTTCTGCGGAAACTTTTAATCGAATTCGGGCCCCATCGGCAGAGCTATCATCCAGAATATCCATTCTGGTGGCTCCAAAATGATGGAATATGGCAGCTCACGAACATCGAGCATGTAGAAACAAGGAAGGGCCGTTCCGATGCAAAGAAAAGTGAACTATTTAAATACAATGTTCATGGAGGGTTTCCCCAAGAAGTTCATAGTTTACTTAAGAAGGATAAAAGTTTCGCCGTTAAGCTAGGCATGTGTTTACTCGAGGCGCATTTCCCAGAGACCTTACACGAGGATATACTCCAGGCGGTCAGCATTGAGAGAAAAGTTTTAAAAACCGAAAAGGCGAAAAGAGATCCAGAGTTTCGTGATAAGGTTTTAAGGGCATATGAGTATCAGTGTGCTGTCTGTGGATTTGATGTTCGTTTAGGCATGTCACACCTTGCACTTGAAGCAGCCCATATCAAATGGCACCAAGCCGGCGGACCAGACATAGAAGCGAATGGATTAGCACTATGCGCGCTTCACCACAAACTCTTTGACCGCGGTGCTTTCACGATTACCGAGTCCATTAAAATGGTTGTCTCCGAGCGAGCTCATGGGAGAGTGGGATTTAATGAATGGCTTATGAACTTTCATGGTCGATCACTACATAAGCCACAGCGACTGAAGTACTATCCGGAGACAATGTTCATCAGATGGCATGCACACGAGGTATTTCAGGGGCCGTCTAGGTATGTCTAAGGTAGCCCTATCTTATAGAAGCCGAGCGAATATTTAGGAATTTTCCCATTATAAACAGGAAAAAGCTGACCATTTTCGGCCAATATTCAGGAGATCCCATACGTTATATCCTGAATCCCACAGCTTGATCCCTACTTCAGCAGCACCCCCGCATCCTGCGGGACAAAGGCATCTTGATGGGCTCGGGGAATGAGCTTGGCAAGGTTGCGGGCATGAGGATGCCGCGGTTGAATCAGACTTGAGCCGGAGGGATGTCCGTCACGAGTGCCTTCCCTCGCAGATAAAGCAAGCTCTCAATCGAGAAGAGTGCCAGGGCAATCCATATCAAGCTGAATCCAATCAGCCGGTACCGGGAGACCGGCTCCCCGTACACCAGTATCCCGATCAGGAACTGGAGGGAGGGGGCGATGTAGTGCAGCAGGCCCATGGTGGTCAGGCGCGCCCGGCGAACGGCGGCGGCGAACAGGATCAGA
>SDBT01015422.1_pt1 | contig 12142 bp, 8 predicted proteins | sample 2277101 | NCBI WGS metagenome assembly SDBT01 (sample SAMN10404973, study PRJNA504765) | marine sediment metagenome | isolation source: marine sediment core GS10_PC15, 103 cmbsf | place: Arctic Ocean: Southern Knipovich Ridge | collected 2010
ATCAGCATTGCACGAGGCAATGGCTCAGCAAACAGTGAGTATAGCTAAAGCAGGAATAGTTGCAACTTTAAAAGCAGAAACAGCAATAATTGCCGCAGCAAATCCATATTCTGGTAGATACAATACCTATAAAACTCCTACTCAAAATATTAGACTACCTCCATCTTTACTTTCTAGGTTTGACTTGATTTTTGTAGTTGTAGATAAACCTGACAAAGCTCATGATGCCCAATTGGCAGAGTTTATTTTAAATAATGCAATGAAAGATTCAGTGGAAGAGGAGATTGAGGAAGAGGGTAAAATGGCCCCAATTTCAACCGATCTTTTAAAAAAGTATATCAAACATGCTAAAAGAGTTTGTCATCCTATTTTAACCGACGAAGCTAAAGAAATGATAAAGGAATTTTATTTAGAATTAAGAAATGATTATGATAGCGAAGATGCGATAGTATCAATTTTAGCAAGAAATCTCGATGCTCTAGTTAGATTGAGTGAAGCACATGCAAAAATGGCTTTAAGAACCAATGTTACTAAGGAGGATGTTGAAGAAATTATCAAATTATTTAAGATATATCTCAAAGATATTGGCTATGATGAAACTACTGGAAAGATCGATGTGGACAGAATATTGACGGGTGAATCACGAAGTAAAATTAATAAACTCACACAACTGATGGATCGTCTAAAAGAATTATTTGATGAATCCGAGGGAAAAGCTCTTGAAAAAAAAAGTGTTATTCAGATCCTTGAATTGGAAGAAAATTTAGATAAAGAGTTTATTAAAAATGCTCTTGAGGAAGCAATTAAGGAAGGAACTTTCTATGAACCAAAAAATAATTTAATAAAATTCACAAAAAGAGATGAATAATACATTTTATGGAGAGATTTAATGAAGACAATTTTGATATTGAAGAAGAACGAAGAATTTTTTATGTTGCCCTAAATTTACAACTGCTGATAAATTATTTGACAATAGAGAGTAGAACTTAATCCTCAAATTTCCTGTGTCTCTTTAGTAGTTTTGTCAGCATTATTTTATATTATTAATTCTGATATAACCTTAAATGCTTTATCAACATTAGTACCCAATTTTGCTGATGTATATATTATTGATTTTGCATTTATTTTTCGGCTATAAGTTTTTAATTCCTCTATAGAAATATTTTTTACTAAATCTCCTTTGTTGGCAAGCATTATCCTCGGAATATCTTCACAATATTTATTGAGATCAGGGCACCAAAAATTTACAATTTGTTCAAAAGTTTTTTTCCTTGTAAGATCCCCCACGATTATAGCTCCATGAGTTCCCTTATAATAAATATGTCTCATTTCCGTCCAACGCTCTTGTCCTGCTATGTCCCAAATCTGCAGTTTTATATTCATCCCCGAATCCAAATCTAATTCTTTTATAAACATATTAGTTCCTATTGAAACCTTATAATCTGTAGAGAATCGTCCTGACATGAACTTTTTTATCAAACTTGTTTTGCCAACTGCTGGCTCTCCTACAATTATTATTTTTTTGAATAGAGTATTTTTGTTTTCCATCAATAATTGATTATGTTTTTATTAAAAATATAATTTTTAATTTAAAGTATAAATATTAAATAGTTTTAATCCTAAAATATAGAATTGGAAAAAAAAAATTAAAAATTGAGAAGCAAATAATAATGACAACAGGCATTGTATATGATCCCATATATCTCGAACATCGTATTGGAACCCATGTAGAAAGCCACTCTCGACTTACTGCTATTATGGATTTGTTGAATGAAAAAAAACTTTTTGAAAATAAAAACTTTAAACTAATCAAACCAAGGAAAGCAACTTTAGATCAAATTAAATATGTTCATGAAGAAAGCTTGATTAATGAAGTAAAAGATGTAAGTAATTTGGCTGAAAAAACGGGACATATTCAAAGTCTTGACCTAGACACTTCTGTATCTGCAAAAACATATGAAGCTTCTCTCTATTCCGTTGGCGGTAATCTACAAGGAATAGATGACATATTAAATGGTAATATTGATAATTGTTTCGCAACCGTACGTCCTCCAGGGCACCATTCTAATTCTTATAAATGTGCTGGATTTTGTATTTTTAATAATATTGCAGTAGCAGCTGAATATTTATTTAGGGAAAAAGACTTAAAGCGCGTTGCTCTCATTGATTGGGACTGTCATCATGGAAATGGCACCTCAGATATTTTCTATAACAATTCAAAATCTGAAAACGGTGATGTAGTTATGTTTAACTCTCACCAAGATGGCCGAACTCTTTATCCTGGCAGCGGATTTATTGATGAAATTGGTGATGGGAGAGGAAAAGGTAAAATGATTAACTTTCCTATGCCACCTCGAGCAGCTGATGATATAATATATATGTTTTTTGATGAAATTGTGTCTCCCGTGTTAAATGAATTTAAACCCGAATTTATTCTTATTTCCGCGGGTTTTGATACACATTGGACAGATCACTTAACCGGTATGGGCTGGACATATCAAGCACCAGCGAATTATTTGAAAAAAATCAAAACTATCGCCAAAAAATATTCAAAGAATCGGATCTTAATTACTCTTGAGGGTGGATACGAGATTGATAAACAAGCAATAGCAGTCTATAACTGTTTAAAAGTCCTTAATGATGAGGATGACTTAATTGAAGAAAAAGAAAGAAAATCTGATGATAATTCGTTAAACTACATTAACAAAAAGCTTATACCGGCACTTAGAGATAAACTTAGTCCATATTGGAATTGTTTTTAGAAGTATTTCAATCAATTACTTCTAATTTTAAGTTTTATAATATAGTTTTATAAATCTAGCTAACCATATTTAAATTACCTAACTATATTAAATAATATATAACTGAAATAAAGATGAGAAAATGTCAGAAGAATATAATAATGAATATGAAGAAAAAGAAGATAAGGATAAACCTACAATAACTCCACCTCCCAAAATGCCTCCACCTACAATAACTCCACCTCCCAAAATGCCTCCACCTACAATAACTCCACCTCCCAAAATGCCTCCACCTTCAGTCCCCCCACCTTCAATTCCTCCACCTTCAGTCCTTCCACCTTCAGTCCCCCCACCTTCAATTCCTCCACCTTCAGTCCTTCCACCTTCAGTCCCCCCACCTTCAATTCCTCCACCTTCAATTCCTCCGCCTTCAGTCCCTCCACCACCTCCCGAATTAAAACCTTCAATCACTCAACCTCCATCTCCTATTTCAAGTATTCCTTCACAAGCTGAAGCAAATGAAGCTAAATTTAGTGAATTGGAAAATCAAATTAATGAGTTGAATACTCAAACTTCAGATTTAAACAGCCTTCTTTTAGAAAAAGATCAAAAAATAAAGGGATTAAATAGTCAATTAAATTCTGTTCAGTCGTCATTAGAAGGATATCAAAATCAAATAAATCAAGTAAAGAATGAAAAGTCTCAATTAGAAGTTGAAATTCAGTCATTAAAACAACAACTTCAGCAAGCTCAACAAGATAATTCAACCCTACAACAACAAAGTGTGACTTTGCAACAACAAATTGCTCCATTACAACAAAATATCTCGAATTTGCAAGAGGAATTGAGTTATAAAGAAAAACGAATTCAAGAATTGAAAGAACCTAAGGCTGTTATGCCATCTACTTTGGCTCAGCAAGGAACGACACCTCAAAGCTCTAATATAGGAAGTACACCATCTTCTTTGGGGACTAATAGTACTGGAGCAGATATAACCCCAATATCTGGAATAGGGGCAGGTTCTGGAAGGAGAGAATGTCCTAATTGTAGTGCATCTGGATTTGCAATCAAAGAGGTAGAAGATAAAAGTAAAATTATTTCATATATTCCTAAACCAATCTACGCTAAAAAAATGCTCTGCACTAAATGCGGCTACGAGTTTTAAATGCTTTTAACTAAACTATTCTTTTATTTTCTCTTATATTCACTTTAAAAATGGTTATAATTTTTCTATTTTTTCTAAGTTCACTACACTTTAAACTTGGGATTTATGAAATTAATCCGCCTATTTCATGAGAACTAAAATTCTATTTTTACTATTAATTGAAATCCCTCAATTCTATACAAATTAATTCAACCTTTAAAAGTTCTATTCAAATAGAAAAAAATAATTATAAATATAACAATTTTTTTTAGTATTCTTAACATAATATGGTTATTAATTTCTTATAATTTTGAACATATATGTCTCAATTACATGAAGATTTATTAGCCCCTAGAATTACTAAAAAAAGAATTATCGCAGTAGTACTTGTTACGGGGTTTTTAATTTCCTTCTTTACATTTTCAGTATATCTCACTAGTTTTTTATTTGGTACACAGCGAATAGATCCTAGTGAAAAAGTGGAAGATGCAGATTATGACGAATATTTATTAGTATTGCCCCCTCTTCCAGATGATTTTAAAGATTTGTTGGATGATATTGACCTTGATGATTTAGATATAGACGATTTGGATGATTTAAAAGATTTAGGTATTGACATTGATGACATACAACAAGAAGATTTAGATGAGTTAGCTCAATTAGTAGATGAAGAGGATATTGCTGATTTTTTAGAAGAAATGAATGATGGCGATATAGATAACTATGATTTAACAGAAGCCGGACTTCTAATAGCTGCCTTACTATTCTCAGATGTTGAAGTATTTAGAGTATATGAATACGATAATCCAATTGAGGATCGAGAAGATATTCTATGGAGATATGAATGTTTCGATAAATTTAATGGAGATGGATGGGAATCTACAATACCTAAATTAGAATCCAGTTTTCCTACATTAGAGGATTATTATTTAACTTATTCTTATTTAGATAAAATCATACTAAAAAAACCACTTTCAACAAATATAGGTACTAATTCGTTTGTTATGGGAACTCTTTTCCCAGAACCATATGTAATAGAAGAAACTCTCTCTGCTGATAATTTAAATCCAGAACCGGCATTATCAAGGCTTTATAAAGATGATATGGAATGTGTTGTAGCTGATCTTTCTTTTACATCCGCTGAAAATGTGAGTCTGTATTATGAGTTATTTGGATGGGGAATAAATCCTAACACGAATGAGGAGATAAATAATACTGCAGTAAACGCTATGTATACTCCTAGTCTTATAAAAAATCAATTTTTACAATTACCTCCCAATATTGGAACTTATAAAACAAATAATCCATTTTTTAATTTACACTGGAATACTTTAAATTCAACTATAAATGCAACAGACAATGCCTTTATGGTGGCTAATAAAATTAGAAATTATCTTCAAGCTAATTTTGAGTTAAGCATTGATGAATTGATTGATGACCCACCTGGTGAAGGAGAGGATGTTGTAGAATGGTTCTGTGAAAAGGAAGAAGGATTATATTCTGAATTTGCTTCTGCGTTTTGTGCTTTCACAAGATCATTTGGTGTTGCTAGTCGTTTCGTTGATGGTTATAATAGTAGATTAATTGAAGAAATGTTTGATACATTCGAAGGTTTGGATACTTATGCGATAAAATACAAGAATATCTATAATTGGGCTGAAATTTATGTTCCAGGACATGATCAATGGGTTCAAATGGACATATTATATGAATCCTTTGGTCTAGGTGGAAGCCCAATTACAGTGCAAGATTTTAATCTTACAGTTACTTCAAATGCTACTCAACCCTTTTCAACTTACAACAGAGGAGATACAGCAAAAATTACGGCGAACTTAAATTCTACAACAAATCCTGTAGATGGGAGAACTATAACTTTTATGGATGAATCAACTGGGATTTCTTTAGGTTCTAATACAACTGATATTAACGGAGATGCATCAATAGAGGTGTTTATAGGAAATAACCATGTAGTTGGACCAAATATTATTAAAGCTACTGATCAGGGAGGAACTGAAAATTACACTCTCTATATAGTTGATGATGAAATTGAAGTTGTACTAAATCAACCAAATCCCCAAGAAGTTAATATTTCAGAACCCATCCATACAACAAGAGTTACTGGGTATGTAAACGATACTTCATCTCCTCACAAAGTTGCAAATGCTCAAGTAAATTTTCTTTTATTATATAAAGGCACTAACAATCCCTTACCATTTAATCCGTTTAATATTATGAGTACAACTACTGATAGTAATGGTGATTTTGATGAGTTGTTAGAAGTTCAAGATTACGTTCCCTATGGCCAATATGATCTAAGGGTTGATTTTAATGGTACATGGTCTGTATTTGGATTTCCCTACTCCCCTTACACTTTTATTAATGATTCGAGTATAATCTTTGATTTTAATGTAACTCGAGAGATAACATATGATTTATTATTCTCTATTAATAATCGTCCAACTGAATATCCTTTTGATCCAAATCCAAGTACTATTATCAATAAAAACAGAGGAGACCAGCTTAATTTATCTGTCACTGTCATTGATTCTATTGATAGGAACCCTGTATCTGACATAAATGTTGATTTTTACGATTATACTAATGGAGATATATTAATTGGTTCAGATATAACTAATACTTATGGAAATGCATCTTTATTATATAGCATTAATAATTCTCGTAAATCTGGACCCAACTTGGTTTACGCTAAGGTTGGTGGAGTAGAAAATTACTCCTATTTTATCATTAATGAACCCATTTCAATAATTATCGATTCATATACAATTCCGTTAGAAATTAATCTTGCTAGTCCTTCCCAATTTAATATTCGATGTCGTCTTGTCGATAATTTTAATAATCCAATATATGATTCTCCAATAGATTTAAGGATGAATAGAAGTGTATTAATTTACACTGCTTTTTTAACACCTTCACCTTTTAGTCCGATTTATCCAATTTCTGTAGGTTCAAATAACTATGATTTTAATAGAGGAGTGTTATTAGGTACCCCAATTAATAATTATAGTCTAAGACTAGAGTTTAACGGTGTTTTTAATTATAATTACCCAATCTATCCATACAGATTTCAATTTAATTTAGGGTATTTAAGTAATATTAGCTATTTGCAGAACCAATTAAAAGTCGAGGATTCTAATGATATTGAATTAAAATTATCAGTTGAAGGGAATCCAACTAGAGATTTATATGATGTTGGCAATCCTCCTCAAAATTATACACGTGGACAACTGGCACGCTTTCAAATTTTGGTATTTCAGAGTTCATCCCCTGTAAGCAGTGGATATGTTACTATTTGGGATGATTATTCCAATTATCTACTAGATAATAAGACTCTCATGGGGACAAATTCTATAGAATTTGTTATAAATACGAATAATTTCTCCTATGCAGGTATACATCGAATTAGGGTTCAATACAGGACTTTTCCCACTGTTAATTATACGTTTATCGTAATTAATGAAACAGTAAATGTTAACATTGACCAGACAATTATAACGCCAGATACAAATAATGTAATTCTAAGAAATAATGGTGGATTTACAGTTTCTGGATATGTAATGGAAAATGGAACTGGTTTGAGGGGGCTAAGGGTTAAGGTTTTATTATTTAATTCTAGTTATGAAGATGTTTCTCATTATTTAGTTGGTGGTACTCAAACTGTTACGACTGATAATAATGGATTTTACCAATTTATGATTAACCAAATAGATCCTTCATGTCCACATGGCCAATACTATATAAGAGCAGATTTTAATGGAAGCATTATAATTACCGATGCCCCAGGTATTGATTTAATATCAGATTTTATGATTTCAAATAGTAGTATGCTTATTCCATTAAATGTTACAGCAGGAACATCAATAGATATCACATCTTATTCGACTGAAAGGGATATCTTATTTCCAATTTATTGGGTTAATAAAACAACTCTTCATGTTGAAGGTGGATTAGATTGGGATAATTCAACTGCTTTAGGAGGAGTATTTATTAATGTAACGGTTCAGTGGCTCAATGGTACAGTTATCTCCTTCAATTCTACTGAATTAACAAATCCCTCAGGTCAGTATTTTGTAAATTTATTAATTACTGATAATTGGCCCGATTTGAGAAGTGAAACAAAAATAGTTGTATATTTTAATCCTAAAAATAGTAATCTACAACATGTAGTAGAGGATAGTTATACAGTATTCCCATAATTATATAAAATTAAAAATTATTGACTGAAGAATAAATACAATGGTGAAAATTAACTTAGATTTTCGAGCGTTATCAAGGAAATTTTCAACATTAGTCATATTATTTTTAATTTTTTTAACGTTAACTTATACTTTACTTAACTATGATTTAAGCTCAACTCAAGATGGGTATAGAGATTATAGTAAATCAAACCAAAAAGTTGATGAGGGAACAATCGAAACATCATCTCTATGGGGGTTTGTAAATCTAACAAACAACATAGAAATTAACAATACCCAGCATTATCAAAATGAAACAATACCAATTAAAGGTGAATTATTAGATGGACTTTTAAATGGAATTCAGGGATTTTTAATGGAAATTTACATTGATGGAATAAAATATTCAAATTTTAGTGATACGACTGATTCTAATGGAGATTTCACAATTAATTTTGTTATTCCTCTTTCTCTTAATATTTATGCTAGCCATATAATTGAAGCTGATGTACAAAATCCTCTGGGTACTGTTGAATTGTTAAATTATTTTACAATTTTTACAAATACAACTTCACATTTTGATGTTTATACCCAGAATATGCCACAACCTGCTGGAGGTTTTTATGAAATTCCAAGCTATTTAAGATATACTAATAATAGTGGTATTCCTTTTCAACAGATACAAAGTTCTTGGTACAATGAAACTTTAGATCAAATAATTCCTCCAAAACCAACACACATAACTAATAACGATGGCTCGTTTAACCATATCAATATCCCAGATAATGACTCTTCAAATGTGGTATATTTAAATTTAACCTATATCGGTAATAATCCTTACATTAATGCAACATCCAAATTAATTTCTATAAAAGTATTTAGAAATATAACGTGTAAATGGGACACTGTAGGCTCTACCACTGAAGGTAATCAAATAACAATAAGTGGACAAATTTTCGCAAGAAATAACTCAACTCTAAGAATAAATTCTACTGAAGTCAGATTAAGAATGAGTGGAGCATCGATTGGAACAGCTATAACTGATGTTAATGGAACCTTTAGTTTACCATATAGCATTCCTAGTGGAATAGTAGGCTCTAATACTATTGAAGTTGAATTACTTTATTTTCCCATTATTAACTCAAATAAGTCTCATATAATAAATATAGCTGCAGCACCTATACCTGAGTCTGAACCTATAAATGGTGGTGGCAGTAGTGATACACCTCCTCCTTTCCAAAATTTTTTTCTGGTCCTAATTCCAATTATAATAGGTATTGTTGCTGGATTTGCAATATTTGGATATTTTTATTTGAAGAAACAAAAAGAAGAATCTATGTTGGTAAAACTACCTCTTGAAGACCGAATTAGAAACCTCAAAATTCTTAAAGAAACCGGAAGAATGGAGGAATCTCTCTCGTATTTATTTCAATCCATTTACATGGAATTAATCAATGGTAAATATGGTCGTCGAATAAAGGAAAATGAAACAATAAGGGATTTCGCAATAATTTCTGTAAAGAATTTAAATCTTAATCCTGCAACAATATACCCTTTCATTCAAAAAGTTGAAGAAATTATATATGCCCGTCCTTTTATAATAAATGATAAAGATTTTTACGAAACTGTTGAATTATTTTCACCTATATATTTCGAATTAACAGGTTATAATTTTGTTTTAAATTTTTAAATAATGATTGTTATTAAAATATCAAAAAAAATTAAACGAAAAATAAAAAAATAATACCATAAAAAAAAAATTAAAAATTTGTTAAAAAACTTAAAAAATAGGGAAATGATATGGCTAGAAAGAAAAAGAAAGCACCTGAACCTGTGTTTGATATTAAACAAAGATTAAAAAATGTTAAGGTTTTACTTGAATCTGAAAGACCAAAAGAAGCAATTGCATATATATATCTCATCTATAACTATGTTGTTAACTTAAAACATAAAAAACCACGATTATCTCACCAAACTATTCGTGAATATGCAATCATTTGCGTAAATGAATTAGAACAGAAGCCCGAAAGCGTATATCCCTTTATAAAAAAAATTGAGGATATCATTTATGGGGGCCTAGAACCCACTAAAAAAGAATTTGAGTATACTATGCAATTATTTTCAACTTTGTATAAAGAAATAACTAATAAATCAATAACATTTAGCTTGTAATATAAAAAAATTAAGAAATTAGAAGATTTTTAAAATGGTAAAGGTTGCTAGTGGGAAATCATCGGCAAAAAGTATAAACATCTCTAAGGGGATTGTACTTACTTTTTTTACGATATACCTTATAATTTATGGAATGGGGATAACAACTTTCTTTTCTGAATATAATGAAAGTTATCCTGGAGATGTTCCAATTTATGTAACTTATCTCCCACTAGTATGCTATCTTGCTGCTGCATTTACTGGTATGAGCCTGCTAATCTTTATTAAAAATGTTAGAACACAAAAAACTCGTGAAACCCGTTCTCGAAAAAAAATTAAAGCGGGTTCTATATATAAACAGTCATTATTCTTAATAATATTCATATTTTCATTCATTCCATTAATGGCCCCTATTATTGACCAGGGTGAAAATGATCACAATTTCTCAGTTTATAATGATGGTTGGAATGGGGGTTCGGATCTTAAAGAATTACTGGAAGATGAAGGATATGATTGCTATAATATTCAATCGAGTTTAAGTACAACGGAAAGGCTAGATAAACCAGTATTATTAATTTTATTAGGAACTAATCAATACTATAATCCTATGAATGAAATTCCCTATTTTATGGAGTTTTTTGAAGATGGAAATTCACTTTTATTATGTCATGACCACGGATCAACAGAAAATTTATTATTAGAAATTTTCCTCGCTAATTTATTAAGTGAGGATATTGAAGATAAAATACCAATTACATATTTCCCTAAAGGAATTTTACGTGATAATCAGTCTTGCTTAGAAAAAGGTGGATTAAAAGATCCATCATTTCCTATAATTGAGACTTTTTCAAGTCATTCTATTAATTCCGGAATAAATAGAGTTCTCCTCTCTCAAAGCTCAGCTGTATTGGGAGGACCATTTATCGAATTTTCAGGATGGGATGTTTTAGGATATTCAAGCATATACGGTTTTGTAGATAAGAATGATGATGGAGAATACCATTATGATGACGATAATGCTAATATTGATAGCATAACTGAGGCTATTGATGATTTTCCAGATGAACTAACAAAAATCCCTCTTGGAGGATACCCACAAGCAGTTTTTATGGCTAAAGAAGCAGAAGATGCTCGTATATTTGTCTCTGCAGACGCTAGTTTATTTAATAATGAATTGATTAATGAAGATGGCTACGATAATCAACAGTATGCTTTAAATATAATCAAGTGGCTTACTCGTGGGGAGGATGATTGGGCAATAGTTTTTGATGAGGCTCACATAAGACCAGAAAAATCAAGAGATCTCACATCTCCAGGTATATTTGGCTTTTTTATCCAATATGTTGTGCAACTATCTACCAATCCCATTACAGCATGGATATATCCGCTGTTAGCAGTATACACTTTAAGAAAATATCTACCAAAAAAGGATGAAAAAGAAGAGAAAAAAAAAGCTGAAGAAGAAGAAAGAAAGGATGAAAAACTGAGATTTCGAACATCTTCCTTTTTCGCTAAGAAAATTGAATGGTATAGAGATAAAAGTAAGTATGATAAAGCTCTTACCCTACTATACAGAAGATTAGAGCGAAAATTAAATAGTCAATTAAGCGGACGCCAAGTAACTACAGCAAACGTGATAGATATGATTAATCTTAAAGACCCAAATATAAGTAGGTTTAAGGTTAGAAGAATTAATAAATTTATGAATAAAATCATCTCCATTAAATCTGGAAAAAGAAAAGTTAAAAATGAACAAGATTTTGAAGAACTCTTCTTTGAGATGGAATGGGTTGTAAATAACTTATAATTTTTTATTAAACAAATTTAAAAAATATAAAAAAAGAAGTGATAAAATTATGAAAGCTCAAGAACAAGAACAATATAGAGAACATGATTAAGAAGTATCAACACAT
>SDBT01015423.1_pt1 | contig 12142 bp, 15 predicted proteins | sample 2277101 | NCBI WGS metagenome assembly SDBT01 (sample SAMN10404973, study PRJNA504765) | marine sediment metagenome | isolation source: marine sediment core GS10_PC15, 103 cmbsf | place: Arctic Ocean: Southern Knipovich Ridge | collected 2010
TATGAAAAGGAAGTAATTGAGGTCCACCAAGTGTATAAGAACGATCAGATAAATTTCGCAATGCATTCCATTTCAAACTCATATTTGATGAATATTTTTTAGAATAATCAACATTTACATAAGTATCTTGAATCCATCTATAAGTATATTGATTAATTACATTATCAGGTTTATGTACCATTGTTTTGTAAATTTGAATTACTACTTGATCAAATCCACCCATAGCTTGTTGATACATACTATCGGATAGTGCAGAAGCTCTTCCGATAGCTTGAATTTCGTTAACAGGATATCCATCAAGTGCAACAGGATCAAGAAGAATTAAATGAGAAATAGAATCTGGATATATTGCAGCATAATGAGTAGCCGATCCACCACCCCAATCGTCAGCAAAGAATATAAATTTTTCTCCTGGATATATTGTTTTCATAAAATTATAAATATAATCAGAATCATGTTCCCATAACCAACATTTGTATGGCCAATCTTTTCCATATTTTTTATATCTGTTATATACTTCTGTTCGATTAACTTGAGAGTCACCCATTCCAAGCATATCAATTGCAACACATCTACAAAAGGGTTTAAGAAGATTCATCATTTGATAATATGATGCTTTATTTGATGGAACACCATGTAAAAATAGAATAATAGGTCCGCGATCACCCATTGCAGTAAATGATATATCTACTGTCCATTTTCCATTTATTTTTGTACCTCTCATTAAATTTTGTTGATCGAATACTCTTATTTTACCAGTTATGCTCTTAGAATCAGAGTCTTCCGATAATTCAAGTGCGTTACCGGATAAATTTGGAAATTTTGGTTTCCTATAAAGTTCGAGTCTAGGTTTATTCCCAACAGTATAAATTGGCGATGTAGAAAATATATCGTAAAGAATATCGTCCATTTTATTTTTAATTCTTAAATTTTTTATTTTTTTTTATTTGTCAAATTGAAGATCAATTTATAATCCAAAAGGTGTGTAATTAGATATTATTGAAATTCAAAGCTTTTAAAATCTATTTGTATTAAGATCTCGAATCATCTGACAATAAATCATCATCTGATGTTTCACAATTTGAACTATCTTCGTCAAAATGAACCCTATTATGAAATCCAAAATCTTTATAATGAATTCTTATACCACATACATCACATTTAATTAATATTTTTATAGCACATTTTCCATAATGATTTCGAAGATCTTTTTCTTTAATACGAATTTTGCAATATTTACATTTAACATATTTTTCTGAATTACATGTACATATACATTGTTTTGATAGACATATATGTTGAGTATATTGTTTATATGTAAATTGAATTTTACAATCTTGACAACAAACAAGTCTATTTTCACATTCATTCTTCATATGAAACTCAATATTTTTTCTTTTAACATTGATATCACAATATTCACACTGTATAATTATATGCTTACAGGTTTGTTTATGTTTACACATATCTTCACTAACAATAAATTTATTACAAACACACTGTTCAATTCTTTTTGGACACTTTCTTTCATGTATATTTATTTGTTCTAATAGGCCTTTGAAACCACATTCACAGGGAAATTTGATAGTTTTGAGAAGATTATTTTCAAGAGGAGTTTTTGGTCTTGTTTGTATTATTTTATTTCTACATCCTGGACATGATGATTTTTTTTGAACCCATTTACTTAAACATTCAGTATGAAATCCATGATTACATTCTATGCATATTTTATGATTTTTCATAATATATTCAAAACATATTAAACATTTAACAATGTTTAATAGATAACTGTAAGTATCATCCATATTAATTTTAATATTTTTAAAATTTTTAAAAAATCAATTTTTTTGATTCAAATTGATTTTTCAAAAATTTTTTGAATATAAAAAGAATGATAATATATACAAACAATATAAAAATCGCAATCTCTCTCTGACATTGAATATTAATTAAGAAATTATGATTAATTTTAATTAATAGTTTTAAAGGACTTACCTAGTAACTCCGGTGCTCTTTCTGACCCTAATTTTAAATGATATATGTAAACAAGATATATGATACTATTAGGGTTGGGAAGAGCATTTTTAAATGTTTTTTTTTTTTTTTTTCCATTTGAAATTTGATGAACAATGTGAGTGATATGATCGCTGTCTGTATGATAATCTCGAAGCTAGCATAGCTAATCTTCCTTCCATAAACATATTGTAAAGACCTTGTTTCTGTACTTGAAAGTAGCGAGTAAATTCAGCTTTCGAGATAAATTACTAATTTTAAAAACAAACAATTAAAAAATTTTCCTTTTGATATAAAAAATAGTTAGTTCTTAAATTAATGGGTTCTGGATTAAAATTTATAGGAATTTCTTTAATAGTAATAGGTTATATTTTAGCAATTTGGGGATCAAGATTAGAAGAAAATGACGATAAATCAAAAACATTTAATGCTAATTTCTTAGTATTTGGAGGAATTATTTCTGTAATTATTGGAATTGTAATTATTGTAACTAAAAAGAAAGAGGAAAAATAAATAAAAAGAAATAATACAAATCAAAAAAATCAAATATAATTACTAAATATATAATGAGTAAAGGTAATGATGTATTAGCTTCAGTTTTTTTGATTGGAGGAATAGTTCTTATTTATTATGCACATAGATTTCCAGAAAAAGATGATAAATCTAAAACACTAACATCTAATTTATTATTATCAATTGGAGTTATATTAGGATTAATAGGTTTAGCAATTGTATTTATATGATTTGTAATCTATTATTTTCAAATTAAAATTATTCATCCATTTTTCGTTTTAAAATATTATAACTTACCAAGCATTAATGAATCCACATCCACAAGTTCCACCTACAACATATATTACTAATGCAAATAGTATCTGCATTAAATAAATAATCCAATTATTAAAGAATATAGTAAATCCTACAGTTGTTAAATTTCTTATTCCTGCAATATCAACAATTAATTGCGTATTAGATTTACCTGGATTATGAAAAAATAAATATCTTTTTCTTCCCCAACCATTTGATAGGTAATAACCATAAAGATTAATATTATTATATTGATCTCCTAACATTCGATTAGTTTTTACTAAACAATTATATAAGGAATCGTCCAAATATTCTTTATTTGTTTAAACATTTTTCAGGAATACTGTAAAATAATATACTTCCTGATTTTATTTGAACTGATAATTCAAACCAAGTAGTGGATCTTAATGTAATGTAACTGGTATTCCCAGGTCCAATTGATAAATCTTTTCTAGTATTAGTAATTTTATTTGATTTATATGTTATTTAAAATTTGTTTATAAGAAAATAAAGAAATTCGATTTATATAAATTATGAATAGTAATAATAAAGTATCTGGAGCTTTTGTTGCTGGAATTGCACTTATTATTATTGGATTGATATTATTATCTGTCCCACATTCACAAGAAAGAGATGAAAATAATAAACTTAAAAATAGCTCATCATTTTTAATAATCATTGGATCAATAATAGTAATAGTTGGTTTATTTTTAGTAGTATTCTATAGAGTATCTCCAAAAAAAAGATAAAAAAGATAACAAATTTTAAAAGTTTATGTTTTAAGAAATTGTTTAATAGATAATAAAATTAAAAAAAAATAGAATTATTATAAAAAAGATATCTATAATCTATAATGAATAATTTTGTTGTAAAACCAAGAAATCAAACTTTACTTGTAAAAAAGAAATATATTAGGAAACCTGTTACTAAACCTAGTAAGTCCAGTAATATTAATCTTACAAAGAACACAAAAGCAACAACAAATGGTGTTGGTGGTGCACAATTTTCAGGTGATAAACATGAAAGAACTAAAATTATATCTTCAGTAGATTATGTAATGGTTGATAAATCTGTTGATCTGAAATTTACTGACAAAGATCCTCTTCAACCTGTTATGCTTAAACTTTTATCAAGAAAAATAATGAATATCCACAAATGTGTTGAGAAAGATAGATTGGAAATACAATTCCGATACAATGGAGTCATTCGTCGATATTGGGGTTATATTTGCTTTAACGAATCAGATAGTTGGTATAGTATTTATGTTGAATATCATAATGGTGATAAATATACAAAATTAACTTGGCAAGATCTTGGAACCAAATTTAAAATACCTAATGATAATGTAACTATTTCTATGTGGGCTAAAGGTATTCTTCAAAAGTAAATTAAACTATAAATACATGTCATAAACATATTTTAAAATTTTTAAAATTATTAATTCTTAGATATTGATTGATTGTTGTTTTGGTTGTGTATTTATTTCTATATAATCAGTATGAGTTCTTGCATTACTTAAAAATGATAAATATATCCATAATAAAGATAATAAAATGACTAATATTAATCCTATTATGGTAGAAGATTCTGCAAGATTAATACCTCCTTGAATAAGATCTTCACATGTGCATTTATCTTCTTCCTCATCTTTTTTAAGTCTTCCAAGAACATCGAGGTTTATAATAAATACTAATATAGTAATAATAATTAATATTATGATGAATGATTTGTCCCAATTCCATTTATTCATTTTGAAATTTTTATTTTAATTGTATTTAACGTCTTTTTTATTTTTAATTAATTTAAGCTTTTTTATTTTGTATTATTAAATTGATTTATATAAAAAATTTTAAAACCTAAAAAAATTTAAAACATAAAAAAATGGATGAACAAATTGAATTTCCTTTTGGAAGAACTAAAAAAAAATCAGAAACTACCAGTGAAGAATATAGATTTATCGATATTGAAACAGGAAATTTAATAACATCAACAATTATAAATCTTGCTAAAGTGTTTGAATTGTTTATTGATGATAAAGGAGAATTCATTAAACAATCTTATAAGGAAAATCCTAAATATCAAATTGGTGTAAATAAAAAAGGAAAAGCATTATTTAAAGAATATTATGAAATAATTGACGAACCATCAATTTATTTAATTGTTATAAAAAGAATAGATTACATCAATGATAGAGAAAATATGAAAATCCAAATGAATGAAATTTATAATTCAATTAATAGTATGAAGGATGTGCGATTGTGGAAAAATAAAATTATTACTATAAATAAAAAACCTGATGAGAATGTGAAAGTATATAGGAAATATACTCTTTCTTATAAAGGAATACAATACAAAATAGGTATTAATACTTTGAAATATTCTTTTGAACAAAGAATGCAAATTATTAAAGATTTTAATAATTTTCTTACAATTAATAAAACTATATCTAGTTATCAGTCGGAATTCCTTCATTACATATTAATGACAAGTGAAACTTTAGGACAACCTATAAAAAATATTTCAATAGATCAGTTACCTAGTGTTGATGGTATTCAATTTATACCAAAATATATACCAAATATCATAAACTAAACTTTTTAAAAAGCTTAATTTATGTAAATTAATTTTTTCGAGTTTTATGTGCAGTACATCTAAATCTGTTCTTTCCTTTAATAACAACAGTACAAGTAGCTTTAATCCCACATACTTCTCCTTTTTTATGATTATTTTTGGCTCCTTTTCTACTATCTCTGCAATATTTATAATCACAATTTTCAATAATATTAGAATCTAATATTGCAATATTAGAATTTGATGAGTTATTTGATTGCTTCTTTTTTGGTTCACTTGATTTAAAAGTTTTCAAATCAAGTAGCATTTGTAGATTTTCGAAAATAGTTTCATTAAATTGAATATATGTTATTCCATCTCTTTTGATTGTTTCAAAATTTTCAATAAATTTTCTATGTTCAGGTATAATATAATTAATTTGATCTTTTGAAAATTTATTGAATATTCTTTCTATTTCTTTTTCATGATTCGTTGTATTAAATTTGTTATTTTCATTATTTACTTCCATGGTGCAATTTTATTTAGATCGAATTTCAAATCTTTTGGAATAAATTCAAAACTTTGTTTTTTCAATTTTCTTCCAATAAAAATTCCTAAAATTCCAGCAATAAATAAAATTGCAAGACTGCTTCCTCCTCTCTCTGGAAAACAAACTTTAATAATTTTATTGTTTGTGCATTTCTTTATAATTAATATTAATATAGTTAGTATAATAAAATAAAGAAGATAATGTTTTGAATCTTCCCATTTATCACCTAATAATATTGAGTATGTGAAAAACACAGTAAATAATAATAAATTGTTTACCATATATTTTTATTTGAAATAAGAACTTTTAAAAATTCTTTTGATTATTTATAGTTTTAAAATAGACAGACACAACACACACTTGTTAATATTTTTATATTAAATGCTAGAACGAATATCAGTAAGAATCTTTCCAATATTATCATCTCCTTTTCCTTCTGATGTACCATATTTATAGTTTGTTCCCCAAAAACCTCCAAATTGACAAAATTCATGAAGATTTTTTTCTTTAGTTGATTTCAATAAATCTTTGAGATCTTCGTGTTGATTTATCAAAACTTTATATACTTGAGTCATTTCAGTAATTTTGATGTCATCTGCAAAATCTTTTGAATTATTTCCTTGTTTCAAAGCTTTCACAATATTTGTTGGTTTTACAGTACTTAAAATAGCAGATATAGCAATTTTATTTTCTTTTTGCAAAGAAGCTTCATATGCATGTTGAGGTGTAATAAAAGTATATTCAGTTCCATTCAATGTCATTTTTATTTTATATTCTTTAGAGTATCTGCTAAATACATGGAAATCATTTTTCTTTTTCCACAGATGGTTAAAGAATAAATCATTTGTGAGATTTGTATTCTCTGATTTTTTTGAAGAAACAGATGTAATTTTTTCAGTTTGTTTAACATCTTCAAGTGTTTTTCCTAACTTTTCTAAAATAGCTGTAAGAGCACTTTTACTAATAGCTTTTCTACCTTTACCATTAAGTTCAAAATATCTTTTGGAATTTTTTGTGTCCAATATAAAAACAAATTTTCTGTCCATTTTAATTTGTAATTACTAAATAATTTTGAATTTCAAAAAAAAACTAAAAAAATCAATCTTCGTATACAGGATTCTGTGAAATATGTAAATCGTGAAATAGTAAATTTTTGTAAATATAAGATGCAAACTATTAATTTTAAAAAAATAACGTTTAATAAAAAAATAAAATTAACAATGGGTAAATGTGATGGAACTGGAAGATCAGAAAATGTATGTTTAAATATTGGAGGTAAACATACAAGATCCATTTGTTTATGTGAAAAAACACCAAAAGATTATAGTCCAGATAAAGATTGTCCTGGTGGAAATATCTTCCCTCAAGAATGGGATTTAGAAAGAGGTGAAAGTTGTTCGTGTAGTAATGTATTATGTTTAACAGGAGAAGGAAGAAAACTTGTTTGTAAATTAAAATCTTTTGGAGGAGATCTTTTTAGCTGTTGTTTAAGAAGACAATGTTTTTTAAATAATGGTGTAATATGTCCTCCCGAACTTAGAAATGGTTCAAATGGTATTGGTTGCGTTAATGCTTTTAAAGATAATTTTATATTAAAACCTAATAATATTGAAGAATTAAGTGGAACTTGGTTTGCAAGTAATTTTGCTGAAAATTATATAAAATCTATTGATCCTTGCAATGCTAATAATATAATAGAAAATCTTGCACAAAGATATTTTCTTAGTCTTAGTGGTACATTTCCATCTAAAAATCAAGAATCATTAATTGATTGTTTAGGGAAAAAGAAATTAAATTTAGATAAATTAATCATTGAAGCATTTGATAATATTAGAAATGCTACTGGTTCCCAAGTAATCAAATTTATAACAACTAAAACAGGATGTAAATTTAATTTTGCTTTAGATATTTTATTACCACTTGCACAACAATTTCCAGGATCTATTGATTCTGTGTTAAAACAAGTTTGCGCTGGATTCACAAGATCACAAATTGCTAATAATCCTAATCAAGTTATATTTTGTGGATGTTTTTTACCTGATATAGAGTACGATACAAATTATGGACAGTTCGGTATTGAAAAGGTGTGTGATCCTGTATGTTCTATAGATTCAGCATTAAAACCTATTGATCCAAAAACAAGACCATTTATTAACCAAGGAGGGTTGTGTACTAACATTCCAGCATTTCTCGAATGTGATCAGACAATCTGTGTTATTGATAATGTCAATATTAAAATAACTGATTCAACAACAGGGAATATTAATTTTGACCAAGTTTGTGGGAACTGTAATAAACCAGGGGTATCTAAAGCTTCGTGTTCCTGTTTTATTTCTAATATAGATTTCGAAGCAATTGAATCACAAATTGGAAATGTAACGTTAATGGAAAACTGCGGATCCTCGCTTAAGTGTTTCAAGGATAATAAGGCCGGCTTACCTCCCTTGATTGTCGAGTGTGAATCGGGGAATTCAACAGGAGAAACAGAAGCTTTCCTAAAAAAACTAGAGGCAGAATTAGGAATAAATGAAAGAACACTTTTTATAATTGTTGGATTTATCATTCTTGCTATATTAGTCATAGGAGGATTCTTTATATTTGGAAGAAAAGAAAAATAATTGTAAATTTTTAAAAGTTAATCTTTAAATTTCCAGATATAACCACCATAATTTTCACGAAGACCTCTACAAACTTCTGATATTCTTTTTTTGCGGATATTAGTCGCTTTACTTGCCTTAGTTAAATTTATATATTGTTTAATAAATTTTTTATTTAAATCATATTGACATACAATATTAATTTTTCCAGATGATTTAATATTCAATATTTTATTAATATCAGAAATATCTGTCTTAAAACTCCAAATATAATTATTTGCAGTTTGTTGTTGTCCTTTACAAACTTTTGATATACTTCTTTTATATGTTCCTGTTTCTTCGCTAGCTTTAATTATACTTATATATTCTTTAATAAATTCTCCATTTAAATTATATTGCAAAACTGGTTTACAATGCCCATCCAGAGCAATATTTTCTATTTTATTATTTAAATTTCTAGAATTGAAATCAGATTTAAATAACCATATATAATTTCCTGCTTTACTAAATATATTGTCGCAATTTTTTGATATACTTGATCTGTTTATTTTTGTTTGTCGACTTGCTTCTCTAATACTTGGATATTCTTTTATAAAATTACCATTTAAATCGTATTGCAAGATAATTTTGCTTTGTTTATAGATACTATGCATTACATTCTCTTGTTGAGTTGCATATTTTAAATTTTCCAAACAATTATTTTCTTTATTCTCATCGATGTGATTCACTATTTCTTTATTCTTAGGCATAGGACCAACAAAAGCCAACATAATTAATATATGAATTCCGTAATTCTTTTTCTTGTTATTAGACATCATTATATCTGTTCTTCTATATCTATTATCTAAATTATCTTTTGAAAAATTATACGGTGGATAACCAGATAATTTCCCTTTTGATATTCTGCCTGTTAAAGAGTTTTTAATTCTTCCTTTATTTGAAATATAATAGCTGTATTTAGTTTTAAGGGGAATTAATTTCCAAATTTCTCCTTCTATCTGTTCATATTCAATATATTTCCATATAAATCCTTTACATGTTTTATATTTACCTCTACATGTTTGACTTATACTACTACTACTTTTTATTTTATAGTAATTATTAGCAGATGTAATAGATTCCCATTCTTTTATGAAATTTCCTTTCAAATCATATTGATTTACTCGTTTTCTACATCCATAATTTTTATACACTTTTCTATTATTGTTATTATCTTTTATTGATAACCATCTTAAATTTGAAATATGATTATTGAGTTTATTTCTATCAATATGATCAACATGAGGTAAATTATTAGGATTTTTAATAAATGTTAAACCAACTAATCTATTAGCTTGAAACATTACATTTTTTGTTTTTCCATCAATTATTATAGTTAAAGTATATCTTAAATACCCATTTTCTACTTTTCCTTGAAGAATTCTATTTGTTTTCACATTTTTTAATCTTCCAAAATTACTTATTCGATAGTTTTGTTTGTTATTAATATTAATTGATTCGTGAAGTTCTCTCCATATTTCTCCTTCTAATTGTAAAATATGCTTATCACAATAATAAATATCATTATAAATTATCATATATAATTGTTTCTTATTCATCTTAGTTCTACGTGAAATATTTCTATTTTTCGCTATTACATACAAATCAGCTTTTGAAATACAATTTATACAAGGTTGTTTAATATCTATAATTTCAATATTATCCATAATGATAAACTTTTTTTAAAAAAGTAAATTCTAAAAAATCATTTCGAAAATATAGTGGGTTGATGGAGATTTGAATAAACTTTTTGAAGAATAACAATCTTAAAATTTTAAAATTGATATTAATTAAATATTAACTATTATAAAATAATGGATATTACCAAAGAAAATAAAAGTATTGCATATACTAAAATTACTGCTCCAATTGAAGATAGTGGAATTGATGAACAAGAACAAGCTTGGGAAAAGATGATTAATATATATAATATCAATCATCCAAAAGCAATTTTCTTTGGATTTTTAACTCATTATTCTGGAGAAATTTTCTGGTATGAAACTAAGGAAGAAGTTGCGAAATATAAATCTTTAAAATATACTCAATTTCAAAAAATAGGCAATCCAAAACCAACAATATTACCAAATTTGACATTAAAGAAACTAGAGAATCTAGATTATGATGATAATAAATTTATTTGGGTTAGAAAAGAAAATGCATTCGAAGTCAACACATGGCTACTTCCAATAAATAAATTTATATAGAAATAATAAAAATATAAGTTATTAAACTTTTTGAAGAATAACAATCTTAAAATTTTAAAACTCGTAATATGAAAATGAATTTTAAAAGATTTAAATATAAAAATAAATTTACAATGAGTTTGTGTTCAGGTTATATTTACGCAATAAAAGTTTCAGATGGTATAAAGATAGGAAAAACTATTGATCTTGATGAAAGAATAAAAGAATATAAAAGATCAAATAGATCTGCTGTTTATCTTCATACAATAAAAGTAAAATATCTACATATTGCGGAACAAACTATTAAAGATTTATTGAAGGAATATACCGTAGCTATAGATACACCAAACACAGAAACCTTTAGAATTACAAAAAAACAAGCTATAACAACAATCGATTCTGTTGTTAATAATTTAAATAAATTAGTTTTATCTGAGGAGATGACTATAAATCCTAAAATATCATACCTTGAATTTTATATGCCTTCCGAATTGAAACAAAAATTAAAAAAGTGGAAAGACCAAAGACATACTGATTATGAAAAAGTCCAACAAATTGTTGAATATCAAGAAAAATTTTACTCAAAGAATAATGTTTTCGATACTTTTAGAAGTTTTGTAGCTTGTAAAATACATAATGATAATAAAATTCATTTAATTGATGGTCAACATAGATATGAAGCTTTTATTAAATTAAATGAGAATAAAAAATACTTTGGAAAAATAAAAAGTCTTTGCTTTCATATTATAATTGTTAATGACTATGATGAAATTAAAGAAAAATTCAAAGTTCTAAACGAAGTTAAGCCTGTTGCTCAATATTATAAACTTGATGATTGTCCAATAAAAAAGAATGTCAGAGAATCAATTGATAAATTATCTAAAGATTTTCCATATTTTATTAAACCAAATAATGGTACAAAAAGAGTAAATAGACCATTTATTAAGAAATGTGATTTAGTTGAAAATTTATTTAACATTTGTAAGGAATATAATATTAATGATTCATATAAATATATTACGAAATTCAATACTTATATTAAGGATAAAATAGATTTTTATATGAAAACTTATGGAATTACACAAAAAATGATCGATAAAATTAACAAATTTGAAGATTTCTACATCGGATCGATACCTAAAAAACGTTTAGAAGGACAGCTTGATCTTTATTTTTCTGAATATAATAATGAACCATAAATTTGTCATTTTTAAAAAATCATTTCGATTTTATATCTACTATCTCACAATCTATGATAAAGTTTTCAATAATAGTATCTGTATACTTACCTAAACATTCTTCAGAACATATATGTATTAATTCATTTCCAGAATCATTAATATGAAGTTTAGCTAACGGAGGTTCATCTAATATCATACAATCCCAATATTTACATTTACCTT
>SDBT01015424.1_pt1 | contig 12141 bp, 6 predicted proteins | sample 2277101 | NCBI WGS metagenome assembly SDBT01 (sample SAMN10404973, study PRJNA504765) | marine sediment metagenome | isolation source: marine sediment core GS10_PC15, 103 cmbsf | place: Arctic Ocean: Southern Knipovich Ridge | collected 2010
GCGGACACGTTCGACTATACGAGTGGCAAGTTCGAGAACACCTGCGGCGTCTGCCATGCTGCGGCGGTGCATACGACAAACCTCCCGCTGCCGTCCAACAGGACGATAGTGATCAATTCGGTCTTTACGTTCGGGCCTACTGGTCTGGCCACGTACAACGGCGTTCCGGGCACGACTGGAGAAACCACACCCAAGACGTGCCTGAACACGAACTGTCACTTCAAGGCATCCCCAGAGTGGGATGATTGGCGGCCATAAGGGGTCAAAGCCATGAGGGGACAAAAATAGAATGAATATGCTCAATTCCACTATAGAAGGCGAGGTGAGGAACAGGATGGCGGGAATGGATAGGATAAATCTGAGGTCCAGGGGGGGACGTCTGCGCGGCATTGCCGTGGTTACAGCCGTGCTGTTGCTCGCCTTGGTTTTGAGTATTCCAGGACTGGTCATGGCAGACCAGTTCACTATCGCTGACTGCAGCGACTGCCACGGTACGCTGGGCGCCACCTGGGCCCCGCCCGATACAGGGTCCACTCGAAACACCCCTGCCGGTTTTGTCAATGGTGACCATGATGTCTCTCAGCATGTTCCCGATGGCGAAAGTAGAGGTGTCTGCGCGGTCTGCCACGGCGCGGCCGTGATCGATTATGACTTCCTCCACAGAGACGGCGTCGTTAACATGGCTGACGCTGGTCTCATAAGCGGCGGCACATACACCAGGGGTACGTCCTTTGCCCAGAGCAACACAGTAGGCGTCACCAGCACTTGCACCAACGTATCCTGCCACGGCGACATTGAAACGCCGGTGTGGGGCGAGGGTACAGCGGCATGCGATGACTGCCACAAGGCCAGCCAGGCGCTTTCAGCCAAGCACAGCTTACATTACAACACGGCCACAGTGGCCTTGAACCGCAATGCTGTGAGCAATTCTGTTCCGGCCAACTACAAGATAAACTGCGGTGTCTGCCATGACGTGGACCCGGGCTCGGAGCATGCTGACGGGAGCAACCTGGGCGGAGATGCAGCAAACGGCTTTTATGTAGACATAGTGTTCAACCTCTCGGCATGGAGCCCTCCGGGTGGTGCGTCACCTGCATATTCGAATGGCGACGGGTCGAAAGCCACAGGAAACTTCACTTACTGGTCAAAGGGAGCTTGCTCGGAAATCTACTGCCACAGTAACGGCCAGCGCCCAATCCCGTCATACCAGACGCCGGCATGGAACGAATCACTGGACTGCACGGGCTGCCACGAGTGGGTTGACACCGAAGCCGGGGCAGTGGCGAACATGTCGGGCGCGCACGGCAAGCACATGGGCACGGACGCGTACAGCTATGACTGCGGCGAGTGCCATAGCGGCACTGTTGCAGATAATACGGACTCCCCCATAGCGAACAGTTTTTATCATATCGATGGTTATTACAATGTCGTATTTAATACCGTCGGCCCGGATGAAATGAATCAGAAGAGCGGGACTTATGATGGCAGCGTATGTGACACACTGTACTGCCACAGCGACGGCAAGGACTCCTTTAACCAGGCGGCCGGTACTCCGGTCTGGACAGGCGGGCCCACTACGTGCACCAGCTGCCACGATAACAACGGGGCCTCCACATCATTGAGTGACGCGCATCTTGCACACATAAATACAACCACACATAACTACACATGCGACAACTGCCACAGCGAGACGGTTACCAACAACCAGACGGCCACGCTTACCAGCTTCCCCAATGTGCACGTTGACGGTGTGCAGAACGTGGTGTTCTCCACAACCGGCTTCAGCACCGACCACGAGAACTTCATGGCAAACCTCCCGACCTACACCCAGGTCGGCAAGACATGCGACGACGTCTACTGCCACAGCACGGTGCAGGCAGACCTTGGTATTGATGCACCGGCCTTCAACTCTCCCGTCTGGGATAGCGGAGGCCCGCTTGCCTGTGACGCCTGTCATGCCGGCAAGCCCGCAGACACTTTAACAATGATAACAGGCAGCCACACCAAGCACGTAAGCGGCGAGAGCTTCGAGTGCATCGAGTGCCACACGGGCGGCGGCGGGACTCTTTCGGCGAACGTAGCCAACCACGTTGACGGCAAGATAACGGTAATATTCAACTCGGCCTGGGGCGGCACATACGACCAGAGCGATGGTGGCGGTGAGAGCAACCCGAGAAACGCATATGGCATCTGCACGAGCGTGTACTGCCACGCGGGTTCCCCTCAGACATGGGGCGATCCAACACCGTTTTTATGTGACAGCTGCCACGGGGCTTCAAGCGCGCTGCCGGGCAGGCACTCCACGCACTATGCCAATACACTTGCGGCCACAGACCGTACGGGTGGAAATGAATCCATCTCAGACCAGTACATCTATAACTGCGGCGTGTGTCACTACAACGCCCCACACGCCCAGGGCGAGGTTATCACTGACTTCCTCACGGCGGATGTCATCTTCAACGACTCCATAGCCGGCACGGGCGCTTGGAACGCTGGAGGCGCGACAAACACAGCTGACGGGGCCTTCAACTGGACCGACGCGCCATGCTCCACATACTGCCACAGCCAGGGGCGCGCCTTAAGCGGCTGGGCAGACCCCAATAACAACGTGTTCAACTGGGCGACCGGGGAGGGAGGGTTCGGATGCGAGAGCTGCCACAGCTCCACCGCCGCCATGACCAACACGATGGATTCCGGCAGGCACTTGGCGCATATGAACAGCACCGCGGAGCACGGGGACAACTACGAGTGCAACACCTGCCACGCGGACACGGTGGACTCCGGCGACGACGCCTTTATCGCGGACAAGTCCAACCACGTGGACGGTATTAATACCGTGGTGTTCAACAGCATGATCCTCGCCAAGAGCGGGAGCGCGAGCTTCACACAGGGCGCGGACACCTGCTCCGACGTGTACTGCCACAGTGACGGCGCTGATGATGCTCCGTCCAACTCGACCACGCCTTCATGGGGGACCGGAGTCATTGATTGCACGGGCTGCCACGGCAGGGGCACTTCCACTTACGGCGAGTCTGACTACGGGAACGGCGGAGCCGGGGCACCCGACGCCAGCAGCCACAGCGCGCACGTAAGCTCTGCCGCTGACTGTAGGAAGTGCCACGACGACACCACATTGAGCGGGACCTCTACGTTCGCAAACGGCATCCATATAGACGGCTTTAAGAACGTCGCCATATGGGCGCTCTATGACCAGAACGACACATCAACGTACGACAACTACGCTACAGGCACGAAGACATGTACCCTCATCGAGTGTCACGGTGGGGGATCACCGCAGTGGGGCGACTCGCTGGGCTGCAGGGACTGCCACATGCCTGCTGCGGCGGTTGGTGACATAGACGACTTTACATGGACGGACTTCTTATCCCCCAGAACGGCCATGATAAACAGCGATGAATGGGTAGGAAGCGGCCACGGCAACTCAAGCGGCTCATACCCGATGACCTCGAACCCGGCGGCTGATTTTGACGCCACCATCGACGGCTGCCTCTACTGCCATGACTCCACGTCAAGCCACGGCGACAGCACGAACCCGTTCAGGCTGATGGACGCGGCTGACATTGGAGGCGGTTTCCCAACGATGGACGGGTGGAACGACATCTGCCTGGCCTGCCACGACTCTGACGAAACCGGCGGCGGCTTAGGCAAGACCGCAACAACGAAGATAGACAAGTGGCACAGCGGGCCCAAGCACACAGGCAATAACGGCGGCAGGTTCTGCTGGGACTGCCACGACCCGCACGGGGACCGCAACATCGCTATGGTACACGACTTGGTGGCCATTGATACTGACGGCACATACGGCAACCCGGGCAATCATGTTACGAACCTGGTCGGCGGACCCGTCGTGTTCCTTGACAACACTGCTGCATCTGGAGCAGGCGGGTTCGCGATCAAGGACGCTGATGTGAGCGGCAACGTTACATATTCTGACGGCCTCTGCAACGTCTGCCACACTAACACAGCGTTGCCGTACGACATATCAAGCGGTGACGATAGCCATAACGGCGGTGCTAACTGTTGGGACTGCCACGCGCACGACAAGAACCAGGTCAACGACGGAGACGCATGGAAGGGCTCTGGCGATTGCACGGCCTGCCACGCCACGGGCGGCGCAGGAATACAGATCGAGGCCGAGTTCAGCCGGCCCTCGCACCACATCATGGGCAAGACGAACTGGGAGACTGGCGGCTCAGGCACAGACGATACTATCACTAACCTCGACTGCGTTGTCTGCCATGCGGAGGGTACTCTTGTATCCGACGGGACGGCCGTAATTAACAGCACATACCACAACGCCCCGAACGGCGTGGTTGACCTCTATGACGGTCAGAACCGCAGCACGATCTACAGTGTAGTGCTCGCAGACCTCACGAGTTACGATGATGCTGCGAATACAGAGTTTGACAACTTCTGCATGAGTTGCCACCAGGATGGAGGCGCAAGCGCCATTGACGGCACGGGCGGATGGTCAGCGGGAGCCGCAGTAGCGTTCACTAATGCGAACCCATTTGGCGAGGCTGCTGGAAGCCTGCGTACGAACGACTACGACCAGTATCAGAAGACATTTACACCAGGCGGCGGAGGTCTCGCGGTCTACGATGACTTCGACCCGGGTCTGCTCTCGCACCACGCTGTCAGGGGCTCCAGGTATGTTAACTCAGCTGCCGATAGTATCTCAGGTATAAACCACCCCGGCGGCATGACCTATAGGACTCTGGCTGAGTTAGGCTCGCTGAGTTCGACGGTTAATCTGTTTGACGGTACAACAGGAGTGCTTGATAACAGCACACTGCACTGCAATGACTGCCACTCGACCGCTGACAGCGCGCACGGCGGCAGCAACGAGTACATGCTACAGACCGATTCGAGTGAAGCGCCATCCGTAGAGCATATTGAAACAACATACGTCTGTTTCAAGTGCCATGTGCCTGGTGTTTATGAAGATAATGCTCTCAACAAGAACGGTCATACAGAAAGTGCAAGCAACTATGTTCACTCTTCAACCCTGGTCGGTACTGCTCGTAGTGCGGGTAATGGTCACTTTACAGGCATAAACTGCCTTAACTGCCATGACGGGGCCGTAGGCTTTGGCGGAATCCATGGTGTTCCGGACACTACGTTCGCTGCCGGTGCAGAGGGAACTTACAATAAACGCAGGTTCCTGCCGGGCTCAGGCCTGTTGTATTTCGACCCGCTGGTAGGCAGTAGTGGTGGTGATGCGGATTGGAGATTTGCCGACACTGGCATGTCCACCGGTGAAATGGGTTGCTACACGCCTAGCAGTGCAGGTACTTTTACTGGTTGCACCCAGCATAGCGGTGGTACGAATTTTGAGAGGGGTATGGACGGGAATCCCAGGCGGCCAGAGGAGTACTAGTAACACGAAACTTTGATCAAAAACCTTGTCCGGAAGTAATAACTCCGGACAAGGTTTTTTTTGCAGACCTTCTTGTTAAATAGCGGATCAAGGTGATATTGTAAGAACATGCGATACAGACTGCCACTTGCGTCAATAGCCACTACATATTGTCTTGTATTTCTCTTTGGTCTATACCTGGCGCAAGGCAAAACCATAGGGCTCCACTTTGACTGGCGCGTAATGCTTGGTATGGGGGCTTTAATAGCTTTAAAGAGCGTCATTTCCATTGTTTACCTTTTATTATATATGAGAGATTCCCGGCAACATGTGCCCGTTGCGGCATGGGGCGGTTCCGGCATATCCGATGAGAGATCTCAGGAAGTATTCATACAGGTTGAGGGATTATATTCCACAAAAGGGACCAGTGCTGGCAAGGAATCCGGCAGATGGCTTTGCGGGGCAAGGATGCGACCGTCATTATATCTTGAGTTGTTTATTCACATTCTACTGGTATGTGTTGTCATGCTCGGGGCTTTACGGTTTTTTAGTGTGGGGGGACTAAAGCTGGAGGCAGTCCTGGGCTCTGGCGGGCAATGGGTGGAGCTTGATAGATACGCTATAGGCGATTCTTTTGGGGGCGAAAGCAGGCTAAATGGGGTAAATATCAGGATAACAGAGCTCTCATATGCCAAACCCGGTTCGCCTTCAAAAATAGTCCTTCAGGCGAAAATGAGTGATGAAAGCATTACTGAGCATGAACTTGAGGGGGGGGATGTATTCAAGCTCAACGGGATAAGGTTCAAATATGATTCTGACATTGTGATCGCTAACCTGAAGATGATTCATAATAAACATGATTACATTCCGCTTCCAGCTACTCTTGTACGAAAGGGCCGTGCTGATGAATGGTACAGGGGAGAGGTTGCCTTCGCGGACAGACGCGCAAAGGGCAAGCTGGCTTTTAACCCAGTTGGTAATGTATTCCAGCCTGATATTCAGATCGAAGATGACAAGTTTTTTAAGAGAGACATGGTCTTTGCAGAGGTTGCCAATGAAAACGGATTTAAAGTTTACGTCCCCACCATGTTTCATGGGGCCAAAATAACTAACTACAGCTTTAATGTTATTCCTTTTATGAAAGCAGCATTGCTATTGTTCGCTCTGGTGCTGATCATTAGAGTATCCTTGCGCCCGAAGTTTGTGGAGTCAGGCATGTCTGAAAATGGCGAACGTTGGATAAGGACAAATGACAGAAAGGTGCTGAAAGCTGTCAGGGAGTTGCAGGGCCAAGATCGTGGTTAAGCCATGATAACAGGGTTTCCTTGATCTCCTGAGATAGTTCCATTGGCACGTTCTCATTAGTGAAGACCTTGCCACTGCGAGTGTAGTAATGTGTCTCTGGCAGGTCTTTCGGACGGTCTCTGCTTGTATCTATCTCCATCATCATCTTCCCGTCAGGCCAGTAGTAGACCACGTTCCCGATACCCTTGAAGGGCTCCAAAGATTTCTCTTTGAATAAGCCGCTTGCAAGAACTTTCCCGTCCGGATACCAGTAGTTCCATTTGCCATAAAAGAGGTTGTCCCTGAACATGAACTCCTTCTTCTTTCTGCCGCTTTTGAAGTATTCTGTCTGGGTGTATCTGATAATATTGTGGCTCGCACCGTTTTCAATGGCCGACTCAAGCACTTCTCCAGAGGGGTAGTAGGCTTTGACTGTATGTCCTACAGGAGCTTTAGCTTTTTTCTCGGGCTTTTCAGCGCATGAAATTAACACAAAAAAGGATACAAGCGCGATAATCATTATGGAAAGTTTTCTTTGCATATTAGTATTTTAGCATACGCAGCCTCTGTCATATACTTGCCAAGTGTGTGACATAAGTAATAAAATACTGTATATGAAGAAAATTATTCTTCTTGCGTTTGCTTTTTCAGGTGCTGCCGCTCTAGTTTATGAGGTCGCATGGACCCGTGAGCTTGCCCTAGTTCTTGGCTCAACCACCTATGCCCTTTCCACCATGCTGGCTACCTTTATGTCCGGGCTTGCCATAGGGGGTTTTTTAGGCGGCAGAGTAGCCGACCGTTCAAAGGATCTTATTATGATCTTCGCGGGTCTTGAGTTCCTCATAGGTCTTTTTGGATTGATAACGCTCCCTCTTATTTCCATTATGCCAAAGCTGTATATTCTCTTTTACAAATGGTTCCATCTTGCCCCGACACTATACTACGTGTCGCAATTTATTCTCTGCTCCATTGTCATGATTATCCCAACAACGCTTATGGGCGCAACCTTTCCTGTAGTGAGTCGCCTGCTGGCAACCAGGATGGACGACATGGGGAAGTGGGTGGGAAACGCGTACTCAGCTAATACGACAGGGGCCATTGTTGGTTCCCTTGCGGCAGGGTTTCTGCTTATCCCGCTTGTTGGGGTAAGTACAACTACACTTATAGCTGCGAGCCTGAACCTTATTGTGGCTGTGGTCATGTTCTCCCTGTCAAGAAAAAAGGTGAAGAGTCTTGTCACTCTCGGCTTTGTTGTGGTGTTTGCCGTTACGGCAGGTATTTCCCTTGGTATTAAAAAAGAGGAGACATGGTTTATTAATTTTTACAATGCTTTTAAGGAGCCTCTTGATAAGGCAAGGCCCCCATTTGAAGATTTTCATGAGCTTCTTTATAATAAGGATTTTCCGGAGGGGAGGGTTAAGGCATGGCGCTCCAGCAGGGGCTACTTAACTATACGGGTTTCGGGTAAGCAGGAGGCTGGGGGGAGTCTTGATATGCCTACCTCAGTGCTACTTTCATACTTGCCCATGGCTGCTCACCCCCGGGCACACTCTTTTTTAAATATAGGGCTTGGGATTGGGATCAGCCTTACAGCGGCCAAGCAATATATTGAAGACACTTCCCTGGTTGAGCTTAACCCGGGTGTGGTGGAGGTCATAGAAAAATTCGGCCAGCCCGGCCAGTTCAGTGGAGTTGATATAACAATTAATGACGCAAGAAACCATTTATTTCTTACTAACAGAAAATATGACATTATCGCATCCACGCCTTCTTATCCGGCTGAGGCTGGCTCTGGACGCCTGTTTACCCGCGAGATGTTCGAGTTAGCGGCTGATCGGCTCTCTGACGGCGGTGTGTACAGCCAATGGGTCCCAACCTATTTGCTCAACAAGGAGGACGGGGACATCCTTCTAAAGACATTCCATTTAGCATTTCCATATGTATATGTAATGCATGTGGAATTAAATAGCGATCTGATCTTTATTGGTTCTCGGGAAAGATTCAGATTCAGTTCAGATGAAATAGCTGATCGGGTGGCAGGACTTAACGACGAAGGGTTAAAACTGGGTTACAGCACTCTTATGACTCCTGATGAAGTGAGTTCTTTTTTAGCTGAAAACAGAGAGATCAAGGTCAATACTGATGACCTTCCGATACTTGAATTTAAAGTTGCCAGACGCCTTGTTGCTGGATTGCAGGGGGAATAGGGAATGCTTCCTCTTGAGACAGTGTTTATCTGGGCTGCCATATTTATCTACAGCATAACTTTCGCCTTTTACACATACGCCCTGGTTTTTGTAAGCGACTGGGTATATAACAGGGTCCATTACGGGCTGGTTGTTGGATTCGTCCTTCACACTCTGGCCTTTGCGATCAGATTTTATGAACTTGGGAACCTTCCCTGGGCTTATGGATACGAGGTGGCGGCATCCGGCTCATGGTTCATTACGGCCTTTACCCTTTATCTGATCATAAGGCATCGTCAATTTAAGGCAGTCGGTGTTGTAACGCTCCCCATGTCGATCCTTTTTCTTGGATATGCCGTGGTTATTGCCGAGAGCGCCCTGCCAATGTCCGCCGCTACAAATTCAATATGGCTTATTGTGCATGTTTTTTTCGCGTGGCTGGCCTTTGGAGCCTATGTGATCTGTTTTGCCTTGGGAGTTGTCTACCTTTTGAAGGGCAGGTTTCCGCAGGCAAGGGGCCTTCAGAAATTCCCTGAGCTTAACAGCCTGGACGAGTATATGTTCAGGTACCTTGTATTCGGGTTCATTACTGACGCGGTGATGATAGCCTCCGGTGCGATATGGGCAAAGGACCTCTGGGGGAACTACTGGTCTTGGGACCCTGTAGAGATGTGGTCACTAGTTACATGGCTTATCTACGGGTTTGCCATACATGTAAGGGTAACCTTCGGATGGAAGGGCAAGCGCATGGCATGGCTGATGATAGTGGCTCTGGCCGGGATGATAATCACATATTTCGGGCTGAACTACATGGTCGAGACATCCATGCATCTATTTGAAGTATGGCAGGAACTCTAATGCTCGACGGGTTCATCCGACGGCTGGGTTCGCTTAGAACCACTGCCTGGATCTTGGCCGGCCTGGTCATTGTTTTTCTTACCGGCTTGGTAATCCCTCAGAAAGATGTAATTGGCAATGAGCAGTACACGGTCTGGACGGTCGAGCATCCGGAGCTTGTGGGAGCTCTGGAGATACTTGATCTTACTGATATTTACGCATCTCCACTTATTATGGTGCTCTGGGGAGCGTTCTTTTTGAACCTTGTAATAGTTATGAGCAGGCGGTTGCCACTGATCGTAAGGTCATGCCTTTTAAAACCTGGAGAGCAGACATCAGTAAAGCCTTTTAAAGGTGGTGTGCAAGAGGTTGTCAAAGGGGCTGCCATTGACGATGTGGAGAGAGTGCTACGAAAAAAACGGTACTTTGTTATCCGGAACCCTTTAAGCCTGCAGGCTGTGAAAAACCGCTTTACACCACTTGCGACCCTTTTTTTTCACATGAGCTTTATCTTGTTGCTGGTAGGAGGGCTCTTGAGCTTTTATTCCAAATTTTCGAATCTGGTCCATATTGCAGAAGGCGAGGAGTTTTCTTACAGCTTCTCAACAAGGCGATTGCCTGAATTCTGGGGGAAGACCCCTGTGAACATAACGGTTGAGGATATTCATGTGACCTACTTTATGGGATCTTTACCGCTGGATGTAAGTATAAGACTGAAGGTCAAGGACGAAGTAGCCATTGTTGGGGTTAACAGGCCGTACAGAAAAGGTGGACTTTCTTACGTTATAAAGGATATAGACGTTGCTCCGCTTTTTGTGATACGTGATAAAAGCGGGAGAGAGATTGACGGGGCTTATGCCAAACTGAAAGTTATTAACGGTGAGCAGGATTCGTTCAGGATGCAGGGCTATGAGCTTCGTGTAGAGTTTTCCCCGGACTTTATCAATTCACCCTTTGTCGGTGCGATGCAAGATAAGGGCGATAAGGATTCAAGGTTCGTTGATAATAATGCTGTAAGGCGTGAGATAACCAACCCCGCAGTAAACATTAAGGTTTTTAAAGGAGAGTCCAAATGGACAAAACTTCTTAAATTAGGTGAGTCTCTTGATACGGATGAGCATTCCATTTCATTTGAGGAGGTGCGACTTTGGGTTTCCTTCGTTGTTGTACAGGATTATGGGACGTACGTGGTATTTGCGGGTATTATATTGATGTGCTTTGCCCTTGTTGTGCGGTTTCTGTTTGTTCGCAAGGAGATAAGGGCGCACATTACAGAAGAGGGAACACTAATTACCGGAAAGGGTGAGTTTTTCCCGGAACTGTTTCAGGAAGAGTTTAACGTGCTGCTTTCCAAAATTTCTGACAATCCATCCAGCACCAATGAGAAGGCTTAAAGGGATCAAACCAGCAACGACCTAACATCCTCATTTTGGGCAATAATTTAAATCAGGAAAATTTATGTTCTTTTGCGTATTGCTTGAACGCTCTTCCCTGGGGGAACTGGATCATCCATGATGTGATGTGGCTCATGGGGAAACCCTTCATGGAGACCTTGCTCATTCTCTTTAATATCTTTGGCACCGAGAACAGGTCTGCGCGGAGTTTTATTATCTCCTCTTCGCGCTGGCCTGCGCTCATTGTGGGGTGCTCGAATACGGCGCGGTTCCCGTCGAAGCTGTCCCAGCCAAAGCCGGGGATGAGATAGGGGCGGTACAGCTCGTATAGCTCGGTGCCGGGGAAGGGCGTCGTCATGACCGGGTGGGCCGATACGTCCAGCTCTTCGCACAGGGAGCGTATGCTGTCATAATCCTCAACCCGGTCCTGCCTGCCTCCCACCATGATAAAGAGCATGACCTCTATGCCGGCTGCGCGTATCTTCTTTATGGCGTCCCTGCGCGCGCTGCCCTGCTTTGTGACCGCCTTGTATTCCTCCAGGCTTCCGGGGTTGTTGGACTCCCAACCCACGAGCACCGCGGTCAGCCCCGCGCCACGCGCGTTCTTTAAAAGCACTTCCGATTCAGGGTGGTCCATTGAGACCAGATCAGCGGCGCCGAACCACCACTTGCCCCTCACGTTCCTGCTCATCTCTTTATAGAGCTCGATGCTCCTCTTTACGCTTGTGCCCCAGATGTTGTCGTCTATGCCCCAGAAGAGCCTCTTCTTGCTTGCGCAGACTTCCTTTACCACATCGTCAATTGGGCGGTGTCTTACTTTTCCCCCGAAGAACTTGTGCACCGAACAGAACGTGCACCTGTGCGGGCATCCGCGGGAGGTCTGGAAATAGCCATATACATAAGATGTCCTCCAGAGGTTCGTAACAGGCCGGGGGATGTTCTCGATCGCGGACAAGCCCCCGTCGTAGTATTGTTTTAAAGTGCCCTTCTCAGCGTCACTAAGGACATCTGCCCAGACCTCCTCCGCTTCTCCCAGGACTATGCTGTCAGCATGGAGAGC
>SDBT01015425.1_pt1 | contig 12141 bp, 8 predicted proteins | sample 2277101 | NCBI WGS metagenome assembly SDBT01 (sample SAMN10404973, study PRJNA504765) | marine sediment metagenome | isolation source: marine sediment core GS10_PC15, 103 cmbsf | place: Arctic Ocean: Southern Knipovich Ridge | collected 2010
TAAGACCTGTCCTGCCTGCCCCGATAACTATCTGGGGTGAAATGCGCTTGCCCCATAAAATGCGAAGGATAAGCATATTTTATTGGGGAAACCTATTTCATCAGGATTTATCCGCCATTATTTTAGGAGGATCATTTTTCTGGTTTCAGAGTATTTGTCCGTTTTCATTTTGTAAAAGTAAATTCCGCTTGAAACTGCATTACCTGCATCATCGTTACCTTTCCAAACTACAGAATGATTCGAAGCTTCCAGATATTCATTAACTAAAGTTTTTACCTTTTGACCTTTGATGTTGAAGATTTCTATAAGAACATTCGAATCTTTTTTGATACTATAATTAATCGTGGTTTCTGGATTGAAAGGATTTGGATAATTATTACCCAGGTCAGCAATATGGGAAACAATTGGATTATCATCAATGCCTACAGGGGGAAGCTCAACATTAAGTATAACTGACCAACCTTCCCATCCCCCAGATGGAGTATTATAAGTACAGAGATAATTTTCATCATCTATTTGGGATAAATCCGGGGAAGTCCCTCTCATAGTAGTAGGATCAAAAATCAGATCTGATACTTGAGTGATTTCCCAGGTGTCGTTATCTATATTCAATACAATAGATGCACCAACAGGCTCCCAACTACCCAAAGCAAAAGCACTGAGATAATGTTCATCATCTATTTTAGATAAAGATGGAGATGCTATCTCCATACCAGAATCAAAAGGTGTTTCCTGGTTGATAGTCCATGTATCAGTATCAACAGTTAGTACAACTGATTTGCCAAACATGTCCCAGGTTGGAGTTTCATACGCATAAGCACAAAGATAATGATTTTCATCAATTTTAGATAAAGCAGGTTGCCAAGTATAATTTTCCTCAAAATCAAAAGGTGTTTCCTGATTGATAGTCCATGTATCAGTATCAACAGTTAATACAACTGCTCTGCCAAAATAGTCCCAATATGGGGTTTCATACACATAAGCACAGAGAAAATGGTTTTCATCAATTTTAGATAAAGTAGGGGTATCTATAGGACTTGACTGAAACTCAAAAGGTGTTATCATATCGATTGTCCAAACACTAGTATCTACGGTTAATACTACTGACTTGCCTGCACCTTCTGCATTCCAATATGAATAAGCACATAGATAGAAATCAATTCCCGGAACGGATTCATCAATTTTGGATAAAACAGGATAACATGCTTGATCTGTTTCAAATACAAAAAATGTTTCTGTAGTAATTACCCATGTATTAAGATCTACTGTCAATACCACAGATTTACCAATACCACCCAAACCACTATAAGTACATAGGTAATGTGACTCGTCAATTTTAGATATATCTGGGTTTAGCCCCCATTCATAATCAAAAATAAAAGGATCATTTTCTCTTGTAATTATTCCATATGCTGTATCAACAGTTAATACTACTGCAATAGCATTTACAGTCGGTGGCATCCAATAAGTGTTAGTTGCATAAACACACAAAAAGTGAGTATCGTCAATTTTGGCTAATACTGTTTCATCAACAGGTGCTGTATCGAAATTGAAAAGTGCTCCTGCTGTGATATCCCAATCATCTGCTGAACAGATTTGTGGAATAAATGATAATATTAAAATTATTATTATTCCAGTAATTTTAATTCTTTTCATCTTGTTTCTCCTTGTTTCTTTTTTTTGTATGGCATTTCTGCCAGATGGTTAACATTAACATTTTTAGACCCTTTTACTTCAATAAAATCATCTTTTTAGTTGAGGAATAATTCCCTGATTTCATTTTGTAAAAGTAAATACCACTCGAAACTGATTTGCCTGAATCATTTCTCCCATTCCAAACAACCGTATGATTTGAAGCTTCCAAATGTTTGTCCACTAAAGTTCTTACTTTTTGACCTCTGATGTTATAGACTTCAATAATTACATAACCGGGTTTGTGATTAGAGAAACTGATTGTTGTTTCAGGACTGCGTCCGGCACCTGACGGATTGAACGGATTGGGATAGTTGCCTATTAGAGCTGAAGCTGCTGAAATAAAATGATCTTCAATATTGGTTATGATATATTCATATGCACCTATATCTACAATTCCATTATAAATTCGTGAGTTTCCCAGCAGATCAAATTCCCAATAAACAGGAGAATTATCACCAACATCAATACAAGGAGAACTTTCCAGCAGATCCCAGGAAGCTGAAAGACCATCAAATTCTGCTCCGCTTCCTATAGAAGGATTTACAAACTCAGGATCATCATCAATATTCCCTATACCTCCATAACCACCTGTAATACAACTATATGAAACAGTAGGGTAACCAAGAAGAAGATAAAAAATATTCCCTGTATCTGAGATAATTGTATTTGTGATAATTGGGGATGAATTAAAAATGAAAATTACACTGTTTTGTGACAAGTTGTTCGCAATCGTATTATTAATTAAGGTTGCATCAGAATTACTTCTTAAACTAATTGCTCCAGCAGATAAACCGGTATTGTTCACAAGTAAATTATTAGAGATTTCTATATTGGAATATGTACATCCTATACCACCACTAAGTTCTGAACTAATATTATTTGCTATAATATTTTTGTGGATGAAAACTTCATCTGAGTAATTAACATTAATTGCAGCAGATAAATCAGAACTTGTATTTTCAAAAATTGTATTTTCAATAATATCTACTTTGGAAGAATCTACTTCGATTGCACAAACAGTTGCTTTAGAGATATGGCAGTTCCTTATGATATTTTCTTGTTGGGTACTCTGAAATGTACTCCCATCTAACTCATTATCTGATGTGAAGATAATAGGTTCATCATCAAATGCATCTGCATGCAATTTTCCATAAATTGTAAAATGACTGTTATCATTAGTTGTAATCTGGACACCTGGATCAATAACAAGTTCATCATCACTTAGTATACTAATATCTTCGGTAATACAATACGGATTGAACTCGGGTTTCCAAATACCAGATACATTACCATAAATATTTGTACCATCTGTAACATTAATAAAATCTTCCTGGGTGGTTTGCACCGTGTTAACTCCGTCAGAAATCCGTAGGGTTACATCATAACTACCAATAGTTTCGTAAAGATAATATGGATTTTCATCTGTGCTGTCAAATATTCCATCACCATCAAAGTCCCATTCCCATGAAATAATTTCTCCTGTTGGAAAAGAATTGCTGTTAAATTGTACTCCTAAACAGGCAGGTCCAGTTTGAACATTGCTGGTAAAAAATGGCAAAAGTTCAGTAATTCCTGTTTGAGCTGACTGAAGGATTATATGTTGATTAATACCTGGATTATCATCCCATGTTTGCACTATAACAACTGCTGTAATATCTTCTAAATTCCACTCTGGATCTATCGGGATAGTTTTTTCAAATATGCCTATTTCACCGATAGATGTTAAACCAAAATCTTCTTCATCATAAATTACAACCGAACAGAAATAATCATCATCAATATTGTAAGTTAAAATATAAAGGACTTTATTGTTTGATGTAATTATTTCATCTGTTACCTCTATGCTAGCATTGATAACAAGTTCATCTTGCTCATTTATGTCAAATAACATATCAATATCTAGCGGACTTTCAATTACTATAAGCTGGTTATAGATTTCCTGAAATTCATCAATAAAGTCAGCTGAAATATATCCATTAAACTGGCACCACCAAACTCCATAAAATGAGTAAAAAACTGCTCTTTCATAAAAATTAGGGCTAGCATTTGGACCATCTCCTTGCCAGATTAAAGGAACTAAATACTCATTATTTTCATACAAATCTTTCAACCCGTCCCGGGCTGCTGGACAGGAAGCTCAGTATTGTGCAGTAAATAGCTCTGCAACGACATTCATCTGGGTTGCAAACAAAGCTGTTGTTAATAAAAATAAACAAATTATTAATGGATATCTAATTGTCTTCATAGTTTACTCCTTACCATAAAAACCTGGAGGTTGAGACAAATTGAACCTCAACCTCCTTTATCTTTTCTATTTCATTAAGACCTGTCCTGTGAAATGTGAAACCTATTTCATCAGGATCATTTTCTTGGTTGAACTGTAAGTTCCAGTTTTCATTTTGTAGAAGTAAACTCCGCTAGAAACAAATTTATTGTTGTTATCTTTACCGTTCCAGACATAAGAGTAACTGCCCGGATTCATTCTTTCATTAACCAGAGTTTTAACTTTTTGACCTGCAAGATTATATATTTCAATTCGAACCTGGGATTCACTTGCTATAGCAAACTTGATACTGGTTTCAGGATTGAAAGGATTGGGAAAATTTGCATTCAAAACTGTACCGGAAGAAATGACATTATCCCCAGCACCTGTTAGAGGTATCATAATAAATGCATGAGATGTAATTTCACCAGCAATTACAATTACTTCTTCTGTTAAATCTTCATAGCCTTCGGCAATGCAGGTAAACATATATGTTCCAGCTTCGATTTCAAAAGTAAAATGTCCTGTTTCATTCGAAGTTGCTAAAAGTTCTGTACCATTATAAATTTCCGCACCTTCTATTGGAATTGGATACATTCCGGCAAGTTCGATAACCTGACCTTCTACAGTTCCGAAAGTTGTTGCTGGTGTCATTATGAAAGCATGGGATGTAATTTCACCAGCAATTACTTCTACTTCTTCTGTTAAATCTTCATAGCCTTCAGCAATGCAGGTAAACATATATGTTCCAGCTTCGATTTCAAAAGTAAAATGTCCTGTTTCATTCGAAGTTGCCAGAAGTTCTGTACCATTATAAATTTCCGCACCTACTATGGGAATTGGATACATACCGGCAAGTTCGATAACCTGACCTTCTACAGTTCCTGTAGTTATTTGTTCAAGTTCCACATTTAAGATCACAGACCAACCGGTTTTATCATTTGTAGCAGTTGCATTCAAACCTTTATATGTGCATAAATAATGAGCATCATCAATCTGTACTAAAGCAGATTCACACCCATAATCAGTATCAAATTCAAAAGGTGTTTCCGAGGTAATGGTTCCTGTCGATGCATCTACGACTAATACTTTCGACCAGCCAGTGAATCCTGTTTCTCCTACAGAATATGCACAGAGATAATGAGAATCATCAATTTTGGCTATGGCTGGTTCTCCCACATTATCACGTGAATCGAATACAAATGGTATGCCACTGATAATCTCCCAAGTATTAAAATCAGTTATTGATAATACAACAGATTCACCAGTATCATCATCAGCTTCATAAGCACAGAGGAATTGAGAGCTATTAATCTGGCTTAGAGCAGGTCTCATCATAGATCCTTGATAAAATTCCAATTGCGTTTCTCTTGTGATCGTCCAATCAGAGATGTCAACAGTAAGTATAACAGCATAACCATTGGAACCCTGGCCAAAATCAGAAGTATATGTGCAAAGAAAATGAGAATCATCAACTTTGATAATGGCAGGTGTTAGTGTACAAGCAGTATCTTCAAATTCAAAGGGAATCTCACTGGAAACAGACCAGTCATTAATGTTCACTGTTAAGACAATAGCTGTACCATTAGAATTAGGAATACTTGTATACACACACAGGAAATGTGTGTCATCGATCTTTGACAGAACTGGTTTCATTAAAAAACCAGTTGCAAATACAAATGGTGTTCCCTGGGTAATTTCCCAGATGGTATTATCAACTGTTAATACAATGGCAATATTACCAACTCCACCTGATACTTCAAAAACACAAAGATAATGAAGATCATCAATTCTTGCTATATCCGGCTTTACACCACCATTATTGGAATAAATTTCGGCTGTGGTTCCTTTAGTTACAGTTCCTGTTTCTGTATCAGCAGTTAGAACTACTGCTTTGCTGAGCCAATTCCAATTTGCATCCTGGCTCCTATAAACGCAAAGATAATGCGTTTCGTCAATTTGTGATAAAACTGATTCACGTGCATAATCTTCTTCAAATACAAAAGGTGTTCCTTTTGTAATATCCCATACTTCTGCCTGGCAGATTTGTGGGATTACCATTGCTATGAAAATTAAATAAACAATGGATAATAATTTTGTTCTTTTCATTTTTCTCTCCTTTTTATTTAAATAATTTTTATTTCATTGAGACCTGTCCTGTGAAACCTATTTCATCAGGATTTATCCGCCATTATTTTAGGAGGATCATTTTCTTGGTTGAAGTGTAATTTCCAGCTTTCATTTTGTAAAAGTAAACTCCGCTTGTAACCGATTTGTCAGAATCATCCTTACCATTCCAAACATAACAATAAATGCCCGGATTCATTCTTTCATTAATCAGAGTTTTAACTTTTTGACCTGCAAGATTATATATCTCAACTTGAACCTGTGATTCACTTGCTATGGCAAACTTGATACTGGTTTCCGGATTGAAAGGATTGGGAAAATTAGCATTCAGAACTGTACCGGAAGGAATGACATTATCACCAGCACCTGTCAAAGGTACCATAATAAATGCATGAGATGTAATTTCACCGGCAATTACAACTACCTCTTCGGTTAAACCCACGTAACCCACTGCAACGCAGGTTAACATATATGTTCCAGCTTCGATTTCAAAAGTAAAATGTCCTGTTTCATTCGAAGTTGCCAGAAGTTCTGTGCCATTATAAATTTCTGCACCTTCTATTGGAATGGGATACATTCCTGCAAGTTCGAAGACCTGACCTTCTACAATTCCCATATAGACTGGAATTTCTAGATCAATATTGACTGCAAATCCACCATTCATTCCACCCTGTGAATATACGCAGATGAATGTGTCATCATCAAATTCAGCCAGAAATGGTCTTTCTGATTCTACTTCATCATAGATCACAGAAGAACCAGCATAGATTTCCCAATTTAAAGGATCTACTGTAAGAACAACAACTTTCCCATTAACTTCACCCATGCAATTGGAAAAAGCACATATGAAGTGTGTGTCATCAATTTTCTGCAATTCGAAATTTGTCGCATTCCAGGGTTCAAATAGATATTCTGTTTCTGCTGAAATTGTCCAGTTTGTTGGATCGATCGTAAGCACCCTGGCAAATCCCTGACTGATCATTGGAGGATTGGCTCCATAAGTGCAGAGAAAATGTGTGTCATCGATCTTTTCGATATCTGGTACAGCACCCTTTCCTGTAGCAAATTCATATGGAATGGTACTATCAACTGTCCAGGATGTCTGATCAACTGAGAGGATAACAGCTTTACCAAATACCGAACCTGCTCCCCAGTATGTACACAGGAAATGTGTTTCATCGATTTGTTCCAGGGTAGGATTCGAAGCTTCTGAATTAGCAAAAGTTAAAACTGAGCCAAAAGATACGGTTTCTATTTGAATATCGACAGTTAATACACAAGCTTCTCCTATGCTTCCTGTAGTAAGTAGATAATGCTCGTCATCCAGTTTCAATAGATCAGATTGTGTAGCCTGCATTCCGGATATTACAGAAGCACTTGAAGTTACGGTGTATGCACCTAAATCTACGGTTAAAATTACAGCACATTGAAATTGATCACTGGTTCTATATGAGCACAAATAATGGGTGTTATCAATTTTTTCCAGAGCAAAGTTCTTCATACCGTCTGCAAATTCAAGCTCAAGCCCAGTCATAATCAGCCCGGAAACTGGCTCATATGATAGCACAACCGCTTTTCCGCAGAATATCCAGTTCATGTAATCTGAAACATAATAAACACAGAGATAACTGTTTTCATCGATTTTTTCTAATTGTGGAGTATCAATCTGACCAAGGGCAAATTGTTGATTAGCTCCGACGGTAATGTCCCAATCTTCTGCCATACAGATTTGTATGCAGAACACTAAAATAAAACTTACTAACATTAACTTAACGTTTTTCATTTTTTTCTCCATTTTATTTATTTTCTGAGATTTTCTTCTCAGTTGTTTTTTCATTTGAAATACTATTCTTATGAGTAATTTCGATGGTTCTAAGGTTTTCGATTAACTTTTCAATATCTAGTGGTTTACTTAAGAAACTATGTACGCCCAGTTTTATACTTTGTTCGTGTTTTTCTTCATCATAATAACCTGTGAAAATAATTATATTAACTTGCGGATCGATCTTCTTCATGAGCCTTAACAGCTCTATCCCGTTTAACCCCGGCATTTTATAGTCGGTTAAAACAATATGATATCTATCTTTTGCAAATTCTTTAATCGCAATTCTTGGGTCAGCAAATTTCTTGCTTTTGAAGCCATGTAATTTCAGAGCTCTGTGTAATGTTTCCAAACTCAGAATATCATCATCAATAATCATAATATTCAATTCTGTGTTAACCATAATCTCCTCCCAAAACTTTTCGCTTTCACCCCTTTATCAGCACATATTGTGCCAAATCGTACAAGGCAAGCCTAATTCATTATTTTGCAGGTGATTAAAGCTATAATATCAATATTGGATGTGATGGTCCATATTGGAACAATGGTTCGATCTGAACTATCCGTTTTAATAAAAACCGAACAGTTCGATAATTAGATAAAAATGTAATAAAAAAAGAAAGTTATGTTTCTAATTTTCTTTTCAAACGATTTCTTGAAATCTTTAAATAATTAGCTGTTTTTGATATATTACCATGGAAACGTTTAAGTACATCTTTAATGATTTTTTTTTCAATCACATCAATACTTAAACCTTCTTTTGGGTATTCAATCATTAAATTCTTATTTTTTTTGGATCGGATTTCAGATTTTAAATCCAAAAAATTTAAATATTCCGGTTTTACTTCAAGGTCATTGTATAAAAGGATAACTCTTTCTATTGTATTTTGCAGTTCCCGCACATTCCCTGGCCAGGAATAATCCTCCAGTATTTCCAATGCATCTTTTCGAATTGCTTTGAAATCACGCTTTTTTTGTTTGGCATAATTCAATAAAAACATTTGTGCCAGAGGACCTATCTCTTCTTTGCGGTCTCTTAAAGGTGGGATAAGGATGTTTGCAGTATTTAGCCTGTAATACAGATCTTTTCTAAATATATTCTTTTCTATCAGTTTGCTTACATCGCGGTTAGTAGCACAGATAATACGTAAATCAAGTTTGATTTTTTTAGTACCACCGATCCTGTAAATTTCTTTCTGCTGTAAAACTCTCAACAATTTTGGTTGCATATCCAAAGGCATATCTCCAATTTCATCTAGGAAAAGAGTACCTTCATGAGCTAACTCCAATTTGCCCATCATACCTTTTCGGTGAGCTCCTGTAAAGGCTCCTGATTCATATCCGAAAAGTTCACTTTCAAAAAGATTTGGTGAAATAGCAGAACAATTTAATGTAACGAAAGGTCTTGAATCCTTAGAATTTTTATAGTGAATCATACGAGCGATTATCTCCTTTCCCGTTCCTGTCTCTCCTTCGATCAATACAGGTATGTCCCTGTCTTCATGAAGCTTCTCAACCACCTGAATAATATCTCTCATTGCATCAGAAAAAACTCCAATTTTACCAATACCTGTAACTTCAGCATAGGCAGATTGGAAATGATGCATTTTTGCTTTAATTTCCCGGGTGGATTCTTTTAGTTTCTCATTGAATCTATTTTTTAGAGCATAGTTTTCTTTTAGAAGTGTACGATGCTCTGCAACTCTATCGACAATTACAGCAAGTTCTTCAACATCAATAGGTTTAAGCAGATAATCGTATGCACCTGCGCGCAAAGCCTCAATAGCCGTACTAAGCTCACCATGACCTGTGATTATGATGACATCCGTATTTTTCCCTTTTGTGTTTTTTTTGATCTCTTGTAATAATTTTATACCACTCATGCCGGGCATACGTATATCTGAGATAACTATGGGATACGGATTTTGATCAAAGAGCTCCAGTCCTTTTTTACAGTTGTCTGTACAATCTACCTGGTGCCCCAGATAGGTGGTTAAAAAAGTTTCCAGGGATTCGCAGCTTAAAGGATCATCATCAATAACTAGAATTCTCATTTTATTCCTCTTCTTTGACTAATGGGATTTTCAGGATGAAGGAGACTCCCCTGTCTTCATTATTCTCTGCCTTGATGATTCCGTTTAACTTATCAATAATATTCTTAGCGATGGCTAATCCAAATCCCATTCCCTCTCCCGGTTCTTTGGTTGAGAAAAATGGGTCGTATAATTTTTCTCCAATATTATCAGGCAATCCTTCACCATTATCTTTTACGATGATCAAAGCAAAATTATTCTCTTTCTTTGTTATAATCTGGATCTTCTTCTCAATGTCATGAACTTTATCCAATGAATGCATTGCATTTACGATCAGATTTATTATTACTTGTTCAATTTGAATTTGATTGCATTCTACCATAAGCAGTTCATCAGTAAAGGTCTGTTCTTGTTCAATACCGTGGGAAAAAAGCTGACGGTCAAGTAAAGAAAGGGCTGTTTTGATAACTTTATTCAAGTCTACTAATGCAAAATCGGATTTATCGGATCTAGCCCAAAAAGACCTCATATGTTTAATAATATCATTAATCCGTGCAACCGCTTTGGAAATGTTCTTTAATTCCTTTAAGAAAGGTGATGACAATGCTCCGGGATTCCTCTTTTCCCAAAAAAGAATACTTTCCGAACTGATCTTTATTGCATTAAGAGGTTGATTAATTTCATGAGTAATTCCAGCAGCCATAACACCAATTGAAGCAAGACGTGCTGCCTTTTCCACCATCTGTTTTGCTTCCAGCTCTTTTTTTTCCATTTCATAAGATGAATGTATTTCTTTAATCTGTTTGGTTAATTCTGTTGTGTAAATTACATCTTTCATGTCGGAAAAGAGTTTATAGAATTCAAGAGATTTTCCAAAATCTTTTAGTACTTCATAAGTAAGTGCAAGATGGTTGTACGAATCTTTAATAAATTCTTTATAATCTATTTCCAGGGCTAATTTCAGAGCCTTGTTATGAAATTCCAGAGATTTTTTTGGTTTGTTTAAATCTCGATACGAACCACCAATATCATTCATAGCTGGAATCATTATATTCTTATCATCTAATTCTTTAGAGATCTGTATGGCTTCAAAAAAACAATCCAATGATTTTTCCAGTTGTTTTTTACACTGATATACCTCACCTATATTGACCAAACTTATAGCAATACTTCTTTTTAAACCGAATCTTCTTGAAAACTTCAAAGCTTTATTTAAATATTTCAAAGCTTCATCATATTTCTTAAATTTTAGATAAACAATACCTATGTTAATAATTACGGATTCGGTGTTGATTTTAGGATCGTACTTTTGAACATCTTCATCAACATAATTAAGAGCCTTTAAAAAAAATTCCAAAGCTTTTTCTTTATTTTCCATTTTCAGGTAGATAAGACCGATATTGTTAATTGTAATAGCAATTGCAGGTTCATTACTAATAGACTCATAAACTTTCAGGGTTTGAAAGAAATAATCCAATGACTTACTGTAATTGGTGATCGACATTTCAATCAAACCAAGAGTATTCAATGCAGCTGCTTCCATTTCTTTCAGATTATGCTTATGAGAAAGTTCTAATGTAAGGAGAGCATATTTTTTGCTTTCTTTATTTTCAGAGATTCGCCAGAGATTAATTGCTATGTTTTTGTATATCTCAGTTTTTTTACTATTATCTTTTGTTTTCTTAGCTTGTTCTTTTAATTTCTGAATTTTATTTTGCATTTAAACTCCAACTGAACATTTTTGATAATTTTTTTATGAAATTATATGTCAAGGATTTAGTATATTAAGAGTTCTACAGCAAAATATTATCAAAGAGATTTCCAAATGCATTTCACAAACAGCCTAGAAAAGCAAAAAAATATAATTATAACAAAATTGTGGGCTCAAGTTGATATTAAAAGAACTTTATTCATCCGTATCCAGAAGAAATCGAAGAAACTATTAGAATTAGTAATAATTTATTCACACTTTTGGAACATTGATATCATAGTTTTAAAGTTTTCACTTTAGTAAGATCAGCTTCCTAACTTTCTGGTGATCACCTGCTATAAGTTTATAGAAATATATTCCTGAACTGACCGGTTTATTATTATCATCTCTTCCATCCCAAATAACCGAATGCTGACCTTCCGGCAGCTGCCGGATGTAACTGATAAGCTGTTTAACTTCCTGACCTTTGATGTTGAAGATTGAAAGATCG
>SDBT01015426.1_pt1 | contig 12141 bp, 12 predicted proteins | sample 2277101 | NCBI WGS metagenome assembly SDBT01 (sample SAMN10404973, study PRJNA504765) | marine sediment metagenome | isolation source: marine sediment core GS10_PC15, 103 cmbsf | place: Arctic Ocean: Southern Knipovich Ridge | collected 2010
TGATATACATGAGTTTCTCCTAAAAGTTAGGGGGGGGTAGTGTGTGCAACTCTCTAATTATAAGTATATCACTGGCTTAAAGCAATTATACTTAATAATTAAGGCTTAAATTAAACAGCACATTAAATAAATAGGGGGTAAAAAAATGGAGATTAAAGATTTATTGACCGCTTTAGCAGTAGTAATAAATGGTATTCCACAAGGGTTGCTGGCGCTTAATTTTGGCTTTGCAGCTATGCCAACGGCAATAGCATTTATTGTTGGAATAATCGGATCTATTGTTTTTAAATCGGTAGCTACAATTTCATTTCAAGCGGAAACAATAACTTTAGCTGGAACAATGGGGAAAAACATAAAAGAACGATTAAGCCTGATATTTTGGGGAGCTGTTTTTCTCTTAATACCATCGTTACTAGGCTTAAACGAAGTCATTGTTAAAGCTATTGGCAATGTAATTATGTTTTCAATGATGGCTGGTGTTGGAATTATGCTGGCTTATGTATCTATCGAGTTATTTGAATCGGAAAAATGGTCTGGGGCAGTTTCTTTAGCTGCAGGTCTTGGCGTATGGTTTATTACAAAAGATTTAGCCTGGACTATCATTATCTCTGTAATCATTTCAACTGTTTTCTATAATATACTAAAGCATGTTGTTAAAAAACAGTTGGACACACCAGTAATTCATCTTGAAAACGAAAAATTTCACTTTGGCAACATAGAGTGGAAGTTTTGGACAAATAGAAATATTCTCTTTGGTTCTTTTGCAATTGCTTGTTTAAATATAGGTGCTAACATATCTTTTGGAAAGATAACAGGAAGCATCGCAGGCGTTGATACAAACATAGATCATCTTGCTATTTATTCAAGTCTTGCCGATATTGGTTCATCTATTTTTGGTGGCGGGCCTGTCGAATCAATTATTTCAGGAACAGCAACGGCCCCACATCCTTTACTTTCGTCAGTTTTAATGATGGGTATTATGGCAGCTATTCTGCTTTTAAAATTACTTCCAGTTATAGGCAAAATCGTACATAAATCATCAATATCAGGTTTTTTATTTGTATTAGGTGCTTTTATAACTTTTGCAACAAATATCCAGGGTGCCATAACAACTGCTCCCGAATTTGCTGGGCCTTTCGGTTTTAGTCCATGGGGGATGGTAATTGGTGCAACTGTTTTAGTTTCTGCTAAATGGAACCCATTCTTTGGTCTGGTAGCGGGTGTAATTGTAAGGTTGATATTCAGAATATAACAGATTTAACTGTTTGGGCTGGGTATCTGTTAATTGGATACCATTTCGTATATATAAACTGCTTATCAAATATGGAAAATAAGTCAGAAATTTAATAAAAGGGAGAGTTTCCAAATGTCTGTAAATAATCTTCGTAAGGTTAAGAGAGAAAAGTGTGCTCTAATTGTTATTGACATGCAATCTGACTTTATCAGGGAGGGGGCTCCAATTGAGTGTACTGGCGGGAGAGAAATTATACCCAAATTATCAGAATTGATAAAATTTATGCATTTGAAAAATGTACCGGTAATTTATACTCAGGAAATGCACAGGGCGGAAAAAATTGATTTTGGAATGGAACTTGAGCGTGAAGAGCCGTTCCATTGTATTGAAGGAACTTCAGGGGTCGAATTAATACCTGAACTTAAACCTGAATCAGGCGACTTTGTTATCCCCAAACGACGTTACAGTGGATTTTATTTAACTGATTTGGAAATACTATTAAAAGGCTTAAAAAAGGATGTCCTGATTCTTACTGGAGTGGCTACAAATGTCTGTGTTTATGCTACCTGCCTTGATGCTCAACAGCGGGATTACCATACAATAGTCATCTCAGACTGTGTGGCAGGAACAGAACCAGCATTACATAAAGCATTTCTTAGAAATATTGAATATGTTTTGGGCGATGTAACCGAATCGGCAGAGATTATGAAAATATTGATATAAACACACAATTGATTTTTTAGAAAGTTGTAAAAATGAATATTATTATTGCTATTTCTGGTGCTACAGGAGTTATCTATGGTATACGCCTGTTGGAAATATTGAATAAAACTGAACATAAAACCCATTTGATAATTAGTCCATGGGGAGAAAAAATTATCGAGCTGGAAACAGATTATTCAGTTAGTCAGATTAAATCTTTAACCAATTACAATTACAACTATAATAATATTATGGCATCTTTAACGAGCGGTTCTCATACCATTGATGGTATGGTAGTTGTGCCGTGCAGTATGAAAACTCTTAGTGCTATAGCTCATGGTTATGCTGACAATCTAATTACGAGAGCGGCAGATGTAACTTTAAAAGAAAGAAGAAAATTAATAATTGTTCCAAGGGAAACACCATTGCATAGCATTCATTTGGAAAACATGACTATTTTAACAAGATTGGGAGGTATTATCCTTCCTCCCATGCCGGCATTTTATCATAAACCAAAGTCTATTGATGATGTAGTTATTCAAACGGTAGGGAAAATCTTGGATCAGCTGAATATTAAGAACAAGCTTTTTGATAGATGGCAGGGTGAAGGAATAGAAAGATAGGTAAGTAAAAAAATCGATACTCTTTACTGACTCAAGTTAGTTTTGTCTTACAATTAATTTACTAAAAATGGCTTAAATAGTGAGGAGTAACTTCTTTGCAATTTCAAGTAGGGCGAAACAGATGTGTAATTTCTTTCGAAGTGATAGAATTGGGGAAAGATATGATAATTATAATTACTGGTGGAGACGCCCATATAGGTGCGGTTACATTGTGCATCACTAGAAAAGGTTTAAATGACCTTCAAAGATTTTCAGATTTATGCAGTCTCTTATCTATACCAGGGCATAAGGAAAAAGAAATAGCAATAGAGCTGTCGAAGGAAATTACAAGTGGGACAGGGAAAACTTGCGTTGTAATTATAGGAATACATTTAGATAATATAACTCCTTATGAAATTAAGACTATTAAGGGCAATTGCAGAGTAGGTGCAAAAAAAATTGTTGAGGAACTGAGGACATGATTCATTTTAATACTATAGCGATACTTCTCGTTTCAAGGGTGATTGAGGTACGTTTACCAGTGGTGAAGAAGCGGTGCATACGAATTGTTTTGTGTCATAGATCTGCACTTTGGTCAATGTAATCTGTAAGTATTTCTGTAGGGTTAAATTGAAATTTTCCTAATGTCATCAAAGTAGTGCAAATTTATATTTAAATTAAAACTAAATAAATAAAAAGGAAAATGATATTTCATGGGAATTGCCGGAGGCTTATTACAAACAATCATAGGCGGTCTTGGTGAAGGTTCTATTTATGCCCTGCTGGGCCTGTCTTTTGTCTTAATTTTCGGGAAACTGAGAATCTGCTCCATACTCCATGGCGACTTTGCAGTGCTGGGAGCCTATATAGTTTACTGGTCATTTACGCTATGGAAAATCGATCCCTTTTTAAGCTTGATATATGCTCTCCCCCTATTCCTTGGAGGCGGCTATTTAGTGCAAAGATTCTTACTGAAACCGTTTATGGCTATGGAGACATGGAAGGGTAGATATCAAGGGCAGATTATGGTGACGTGGGGTATCGCATTGGTTATTATGGCGTTTGAATACATATTCTGGACAGGGACTTACAGAACCCTTATGACGGACTATAGAAATCTCGCTTTCTCCCCGGGAGGAATAACTTTAACTTTTGTCCAGCTGATAATGATTGCCAGTGTTTTCGGGATTTTCTTTTTCATTACTTTCTTATTAAAAAAGACCGGACTAGGTATATCTCTCAGAGCCTGCTCCGATAACAGAACCGGGGCCATGATAGCAGGTATAAATTATCATAGAATATGCTCTTTGACGTTTGGTATATCCGCAAGTATTTCGGTCATTGCCGGCGTCTTCTTCGCCTTAACCCATCAACTAACTCCATCACTGGGATTTAGCCTTACTCTTAAAGGATGGGTAGCGGTTATAATGGGAGGAATGGGAAGCCTGGGAGGAGTTATTGCCGCCGGACTTCTATTAGGAGTTATAGAATCCCTTACTGCCTACCTTTGGATACCTGCGTTAAAGGAAGCGACTCTATTTGGAGTCCTAATTCTTGTCTTAATAGTTAAACCCGAGGGATTATTTCAACAGGTGAGGAAGGGGTATAAAAAATGAATCTAAGAAGATGGTGTCTGTGGGGAGTAATAGGGTTTACCGTCTTTTTAGCTATCCTTTTCGGGAATCGCGCGGGATATATATCGAATTTCTTAGCATTTACTTTTCTGTTTATAATAGCAGGAGAAGGATGGAATCTGTTGGGAGGCTATATAGGAGAAATCTCCTTCGGCCACGCAATTTTCTTCGGCCTTGGCTCATATTGTGTTGGATTGCCGATAGGATATGGTCTTGAGATTCCCCTGCCTTTGCTCGTGTTATTAGGAGGAGTGGCAAGTGCGGCATTAGCCTTTGTGCTGTCATACCCTCTGCTGAGGATGAGAGGTTTCCCCTTCCTGATAGCCACCTTTGGTCTGGGAGTAGTATTTGAGAAAGTGTTCCATATTTCTGATTTCCTCTTCTCAACAAGGGGAATATTTATCCCTGCAGTCAACAATTACCTTCTCTACTCCGCGATAGGCGCGGTTACTTGTGCATCCATAATAGGCTCACGATGGCTTGTAGATCAAAATATAGGATTAAGTTTTAAAGCTATACGTGACGCTCCGGATGCTGCGCAGATGGTGGGTGTTAACATATTTCGGACAAAAATGATAGCTTTTGTAATAGGGGCGTTCATGACTGGAATTGCCGGAGGTCTTTTCGCCCTTTACAGGAGTTTTGTTAACCCGCCTACCTGTTTCGGTTTGACGATAAGTCTGACTATTCTTCTGGGACCATACATAGGAGGAATAGGAACGGTTTTAGGTACAGCCTTAGGGACGATTGTGGTTATAGGAGTAGAGGAAATTTCCAGGGCGCTTTTCGTGCGCGGGCACCACCTTTTCCTGGGTTTAATGCTGATAATAATTATGCTGACGATGAGAGAGGGGATATATCCAACTTTACGCAAGTATCTGGAAAGAATATCATGGACCATCCGGCCCGGGGCTCGCGAAACATGAGGTATCCCAATATGGCAAAATTGGAAATTGCAAACATAGATAAGCGGTTCGGAGGATTAGAAGCTCTATCAAATGTGAGCATCACAATTGAAGAGGGAGAAATCTATGGACTTATTGGCACAAACGGTGCAGGTAAAACAACCTTATTTAATGTTATTTGCGGATTTATAAAACCGGATAATGGCTCAATTAAGTTTAAAAATAAGGATATAACAGGCTTGGGACCGGTGAAAGTGTGCAAGATGGGGATAGGAAGATGTTTCCAGACAGTTAAGCCTTTTAGAAGCATGACTCCCGGGGAAAACGTAAGAGTAGCGAGGGCTTTCGGTAGAAAAGTTGCTAAGGATAGAGAGTTGCCTCTCGATGAAATTATTGATATTACCGGCTTATCTGAAAAGAAAGATATTGTCACGGAACATCTAACTTTACCTGATAAAAAAAACGTAGAAATAGCCAGGGCTTTAGCAGGAAATCCTGAATTGATCTTATTTGACGAGGTTGCCAGTGGATTGACGGGAAAGGAGATCCAGGGACGCATCAATCTTATGAAGCGATTATCCGACATGGGAATTACAATAATTGTGGTGGAACACATTATGAGGTTTATTAAAGAAATATCTGATCGTGTGGGTGTACTTCACGCAGGCGCGCTTATTTGTGAAGGTATTCCGGAAGAAGTAGCGGGGGACGAGAGAGTAATCGAAGCATACCTGGGAGGAAAGAAAGCATGAAGGTCCTTGAAGTAGAGGGTGTAACTGCCGGTTACGATCCGGAAATCGACGTTCTCCGCGATGTATCCATGTATGTTAAGGAGAAGGAATCAGTTTCTCTTATAGGAGCGAACGGCGCCGGTAAAAGTACTTTACTTATTGTAATATCAGGATTGCTGCACCCAAAAAAAGGCAATATAACCTATGAAGGGAGGAGGATAGATCAACTGGAGCCCCATGAAGTGGTGGAAAGGGGAATAGTACAAATTCCTGAGGAAAGAGAGACATTTGACAGTTTAACTGTAGAGGAAAATCTTATAGTAGTCTGCCAGACAAAAAGATCTAAAATGAAAAAAGAAAAAAATCTTGATTTCGTATTTGAAACTTTTCCGGTACTCAAGAATAGAGTAAATCAACTGGCACGAACTTTAAGCGGGGGCGAACAGAAGATGCTTGCTGTGGGAAAGGCGATCATGCAGGAACCCAAAATGCTGTTACTGGACGATATCTCTATGGGACTTGCCCCTAAAATAGTGGAAAATTTATACTCTTGCCTGAAAGAACTGAGAGATTTACTTGAAATACCTATATTGCTAGTAGAGCAGAATGTCGAGATTGCTCTTAAATTTACAGAAAGGGGGTATGTTATAAGCGGAGGCGAGATTGTCTTGAAAGGGCAATCAGAAGAATTAAAAGAAGCAGAGGAAGTTAAGGAATCTTATATAGGCGCGTAGGTTATTTAATATTTTAAAATAACTTGGTCAGGATCTATGCCAATGTTAAAAAAAAATTTATAAGGAGGTAGTATCATGAAGAAGAAATTTATTATTAGTGTGATTGCCGTTATTGCTGTTGTTGCGGGAAGTTTCTTTCTCGTTTATGGCGCCGGTGAGAAGAAACCTGGAGAAGTTGAAGGGGCCTTGGACCCTCCAGGACCCGGGTATGTGGAACCGGGTGAGCCCATTGTTATAGGTGGAACGTTTACCCTGACAGGGCCTGTCTCTCATGCGGGCAAGATGACTTTAGAAGGAGCGCAGAGGGCAGTGGAGTATGTTAACGAGGAACTTGGAGGTATCCTGGGTCATAAAGTGGAATTAAAGTACTATGACGATGAATTCGACGAAACAAAAATTACAATGCTGTACGAGAAGCTCATCACTCGTGACAAGGTGGATCTCCTGATTTCTCCATATACTTCAATTTTCCTTGCAGCCCTTCCGGTTGTGGATAAGCACGGCATGCTTCTCTTCTGCAATGCTGCAGATACTTACGTAGGCAACGATCAGTATGGACAGACTGTGGTTAACATGCAGATGGACGACCACTGGCGGGGAGGAATGTGGTGGCATGACATTGCCGATTTCTTCGCAAGTTTTGATGAATGGAACTACAAGGACCTGCCGAGGCCAAAGACGATCGCAGTTCTGAATCTTAACATATCGTATGGCCACGAAGTGCACGATTCGATAATTCCGTACTGGGAAGAACACGGGTTTGAGATAGTGTATCATGAGTTTTTCGAGCCCCATGTTGGCGATTGGACTCCCGTAGTAGCGAAGCTTAGAGAGTTAAATCCCGACATCATCTTCCAGCCTCATTACTTCGAGGACAGTATAACTTTCGTGCAGAAAATGCGCGAAATGAACTACTCCGCACCTTATATGATCATCGAAGGAATGGGCTGGGACCCCCTGTCCTGGACACATCCGGATATGGGAGGACTCCCTCCTTCAATAGCGAAGCGAGGTTTCTTTGGATACTCAGTTTATAAAAGGAAATATGAATCCGAGAGCAAAGAGTATCTGGAGAAATACACATATGAGAAGTACGGTCACTTCCCGGGAAACGACCATATCTGTGGATTTATGCCTATCGAGTTAATGGCAAAGGCTGCGAACAAGGCGGGTTCTCTCAATAGAGAAGACATGATTAAAGTTATGACAAGCAATACGTTTAAACTCGCCGGTTATGCATACAGAATGAATGAAACAGGAGGGAACACTGCTGAGTTTCACTGGGGCGTTGGTCAATATATACCGGAGAATATAGATACTGCTGATGGCGGGCCGGATGATTGGTATTGCGTGTGGCCGCCCAAGTACAAAGAGCACGATCCTTTCTATCCGTTCCCTGGATGGAAATAAACAGGAAAAAATGTAACCGGGATTAAAGTGGGATTAGAGTGGCTCCTTATCCTTATTAGGTAGAAAATGAGACATAAAAAGTAGAAGGGAGGAGCCACTCATTAGAAAAATACTTTGGATCGGATACGAGTCAAGCTGTTAAATATAGGCAAGTAAACTTCCAATCGTTATGAGATTTTATTGCTCGCCTATGGTTTTTACTTAATTATTCGTTTTGTAGCAATAAATTCTGGTAAAAAATACCATAATATTAATAGATAAAACCATAGATATAAAAAAATTATAGGAATCAGGAGGTAAAAAACGTCATGTTGTCAGTTGAGGCTTTAAGAGAGGCAATTGATCGGCAAGCCATGATTGATGTGTTAATGTCCAAAGAAGGATCCGCTGACCTTGTTTTAAAAAATGGAAAGGTAATAAATGTTATCACGCGTGAAATCTACATAGCTGATGTTGCCGTAAAGGGGAGGTACATACTTAAGGTCGGAAACGCCGATGACGTGATTGGTGAAAATACGCGGGTCGTCAACCTAAAAGGAAAGCTCTACGTTTCTCCGGGGTTCATTGACTCCCACATGCATTTTGAGAGCGCAATGCTCACCGGGACGGAGTTTTCCAGGATATCTATACCGACCGGTACTACCACACTGATTACTGATCCTCATGAAATAGGTAATGTACTGGGTCCCAGTGGTATTAAGGCAATGGCCGAGGAGTGCGCCCTGCTTCCAAATCATGTGTACCTGCGAGTGCCTGCTCTAACTCCGGATTCACCGGGCCTTGAGACCGCCGGCTACGATATCACTTCAAAAGATATCCCTGATATGCTGAGCTACAAGTGTGTCACCGGAATTGGTGAAACTCAGGGAGTAACTGCAACGGAGTTTGTTTATAAGTATACTCCTGAAATTTTCAGCGACACTATTATCTCAGCCCTATACGCGAAAAGCGTCGGTTACAAAATCGATGGTAACGCAGCAGAAATATTCGAAAGTGACCTGGCTGCTCACATTATCGCAGGGGGCGGCGAGATATCCTGTCACGAAACCACTACCAGGAAAGAAGCCATAGAAAAATTGCGCTACGGTGTGTATGTTTTAATGCGTGAAGGGTCCACCCAGCGTAATATGGCGGAGTGTATTAAAGCGTTAACTGAAGACCGGCTCGACTCGCGTCATCTTATTCTTGCAACTGATGACATGCTGGCCGAAGACATCGAAAAATACGGTCACATGGATGAGATTATCCGCCGCGTGATCAAGGAAGGTGTTGATCCGGTCGAAGCCATACAGATGGCTACCATCAATGCTGCAGCATGGCATAGTCTTTACAACCTCGGATGTCTGGCACCTTCCAAACTGGCAGATATTGTTGTTCTTTCTGACCTTGAAAACATAGGGGTAAAATCTGTCTATCTTGAAGGCAGGCATGTCGCTGAAAACAAAAAGCTCCTGATATCCATCCCTTCCTATACGTATCCTGATTCTGTTAAGCATACTGTTCACCGGGACCCAGTAACCGTTGATGATTTGAAGATCGCTGCTTCTGGCACATCAGCCGTGGTCAGGGTGATCGAGCTCATCGAATTACAAAATTTGACAGGGAAGATGACCTGCAAACTGTCGGTTGAAAGCGGTTTTGCGGTGCCTTCACTCAAAGACGATGTTATACCTATTGTAGTGGTCGGCAGGCACAGTCCGGGTGCTTCAATCGGCCGCTCCTTCGTTCATGGCTTCAATATGAAAACCGGGGCTATGGCTGAAAGTGTATCCCATGACACCCATAACATCATTGCAGCAGGCACGAATTATGAAGATATTAAGGTGGCGGTAAATGGTGTGATAAAGATGCAGGGCGGTCTTGCAATGGTTAAAAACGGTGAAGTGATTGGGGAGCTCTCTTTACCGGTAGCAGGCCTAATTACCGACCAGCTTTCAGGGTCGGAGCTGTCAGGACAGATGGGTAAACTGACACAGCTCGCGAGTGAGGAGCTGGGCACAAAGGTATGGGGTCCATTCATGCACCTTTCATTCCTCTCACTCACAACAAGCCCGACCTGGAAGATAACGGATAAAGGGCTGATCGATGTAAACAACCACAAGATTCTTTCACCGGTGGAGGATTGATTATCAGGTGCGAGGGGGATGTAAGCCCTTATATCGGGAAGAATGATCCCGATCGATGATCCAGTGGTAGTGTCACAGAAATCATTGCAGCGCAGGGGGGAATTATGATTAAAGTTATCCAGGCAGTACCCAATTTCAGTGAGGGTAAAGATAGCAGGATCTGCGAGAACATTTTAGATCAATTCAGAAATGTTGAGGGAGTTAAGCTGATCGATTATTTCCCTGACGCCGATTTCAACCGTACTGTTGTTACTGTTCTTGGAAGACCGGAACCGCTCAAAGAAGCGCTGTTTAAAATGACAGAACAGTCAATTAAGCTGATAAACATGGAAGAGCAGTCCGGCGCCCACCCGCGTATCGGAGCTCAGGATACCATCCCTATATTTCCCATTAAAAACATCGATATAGAGGAATGCAAAAACATTGCAGAAGAGATCGGGCAGGAAGTCTTCAGCCGGTTTAAAGTGCCGGTGTATTTTTCCGGGGAGAATGCCCGTACACCTGAAAGAAGGCATCTAAGTTACATCAGAAAGGGCGGATACGAAGAGCTGAAGAAGGTGGCCCACACTCCAGAAAGGAAACCTGATATCGGCCCTCCTTCACTTCACCCGACCGCGGGTGCGGTAATTGTAAGCGCCGGTACCCTGCCCCTGGTTGCCTACAATGTGATCCTGGGAACGAATGATCTGGAGTTAGCAAAGAAAATAGCGAACATCATCAGGGCCCCCAGCGGCGGGTTCGTCACGATACGCTCTATCGGTATGATGTTCAAGAAAGAAGATAGGGCATGCGTCTCGATAAATGTTTTTGACCATGAGGCAACCCCGCTTTACCGCCTTTTTGAGCTTATAAAATTCGAAGCAGCACGATGTAATGTGCCTGTGGTAAGCAGCCAGCTCGTCGGCGTCGTTCCATTGAGTTCTCTGCTGAACTCCCTTAACTATTATCTAAAGTTGGAAGGTTTCGATCGGACGCAGATACTTGAGGAACATCTAACTGACCTGTAGAAAGGCTGCCCGGGCAGGATATAAATGAGCTGCAGGGCATAAAACTAATTTTATAAGGAGGTAATTAGAATGGCTGTTAGAGTAATAGATCTTTCCATGGAAATATATGAGAGAATGCCGATCTATCCTATCCATCAGAAGGCCTTCTGTTTCGTAAATCAAACCCACGAGCAGAGCAGACAGGCAAGCGGCGCCAGTGAAGTAGGTTTTGAGGCGCATAACTGGCTGATCAGCGAGCACTGCGGGACACACTGTGACTCCGTATACGAATATGATCCCAAGGGCGACACAATTGAGAACATGGCTCTTGAATACTTCTATGGCCAGGCGATCTGTCTTGATGTTTCTCATATCAGGTATCCGGATTGGATCACACCGGACTTTCTCCAAAAAGCCCTGGATAAGTCAGGGTTGGAAATAAAGAAGGGGGATATTGTTCTTTTACACACAGGCCATTACGCACGTACTCACGATACACCTGAATACGTTGTTAACTACACAGGGCTGACGGAAGAAGCCGCCGAATGGCTGGCTCAGAAAGGGATTGTTAACATGGGAGTTGACACAGCCTCTATTGACCACACTGACGACCCTGAATTTGTAGGCCATAAGATCTGCGGGAAATATAAAATTACGAACACCGAGAACCTAATAAACCTTGACAGGGTTATGGGAAAACGTTTCATGTACTACGGTTTGCCGCTAAAGTTCAGGAAGGGTTCCGGTTCCCCTGTAAGAGCAGTGGCCTTTCTTGATGAATAATTGAGCAGCTCCCGGCTGATGAAGGAAGGAGAAGACTGGTGGAATAAGGCGTTAGCCATCGTCTAAGTAAAGGTGAGGTTATAAAAAATTGCAAAAAAGGGGCCCTGATGGGCCCCTTTTTTAAACGTTTGATGATTTATTTGACCTTGATCTCAAGAAGTTTTGGTTTTCCCTTTTCAGGTTTCGGCATACTCAGTGTAAGCAGCCCGTTTTTAAACCCGGCAGATATTTTTTCTGCATCGGTGTTCTCGGGAAGGACAAATGATCTGCAAAAGCTGTAGCTCCTTCTCTCTC
>SDBT01015427.1_pt1 | contig 12140 bp, 11 predicted proteins | sample 2277101 | NCBI WGS metagenome assembly SDBT01 (sample SAMN10404973, study PRJNA504765) | marine sediment metagenome | isolation source: marine sediment core GS10_PC15, 103 cmbsf | place: Arctic Ocean: Southern Knipovich Ridge | collected 2010
TTCAACCATCCGTATCGGGTCGGAATTCCTTAGTTCGATTATCCTAGGCTTGAGGTCGTTTACATCCAGCGGAATGTCCCATTCTGCAATCTGCTCTGCAATCTTATCAAGATTCTGCGGTGTGGCTATTACCGTCACCTGGTCGAGGGTTGGGAAAGAAATAACTTTTACAACATCCTCCGGGCTGACGCTGCGGGAGCTATATCTACCCCGTCCATAACTGGCCGTATAGCCGCTCTGGGCTTCGTAAAGGCCCTCGATATTGGTCTTAACCTGGTCAGGGTCGGCATACTTCAACTTAAACACTCTTGTTTCAAAGTCATCGGTAAGAATATCTATCTCGGCAATAAGCTTTTTGACCATTTTGCGCATTTCCGCCCTGCCGAATATCATAATCTGTTTTGCCTGCTGTAAAGGGCGAACGAGAACACTTGGCTCCAGCTCCGCTCCGGGCATCCTCTGAAGCGACCTCTCAATCTCAGTAGCCACTTCACGGGCATCGACATATTTGACCGGAACTACCTCGACCTCTGAAGTAATCGGCTCTTCCCTGTCGAGTTTCGCAATCCATTTGCGGATTTGTTTCATATCCTCAACCGACGCCCTTGCAATAATCCATTTGTGCCTTGGTTCAGGAATAAGCACTATCGGTATATCACTTGAGCTAATTACTACCGATGTTGCTGCAGCCGCAGCCGCAGTGCCTCTGCCTGATGGAGCTCTGCTCGACGAACTGCTGCCTGACGGACGGCCGCCTCTGCCGGTCCCACGCATCCGGTCCCTTCTGTCCCTTGAACTGCTGCTTCGGCCGCTTCGAGTGCTTCGGCCACGCTCATCGGTACCGAAAAGCATCTTCAACAACTGAACAAGCTCTCTGGGGTCGCCATAACGAATCTCAAAAACCTCTTCGACGGCTTCGTCATAGCCCGGCACATCGAATTGTGTGATAATCCTTTCGATGCGTATAAGATTGGCGACCGCATCAATAACCAGCAAAGAGCCGGTGTTCTCATCGGCACTGACATAGCCGTACTCACCTATTAAAGGCCTGACAATCTCGCCCATTCGGGTAGGACTGTAACTGGTGAGCTTAAAGAACTTCTGCACTATCTGATTCTTATTGTCAATCGCTGCCAGCGGCTCTTCAGACGATATCGTCGGGACAGAACCAAGTTTGGCGTCCTTTATCGGCTTAAGATATATCGCCCCGTCAGATTCTTCGGCAATAATGCCCTTTACCCGCAGGGCGGCGTAAATCATCGAGAGCGCATAACTTCTCGGCACCTTTTTCGACGAGCATATAGTTATCTTCTTTTCCATTGCTTCGTCGGTGGGAATAACAACTTTGCCCGTCCATTCGGCAAGTTTCTTAATAACATCTTTCATTTGCACATCTTTAAGATTCAACGCTTCCAGCCCTTTATCGGGCCGGTTTGGGTCGTTAGGTTCGTTTACGTCGGTGAACCCGCCGAAAGACATTTCCCTTCTCTCGCTCCGGCGCCTGCGAAAATCATTTGCATCACCAGGCCTGCGCCGGCCGTCTCTGCGCCGGCCGAAACCTCTCGCCCTTCTATCTGGCCTCCTTCGCTCCGAAGGTTCGTTAGCATCCGCCGAGACTTCTTCATTCTCCGCGGCACTTGCCGTCGGCTCATCGAGGGCTTTTTCTTCAGGCTCATTTGCATCACCGGCCTTTTGAACCGAATCGCCCTTCTGCGAATTGGCATCCGTTTTCTCTGCCGCTTTGACCTGCTGACAATAAACACTGTCCAGAGAAATGACAAAAACCACCGCTAAAGCAATCATTATTGATATTATTAGTTTTGACCTTCTCAATTTACTCACCTCACTTTAATTATAATTAATCGCCCTTTTTATTTTTGGTTATGGTCCGGGGCTGCTTGAGCGCATCTTCTCAAGCATTCGGGCCCTGAATTCTTCTCTTTCTCTTCTTGTCATATCATTCCACCGGTCTCTGGCTTGTTCCAGCGCAGCTTTATCTTCGTCCGAGAGATTATTAAACATTTCCTCAGTACTGCGTTTCATCTCATCAATATCAATTAACGCTGTGGCCAGCTCCTCCCGGCTTCGGAGCTCATTAACCTCTGTTGCCACCGCCACATTAAGCTCTTCTGCGTCAATCTTAACATCTGTTTCGTCCGGTTTTTGAGCTTCAGGGTCTGCTGCCGTCATAACCTCTGATTTAGTTTCATCAGGCGACTGACTTGATAGGCCTGGCTCAGGAATGTAAAAAGCAACCCTCCAGATAATAAGAGCCACTGCAACAACAATTATCACTACAAATACCAATTTTGAGTCTTTCATTTCATTTACCTTTCTTTAATTATACGGTTACCGTCCGGGCTGCCCGGCTCTTTCTCGCATCCTCGCCCGAAATGCCTCTCTTTCTTCTTCAGACATATTTTCAAACATTCGCCTCATTCCGCGCCCTCTGGACATCCTATCTCCGGGGCCTCGCGGCCTCGGTCCGACTTCGACAACCGGCTGGGGCATTTCTTCGGCTTTTTTGGGAGGTGCCTTTGCGGTCGGCTTTTTCTTTGCAGGGCTCGGCTTCAAATCCATCGGATACTTGACTATCTCTTTGCCGTTCCATTCGAACCTGGCACAGGTAGCTTCAATAGCCACCACATTGGCGTCGCCTATTCTGTCCCCGACTTTGTACCATTTACCATCTACCAGCACTTCATCACCCAATATGGCCGAGACCTTTTTCATCGGCTCCTGTTTTGGAGAAGGCGGCACAAACAAGTTCTTCTTCTTCAATTCATCTGCTGTTTTCCGCTCTTTTACAAAATGCTTTTCGGCATCATTTGGGTCCGCTTTACTTTGTGCAACGGCATTTGCCACCAGCCGCTCCGCCCGGGCTGAGACCGTAAAAAAACCGGTCACCTTAAATAAAATCAAAACACCCAGAATCACCGAGACAAGAAGCAGCAACCTTGAGATTAATTGTCTTTTGTCTTTTAGATAATCAGCTTTCATACTTTATCTCACTCACTTTACGAATGTTGACACTACCAAATCCATTTCGATTTCCTGTTTCTTCTTCGGATTACATCTTAAGCGTAACTGCTCCACACCCACCAGATAAGGATTTTCCTTTAGAGAGGCGAGCAGATTAAGCACCTGTTCGAGTTTGCACTTGCTGCTGCACTTCAGACGCATCAACTTATAGCCGCTCTGCGGTGATTTACCCATCGCAACGACCTGCAGCGGTTCGCTTTTTATACCTGCTTTGTTTAATTGTTCGTTGAGCTTATCTCTGAAAAGAAACTTTTGCTTTTCCAAGCTCTGTGGCATCTCAAAGACAGGAACTATCGACCTGAGGGATGCCTGCTTGGCACTTTTTGTGCTGATTGCCTGCATTTGGGCTTTCGCCGCAGCAAGCGTTCTTCGTACATCCATCCAGTATGTCAGTCCTTTCGACGAAAAAACAAACACCAAAATAACAACTGCACAAACAGCGCCCAGCTTCAGTGCCCATTTATCTCTTTTGCTCAGTTTCACTGCCATATTTGCTCTGACCTTTCCTTCAAAAGGCGTTATCTAACCTCTCTTTTTGGTAAAATTTTTATAATGAAAATTTATAGTAAATTTAAGTTTGCCGCTTTTGCTGTCTTTGGCCGGATTTGTTATCTTCACCTCGGTTATGTCTCTTTGGCCCAATAGCTTTTTCTGAAACTCGTACACCTGTTCGATATTCTGTGCCTGCCCGGCTATACTTACAGGCTGGCCCTTCTTGAAGTCAAAGCTATCCAGCTTTATTCCATCGCCGCCGCTTGCGTTTATTTCGCTTAAAAGCTTCAGCAAATCAGGTCTCTGCTGCGCAACGGTCTTTATTAGTTTTTGCTGTTGTATGAGCTGCCTGAGACTCTCCTTTGCTTCCGAACCGCTCCAGTTTTTCTCGCTGACCACATCAATCACACAGAAAACAATAATCAGCAGTGCCAACATTATCGCTGCGAGTGAGCCGGTTACCTTTGGCGAGTGCGACCAACGTTTCTTTTCTTCCTTCCCGCCGGGGCTGTACAAACGCTCAAAGACATTAAGCTCCTGCCCATCCGCTTCAAGTGCCATCAGCCCAAGACCTATCGGCACACGGTATTCATAAATCTCTTCAACAGTAAGCCGTGTATCCGCGCTTAATTTTTGAACCTGCGGCAAAACCGCCCGCGCACTCAATTCCGCTGAGACGAGGTGAGACACTATTTCTTCCATAAGTGCGCTGCCGTCCGAAAGCACATAAACCGGCAGTTTCGCCGGCTCTTGAAAACCAAACAGCTTAATCGCACCTTTGATATCACGGGCGAACCTCTCAGCAGCTTCACCCTGCACCGTTGCTTTATCCGCGGCTGTAAAATCCAATGTCCCCATATCCAGATTTACCGCGTTAATCAGCCTTGCCTGTTCGGTCAAACAAACCGTAGTACCACTCAGCCCGACACTTACAACAACTGCCTGCTGCTCATTCCCACCAAAAACTTCTTTCCAGACCTTTACTATCCCTTCACAATCAAGCAGTATCTTTGCCGGCTCAAAACAGCCTACATTTGCAGCGAATCTTTGTAGTTGTTCTTTTTTCGCTGCCGCCGCGATGATAGTCATTTGTCCATCTTTTTGTCTCGTTGGTCTCCAGGCCAGTTCAATTTGCTCAGCCGGCAACGGCAGTCTTGCTTCCGATTGCAGCCTGACCATCGCTGCCAGCTCGTCCTGCTTTACCACAGGCACATCGATACGGTAAAAAACCACATTTGCCGAGTTGAAGCCGGCCACGGCAATTTGTTCACCATCTGCTATCTTTCCAACCGGCAAACCACACTCAGCGGCGAAGTCTCGCCAGCTACTTTGTTCCAGCCGGCCGCTCTTTGTCCAGACAACGTCAAAAACCGCACCTTGTTTTTGAAGACAAACAGCCCGCAAACAATCCTCATCCTGAGTCATTGCAATCACAGCCGCTTCTGTCATCATATCTGTTCCTTTAGCACTCATATTTCTCAATTCTTTAAGCCCTGATACCGATAAAGTATCCCATAAGGCGTCGAACTCCTGTCAACTACCGTCTCTGTTATGAGCACAGTCCCGTCGGTTCGACTTCGCTCGGCGGTCGCTAAACTATAAACCGCATAAACATTCGAACGGACGGTAATATAATTCGCTATTTCCTTAAAGGTCTTGATATTTATTGATTCGGCATCCATCACTTCGGCGATACTTTGCATCCCCTCATCCAGAGTCTCTCTGTAGGCAATTATATTGTCGCCGAGCCGTTCTGCATCGTCACCACCGCCCAACATCGCCGTCAAAACAGCCCGCAACGCTGTATTAACATTAATTCTGCCCGGTATCCTTTGAGTATTACTTACGGTTATTTTGTCGGCTACGTCTGAAAAAGTTTCCAAATCCATCGGCTCTGCTTCATTCGAATCACTTCGCGAACTGCTGGCCTGTTTCGGACTGTTATCATTTATCAAATCGGCTATACTCTGATAGTTATTATTCGGGCGATTTTCCACTATCCACTTCGCTATCGACCTTTTTATATCCAAAGAATTCACAAGTGCATTTTCGTCCGCCGTATTGATATTGGTCCTTCTATTGCCCTCGGCATCTATATCCTGCTCATACGAATAGCAGGTCAGATAATAAAGCCATCCCAAATCAACCTCTTCCTGCAATTCATCAGGTGAAGTTACGTATTTATCTAAACTCTGATACCCCAGCCGACCTCTAATACTTCCCTGGGCACCATAAAACAGCTCATTGGCAACGCCCTTGACCAGCAGCAATTCTCGTACTGTCCTGAAAGGGCCGTTTCTAATCATATATCCGTAGGGCAGATTTTCATAATAGCCGCCTTCGACACCTAATCCACCGGCCGTATCATCATTGTCCCGCCAGTCGATTATCGCATCTGCAATTTCCTCCGTCATTTCATTCAGGCCCAGAAGTTGCTCTTTCGTGGCTGTATTTATATTTAACTTACCCGCCTCATCAATAACAGTAACACTGACGCGGCACCGCTCAAGCTCAATATCGTTAAAGTCCTCTTCATTGTCCGACCATAAATCCGTCAGGCAGTCACTTTCCCTTAGGTCTTCATTCAGTACTGCAACAGCAGTTTCCCTCCCCGCCCGGCAGGCCCACTTGCACCTCGTCGCCTCGGTTGCTGCGATGCAGATTTTCGTATCGAGCCGGCAGTTCTGTCCAACGACCGCAACGATTACTCCAAGCAGCATCACCACCCAAAGTACCGTTACAAGAACAAGCGCCTTTTTATTATTTTGAACACACATATCTTTTTCAGCTAAACTTTAATCACATAAAGCTATCTGCCCGTGTCGCTACTGTTAATTTCTTCGGTATCGCCTGCCATTATGTCAACCATCCCTGCAGAGCTGACAAAATTTATAATAAAAGATTCCATCGCCGCATTAGCTCTGCCCGATTCATTGCCTTTTATAACTACCTCCACCAGTTCGGGAATACTCTCCAGCTCTTCGGGCCAATCAATCTGCCATTGCTCACCGTCAAAATAACGCACCACAAAAGAATTAACATCTTCAGCAATAACAGAGAGAATACCGCCCGGGGTAGATACCTCATCCGGATTCGGCCACAATCGTCTCATCAGAGAGGATTTCTCCTCATCTTTCACAAGATAATATTCAACCTCATACACATCGCCTTCCGGCTCATCAATTCTCGCTTTTGCCCTGCCGACGCTATAGAGAACCAGCTCGCTAAAAAAGTCGCCTTCCGATTCTTCAATTGTGCCTATGAGCATGCTGTTTAGCGAATTGCTGTCCCTGTACAGATTCATAAGGTCGTTAGCGATTAATTTCGACGCAAACCTCACCTCGGCAGTGGATTCAATATTCTCATCAAGCATCTGAGCACTTGCTGAAACGGCTTTTAGAGTACCAACCGCTACAATCGCAATAAAGGCCCCTATCATCGAGGCAACCATTACTTCAACCAGCGTAAATCCTCTCTTGTTCGAACACATAATCTTTACTCAAACCAACTGTTTTATCTTCTCTTTCTTCTGCCGCTTTCAATTGCTCTGCATTTCAATTAACTCGCCTGTGCCGTTGAGCTTAGTATCCAACGAAACGCTGTAGGTGCGATTATACTTAACCCAACTGACGGTAATATTTACTATGTACAAACCATCAATTTCATCTTCTTCGGTAATAACTTTCCAGTAATATCCAGGCCCAGTCTGGTCAAATTCCCCTTCCATCTGTCCTGACTCGATAAAACTATCAATGCCGAAATAATCAATCATAGTAAGCTGTCTGTCGGCCAGTGACGCTGCAACTTCATATTGCCTGTTAAGCCGGGTGTAGCCCAGTGCTCTTGTACTGGCTGCTCCTATTGCCAGCACAGAGCCGCAAAGAATAACGCTTGAGACAATCGTCTCGACCAGCGTAAATCCTCTTCTCTTTTTTCTTCCACTACTTACCATTGTTCATCCAAATCAATTGTCTCGGCTTCAACATTTTCAGCGGTACCCGGATAAAGCTTAACCCTGGCTGTTGCCGCTGTAATACCGATTGTATAATGACTCCCGCCGTCGCCAATCTGAACCACCGCCGACTGCGCCGTTCCATTCGGCAAAAAAACTATTGTCTGCAACTGGTCATCTTCGATAAGTTCCTCTAAGCCAATCGACTGAATCTGAATACCTTCGAATCCGACATCGCCGCCGAATTCCACCGGCCTGATGAATAAATTCTGCACTATGGCCTGCTCGTCCGAACCGGTCTCGGTATTTAATTCATCAACGACAAGCCAAAACCGGCTGTTGGCCGCATCCAGTTTCATCGAGCAGATTTTTTGCTGCTCAATCGCCGTTATCCTTGCGTGTTTAGCTGCGACAAAAAAGTCCCTTGCGGCCTTTTCGACTAACATCCTCTTATACGTTCCAATATAAATCCCGCCGCCTGCCCCTGCCAGAAGCGCCAATATCGCCACCACCATCAGGACTTCCACAAGAGTAAATCCTAATCGCCCTGCTCGCACTTTGCTATTTAAGTCTTGTCTTTTCATCATCTCATTTGCACAAAAAGTTAAGATTGCTTTGCTACACTCACAGTGACAATACACGAACTAATTATTATATATGTCTTCATTGTCACCTTCGCCGCCGTATTCGCCGTCTGCTCCATAACTTATCAAATCGAAACTACCGGGATTCTCTATTCCTTCCGCCGCGTAGATATAGGGATTGCCCCACGGGTCCAGCAGCTCGCTCAGCTTAATGTAAGGGCCGTTCCACGTCTCCTCAAGGTCGGCAGGCGGCTCAATCAACGCCTCAAGGGCTTCCGTATCATCCGGAAACCGCCCGCAATCAATAGAGAACCTCATCAGCGCACTTTCGATATTTGCTATCTTGGTCTTTGCTATGTCCCTCTTGGCCTTGCTCAGATGCTTAAACAAGTTCGGGGCCACAAAGCCGGCAAGCATTGATATAATCAGAATAACTACGAGCAATTCAACGAGTGTAAACGCTTTTTCTTTTCTTCGTTTCATTTACATTCCTTTCTCAAAATATTTCCCACCGAATCCTTATCGATGTTATCTTTCACAACCTGTTATTTGATTTTCAGTCGGCTATTAAAACAAACCTGTGCCGAATCCCATCATAAGTATTGGCAGCAGAGTCGCCACGATTATAAATCCAATCACCACAGCCAGCAGCAATATCAAGACCGCCGGCAAAATTGCGATAAACCTGTTTATCGCAGCGTCCGCCTCATCATCAAAGGTATCAGCGGCATTGAGCAGTAATTCATCCAGTTTTCCCGTCTGCTCGCCGATTGATACGATTTGTACAAGTAAAGGCGGAAAATGCCCTGACTCTGCCAGGCCGCTGGCCAATGGCTCACCTTTCTTAACTTCTTCTGCCACCCTGTCAATTTCTCTGCCTAATAGTTCATTGCCGAGCGTGTCACGAACAACGCTAAGTGCCTCCAAAATAGCAACGCCGCCTTTACTCAGTGCCCCGAGCGTTCTTGCAAACCTGCCTACCGCTATTGTCCGCAAAACCGAACCCAAAACAGGTATTTTCAGCTTAAATGCATCCCATTTGATTTTACCTTCGGCCCTTGTCCATTTCCTAAAGTAGTACACTGCCGCTGCAACCAAAGCGACGGTAAGCCAGCCATAAAATGTTGTAAAAAGTGCCTTGATAAACTCACTTAATGCCAATAGTACCCTTGTCGGCCAGGGCAGCACCTCAACGCCGCCGATTATCGTACGCAATATGCCCGGCAATACCCACGTTATTATCACAACTACCGAGATAAGACCGAGACTTAAAACAAAAATGGGATACGCCGAAGCATTCTTCATATTTGTCTTTACTTTCTCATCCCTGCTCAATATCCCAACCAACTGGGTTGTTGTTTGTTCGAGAATTCCACCTGTCTCACCCACCCTTATCATTGACAGATACAGCGGACTAAAAATCTTCTCGTGCCTGCTCATTGCCTCTGAAAGTGATTGTCCCTGGCGTACCGATTCCACGAGGTCGTCGAATATTTCTCTCAGTGCGGTTTTATGCTGCTGGTTACGAATAATCTCAAGGCCATTGAGCAGCGGTAGTCCCGCCCGCAGGGCTGTACTCAACTGGCCCGTCACCGCCAGAACATCCTTGCCGGTAATTCTATGCGAGCCAAATCGCAGGATTTTGCCTAAACCTATCGCAGCAGAGACGCCAAATTCTTCATCAACCGCTGCCGGCAAATGTCCTCCCTCGTTCAGTTCAATTACAAACCGGCCCTTATCCGCCAAAGTAACAACCGCACTTCTGCGGTCGGCCGCCTCAACTGTCCCTGTGATGTGTCCGCCGGACTCATCAACCGCCTTGTAAGAAAACTCACCCAAAATTCAACCCCGCTTACATCGCTTTTTATCTGCCGCTGTACTAATAATTTTTTTATTCCTCCTTTTCAACACCCTGCGTAACTCTCAAAACATCTTCGGGCGTTGTAATACCCTTTAACACCTTGTCCATACCATCGTGCCGCATACCGGCGTGGTCCGGTGGTGCCGCTTTTTTGACCTGTTCGGTTGTTGGCCGTTCAGCTATCAATTCGCGCAGTTTGTCGGTTATTCTAAGCAGCTCGAATATGCCTGTCCTGCCCCGCATTCCCGTCCGCATACATTCATTGCAGCCTTTACCTGCATACAATTTGGTATCGTGATTAAGCTCCACAGTACCATTTAATCTCGCAATGAGTTTTTCATCCGGCCTATAGAGCTCTTTACATTCCGGACAAATCATACGCACAAGTCTCTGTGCCAAAACCGCCTCCAAAGAGCTGGCCAACAAGAACGGCTCAACACCCATATCGATTAATCTTGTAACAGCGCCGGGGGCATCGTTTGTATGAAGGGTCGAGAAAACAAGGTGTCCGGTTAATGCCGCACGAATCGCTATGTCAGCAGTTTCTTTGTCCCTGATTTCACCCACCATTATAATATCAGGGTCCTGGCGGAGTATATGCCGCAGGCCCGTGGCAAAGGTCAGTCCCCTTTTGCGATTGACCGGCATCTGGATAATGCCTTCAAGCTGATATTCAACCGGGTCTTCTATTGTTATTATCTTAAATGCAGGTGAATATATTCTGTTCAGGGCCGCATACAGCGTGGTTGTTTTACCGCTGCTTGTCGGGCCTGTAACAAGTACAATCCCATGTGCTTTATGTAGACATTTACTGAAGCTTTTCAGACAGCTTTTACTCATTCCGAGGCCGTCAAGGCCTATCAGCGATGCGGACCTGTCCAGAATTCTCATTGTAATGGATTCGCCAAACACGGTCGGCACGGTCGAGACACGAATATCCACCTTGCCGTCTTTGCCTTTGAACTCGATATGACCATCCTGCGGCACAAAACGTTCGGCAATATTCATATTCGACATAATCTTGATTCGTGAAATAATTGCCGCCTCCAGCCGTTTAGACGAAGGCGTCTTTTCCAGAAGCATACCGTCAATTCTGTATTTGATTTTGACCTCATTCTCAAACGGCGCAATGTGGACATCACTTGCGCGGGCCTCTATGGCCTCGTGCACAATCAAATTTACAAGATTGACTAAAGATGGCTCCCTGGCTAACTCACTGAGCTTGGCAGGCGAATAATCGCCGTTATCAAGCTCAGATTGCCTTTGCTCAACCGGCACAAGGTCATCCAGCATCCGTGCGACATTGCTGCCGTAAAACTTCAGTGTTGCAATTTTCATATTTGTCGGGTCAGCATAATAACGCCTTATAGGACAGCCGGTTACCAGCCGTAATTCCTCTATGACCTGCAATTCGAATGGGTCGGTCATAGCTACAGCTAATAACTGATTATTCTCGGCATTTTTGGAATTTGTGCGTTTTTCATACCACAACGGCAAAATATTGTACCTGCTGACCAGCTCAGCAGGGACAAGAGAGATGATTTCGGGGCCGATGGAAATATCAGCCAAATCCACTTTTTCGATGCCGACCTGAATCGCAAGTGCTTCATTTATATGAGGTTGCGTAACATAGTCAAGGGCAAGCAGAATTTCACCCAAAGGCCGATTATCAAGCTTTTGCTCGGCGAGAGCAAAATCGAGGTCGGCCTGGCTCAAATAGGCTTTTTCACATAATAACTGGCCTAATTTTTTCCTTGTGTGCGAAATCATCCCAATCTTCCATAATAAACATTCAAAATGGTTTAAAATCGTAATTATATACAAATAAATAACTTATGTCAAATAAAAAGAGCCGGGGCGCACGCTGCGCACAAAAAGGCCTTTCATTTATAGACAGACGCTTAAGAAGGCTATTTTGTTACAAAAAAAAAGGTTATTATCGGAGAAAAAGCAATAAAAACAAAATATTTCGGCCACTATGGCACAAAGACACGAAAAAAATAGACAAGATAACAGGATTGACAAGGATATTTCAGCCACGAATCGGCACATCATATAAGCAGGGCTAATACCAAGATAAACCACGCTGAAGAAATTATAAGCAGAGATTATAGAAAAAGGGGTGATTTGGGGTTAGGTTGTAACGATTAGGTAAAATGGGTAAGAAAAAAAGTGTCGAAAAGTGTCGAAAACGTTTGAAAATATTCAA
>SDBT01015428.1_pt1 | contig 12140 bp, 2 predicted proteins | sample 2277101 | NCBI WGS metagenome assembly SDBT01 (sample SAMN10404973, study PRJNA504765) | marine sediment metagenome | isolation source: marine sediment core GS10_PC15, 103 cmbsf | place: Arctic Ocean: Southern Knipovich Ridge | collected 2010
GGAGCGAGGCGTATTAGCAGATAATAGATTACGGGCTGATCCGCATCGGCTGGAAGGGTCAAGACAAGCTCGACGTAAATAAGATCGTCCCCGAATTCCAGCTTCGTCTTGGGGTTCCCCATTGTAAATACGACCGCATTTGCGAGGGTATCTGCATCGGCATCCTCGCCGAGCAAACCCACTATCGCATCCTCTATGCCATCGGTAATGGCAATCTCCAAAGGAGGATCGATGTTTCCAGTATATGCCGTCCGCTCTACCCCGTTGTCGTCGAGACACGTTATCGTTGTTCCTGCATCAATTGTCGCCTTTATAACCACATCTGCATCTTCATCCGCAGCCATGATGAGGGTCAACTCCACCGGAACTATACTGTCAACTTCCACCCCCGAGGTCAAGGTCATGTGAAGCTCTCCATCTTCATTTATTTCCACCTTTTCACCGGCATCTTCATCCAACTCCTCTAAATCAAACGCTTTTTTTATGGCTTCATCTAGATTTGCAATTATTTCAGTACCTTCAGAATCTTCATCTAAACCAGCACTAACTATGGCATAAACTATATCTGATTCGCTGTAATCACTAAGAACCACAGGTGTATAAATACTAAAAGTGGGTTTATCATCAATGAATGTATTTGTGCCATATTTATTGGTTACCAGAATATCGTAAATGCCCTCAGCAGTGTCTGCTGGTACCATGGCTGCAATTTCAGTGGCACTTAGAGCCGTAAATTCGGTTAGCTCGATCGTCGTATCACCCAACCTCAATGATACCGCTGTGGCGCCTGTAAAATTACTGCCGGTGATCGAGATTTCGGTAGCTTCGTTATTCGCTGCGATAGCCGGAGATACATTTGTCACTTCGGGCACTATAGTGGCCGCACCTGAATCGTCCGGATCATCCGGATCAGTGCCCGGCTCATATTCCTCAATGTCTGTCAATGCGTTGGAAACTGCGTCAGCTGCATCATCTGGGGATAGATCATCAATGTGGGTGCCCTCCAAACTATCCTGCATAGTGTGGCTGTCGCCGTCAAATGAATCATCCGAATCAGTGCCCGCCTCATATTCCTCAATGTCTGTCAATGCGTCGGTATCGCGATCAAATGGATCATTCGGATCATTCGGATCAGTGCCACGCTCATATTCCTCAATGTCTGTCAATCCGTCGCAATCTGCGTCAGCTGTATCATCTGGGGATAGATCATCAATGTGGGTGCCCTCCAAACTATCCTTCATAGTGTGGTTGTCGCCGTCCCCGTTGGAGTCGGATTTGCCCTTATCAATGACGCTCACTGTTTCATTCCCCTGAAATCCAATCTCATCTATTAAAGCGCCAGTACCAGTCATTGTTACGGAGCCCGGAGAAACCGCTTGGGAAACTGCCTGACGATCGAAGCTCACCATCAGATCAATTATGCCATCATTGCCATAAGTGGAATTATCATAAACAGTTCCATTGCTTAAAACATTTTCAAAATTCCACCATCCAACTAAGCTTCTATTCCAGTCAATAAAAGCAGAATGCTCATTAGCATCAGAAGTTGAGACATTAATATAAGCATAAGTTTCAGACTGAGCAATTGCGTTTGCAGGTGTTGGAGTAACAAATGAAATTCCAGGCTTTACAGTGTCTATTGTTAAAATTCTTTCTTCTGAAGAGTTTTCATTGTTTGCTTTATCCCTGGCAAAAGCCTGGTATGTATAATCTCCTTCATCCAGTCCATGGGTGGAATTATAACTTTGATTTGCATAAAAGCTCCATTTATCTGTGTCATATTTATTCAAATTAGATAAGTAATGCTGTTGGATTTCTTTTGCTGTTAGGCTTCTGTTCCAGATTCTAACTTCGTCTATTGTGCCGTTGAATGTTTGAATTCCCGAAATATGATTTCCAATAAATAGGTCTCTTGTACTATCATCAGTTGCAGTTCCACTTGGAATCTTTCCTTCTGTAATTGCTGTAACATCACCATTAAGATAAAATATAGGATTATTACTATCACTGCTACTGTCGTATGTTACAATTATATGGCTCCATTCATTTAAGGGTACAACAGCAGTTGTAGTATCCCATCTTCCATCATTTGTGTCAAAATCTTGTGAAAGTTGAACTTTTACATAACCAGCAGCTTCGTTACTTACCCACAATATCCAACCATCTACTCTTTTATACAATATACGGCCAATATTTGCTTCTCCATCACTAAGAGGATAAATCCAAGCAGAGATTGTTCCACCACCATTAAAGATATTTGCAATGGAAGTATCAGCAGTAACTGTTATTAAATCATCAACACCATCAAACTCAAACGCTCCTCCATATTTACCTGAAGAAGTCCAGTTAGGCTCTCCAACACCTTTTGCAATCCCATCATTCCCCTGCCCACTCACATCCTTAACCAAAGTATCACTCTCTCCCAAAGCGCTGACATTATCAAAATTGAGCATTAAAACCAAACTATCATTGTAGAAAGTATAATTAGTCCCGTTCCAGTTGAATTTAAACTCTTCAAGATTAGCTTCTGTAACAGAAACATTAATCTCTGTATAGTTTGTATTAATTCCGCTGTTATTTGCAGGTGTTGGGCTTGTAAATTCCAATACCGGAGCTAGTGTATCAACAGTAAACTCTCTTATTTCAGATTCATTACCTAATCCGTTTTCATCAGTAGCATTAACCTTCCAGTAATATCTTCCTTCTCCTAATCGGTAATGGTTTAGGATTTCATCTGCTGTTAGGCTTCTGTTCCAGATTGCTACTTCGTCTATTGTGCCGTTGAAAGCAAAATTTAGATTACCATAACCATGTCCTATCGCATCAATTTTAAAACTCGGACCTAATGAAGCTCCTCCAAGTAAAGCCACACCAACATAACTGCCATCTTTATAAGCAAGAACATCTGTTGTATTTCCAATAAAAGTAAACATATTCCACTCATTGAGATTTAGTGTAACTGAAACAAAATAGTTTATTGCACCAGAACTGTTACTGAAATAAATTTTATTTAAATCATAATAAGTACCAATATAAGTATTCCCAGTATACTCTCCAATTGGCATTGTTCTATCACTAGCATGTCCATAATAGTATTGCCATAAACTAATAGTCCAGTTGCCATTGGTTAAATCTACATCATTTGATAAATCAATCCTGTCCCCATCACCATCAAACTCATAAGCTCCTGCAAACTTTCCTCCAGACAAATTTACTCCCCTAATACTTCCATCAGAATTATTAACATAAGCTGTGCCATTATTAGCATTACCAGAAAAATCATAAACCAAGCTATCATTCTCTCCAAACTCACTTCTGTTATCAAAGTGCATCAACAAAACTAAATTTTCATCGCCAGGTTTTATTGGTAGAGCAGTTAAATTATAAATCAAATCACTGCCGTCATTAGCATTATCTTTAATATAAACCAGTCCATCTGTTAAATTCAATCCACTGCTGTCATTGTTTGCAAATATGTATGCAGTTGCATTCCTTAAATTATCTGTTACAGTTGCATTTAAGAGCGCATAATTAACTGCAACATAAGAATCATTTGTAGGAGAGTTTAAAGTAATTTCTGGTGGGTTTGTATCGACAGTTAAAGTTCTTTCTTCAGTTTCATTCACATTACCAGCTACATCTATTGCATATGCCTTGTAAGTATAATCCCCATCACTCAAAGAAGTGAAATTATGGTATAACCTATAAGTTCCAGCTTGGTATGAAGCATTGATTTCTTCTGGTGATAAGACTCTTTTGAAAATCATTACTTCGTCTATTGTGCCGTTGAAATTGTCAATAGTTGCGGCCTTACTCCCAATAATTAAAAGAGATGTATCGCTGATATTGCCAACTGAAGACATATCTACAGGATTACCCTCTTGTATACCCTCAGCATATACTGTAAGATCCCCATCTCTATCGAAAGTTGCTACTATATGATGCCATTTCCCATCTTTAAAACTGTAAGCAGAATAATGAGTAGCAGCATCTGTCCCATCCCAAGCTTGGGTAAATACTCGACCATTACTATATCTTAAGTAATATCTTCGACCACTCCCTTTTTGCATTAAAGATATAGTAGCAGAGGAGGTTGTTTTAAACCATATAGATATTGAAAAATCTGTGAAATTTCCCAAATATAAACTATCACTATTCGCCACACTAACATAATCATACACCCCATCAAACTCCAAAGCCTTTCCTCTTTTTCCATTAACAGTTGAATTAGAAGCAAACTTCTTCATTATTCCGTCATTACCGTAAGTTGAATTATCCCAGACAGTTCCATTACTCAAAACACTCTCAAAATTCCACCATCCAACCAAGCTTCTGTTCCAATCAATAAATGCAGAATGCTCATTAGCATCAGAAGTTGAGACATTTATATAAACAGAAGTTTCAGATTGTGCTGTAGCACTTTGAGGTGTTGGATCAACAAATTCTATATTTGGAGCAATTGTATCAACAGTAAACTCTCTTATTTCAGATTCATTACCTAATCCATTTTCATCAGTGGCATTAACTTTCCAATAATATCTTCCTTCTCCTAAGCGGTAATGGTTTAGGATTTCATCTGCTGTTAGGCTTCTGTTCCAGATAGCTACTTCGTCTATTGTGCCGTTGAAGTCAAAATTTAAATTGCGGTCAACTCCAATGTACAAATTGTCATTACTATCAATAGCTCCTGACAAAGTCTCCGTATCTGCTTGTGCTACACCATCAACATATAAAACTGTGTTTCCGCTTGAATCACGAACTCCACAAATATGTTGCCAGTCTCCGCTTGGTGACGAATCACTAGACGATATGACATTAGTCGGATTGACATAAACTACGAATTGCCATTCTCCAGTACCATATGTGCTTTGGGTTATTTGATAACCATCCTTTGAACTTCCATCGTATCTATAAGCAATTCTTCCAGATACATCAATATTAGTAGGGTCAGCCCAAGCACAAAGAGTGAATGCTGCTACAAAGTCTAAGCTACTGTCATCCATTAAGGTAATATAATCATCATATCCATCAAACTCAAAAGCACCAGCAAATTTACCTCCAGTTAAATTAAATGTTGCTCCGTAAATTGTTCCGTTATTCGCATTTCCGCTGAAATCATAAGTTGTATTATCAACTCCTTCTGTTGTTTCGCCAAACTCGCTTCTATTATCAAAGTGCATCAACAAAACTAAATTTTCATCTCCAGGTTTTATTGGCAGAGCAGTTAAATTATAAGTTAAATCACTGCCGTCATTAGCATTGTCTTTAATGTAAACCAAACCATCTGTTAGGTTCAATCCATTGCCGTCATTGTTTGCGAATATGTATGCTGTTGCATTCCCTAAGTTATCTGTTACAGTTGCATTTAAGAGCGCATAATTAACTGTAAAATAAGAATCATTTGTAGGGGAGTTTAAAGTAATATCTGGCGGGTTTGTATCAACAGTTAAAGTTCTTTCTTCTGTTTCATTCACATTACCAGCTACATCTATTGCATATGCTTTGTAAGTATAATCTCCATCACTTAAAGAAGTGAAATTATGGTATAACCTATAAGTTCCAGCTTGGTATGAAGCATTGATTTCTTCTGGTGATAAAGCTCTGTCAAATATCATTACTTCGTCTATTGTGCCGTTGAAAGTTCTTGCCCCTACATTATTACTACTTATATAGAAATTATCAAAAGTAGCAGTATGGGCTTGTTGAGCAGCACCAATTTGGTCTAATACTCCATTAATATAAATATTTGATGTTGAGGCATTATTTGTCATATCCACACAAACATGATACCAAGTATTAGCTTGTAGAGTAGATGATGAATAACGATAATTGTTGTCGCCATATTGGAGTAATAATCTACCATCTTCCTGAAAATACAAAACAGGATAATTAGATGCAGAAGCCAAATCAAAAATATTTCGATAATTAAGAGTATCTAGGGGGTAAATCCAGACACAGGCAGTAATTGGAAAAGCAAAACCACTTCCTGCATCAACATAATCATCCACCCCATCAAACTCCAAAGCCTTTCCTCTTTTACCACTAACAATGTCTCCTGTTCCAAAACCAGCTCCTTTAAACTCACCAAAATTATCATAAGTTGAGTTATCGTAAATTCCTGTTGAATTATAAGAATCAAAATTCCACCATCCAACCAAACTTCTGTTCCAGTCAATAAAGGCAGAATGCTCATTAGCATCAGAAGTTGAAACATTTATATAAGCATAAGTTTCAGACTGAGTTGTTCCACTTGAAGGTGTTGGAGCAACAAATTCTATTTGAGGCTTTATAGTGCCTATTGTTAAAATTCTTTCTTCTGAAGAGTTTTCATTGTTTGCTTTATCCCTTGCAAAAGCCCGGTATGTATAATCCCCTTCATCCAGTCCATGGGTGGAATTATAGCTTTGATTTGCATAGAAGCTCCATTTGTCCACATCATATTTATTCAAATTAGACATATAATGTTGTTGGATTTCTTTTGCTGTTAGGCTTCTGTTCCAGATTCTTACTTCGTCTATTGTGCCGTTGAAGAAATAATCATTATAATTAGCTGTCCTTCCTATTTCCAAACCATTAGAATTTAGAATAGGGTCTACGTATATTCCTGATGTTGTACCATCTAAAACCCCATTAACATATATTTTTAAATCAGAACCATTATAGGTTCCAACAACATGATACCAATTGTTAATGCTATATACTGAAGAAGTGACCTGAGGGGAGGGAGTTCCTGAATTATTTAATCTAAACCAAAATCTATTAGTACTCCATTTGAATAATTCATATCCACCATTTAAATAACTTGAAACAATTGTTCCTAAAGAATCGTCATTAAACTTAACCCAACTACTAACAGTTATACTATTATTTAAATCTAAACTAACCGCATTCCCATGATTAACATAATCATTAATTCCATCAAACTCAAACGCTCCTCCATATCTACCGGTTGCATTCCATGTTGCTCCGTAAATTGTTCCGTCATTTCCGTATTCAGAAACATCAACAACTAAACTGTTAGTCTCTCCCAAAGCGCTGACATTATCAAAATTGAGCATTAAAACCAAACTATCATTGTAGAAAGTATAATTAGTCCCATTCCAGTTGAATTTAAACTCTTCAAGATTAGCTTCTGTAATGGAAACATTAATCTCTGTATAGTTTGTATTAATTCCGCTGTTATTTGCAGGTGTTGGACTTGTAAATTCCAATACCGGAGCTAGTGTATCGACAGTAAACTCTCTTATTTCAGATTCATTACCTAATCCATTTTCATCAGTGGCATTAACCTTCCAGTAATATCTTCCTTCTCCCAAGCGGTAATGGTTTAGGATTTCTGATGGTGATAGAGTTCTGTTCCAGATTGCTACTTCGTCTATAGATCCATTAAATTCATAATCTCTATTATATGAATCCCCAATATAAAGAGGGCTTGTACCGCCAAACGCAACAAATGTATTATTATCGCTGTTTTTTACTAAAACTCCATCATGATAAGCCCTTTTGCCATCATTGTCCCATACCATCACAATATGATGCCATTCAGTATCTACAAGTTCAACATTTGTGTCTATGGTAAGTGCTACACTATTTGTTCCTACCCTGAAAGTCATCGTCAAATCTTCATTAGCCTTAAATTGAATACTATATCCTGAATTAGAATGAGCAGTGTCGTAACTCAATAAATAGCAAAGACTTTTAGAACATTCAGTAGACCTTGACTTATACCATAGGCTTAATGTTCCATTATTTGAGATTCTCAAGCTTTGGTCTGAATCAACAGATATATGACTATCACTTCCATCAAACTCAAAAGCACCAGCAAACTTTCCGCCTGTTAGATTAAATGTTGCACCGTATATTGTTCCATTATTTGCATTCCCAGAGAAATCATAAGTTGTGTTATCTATTCCTTCAGTTGTTTCACCAAACTCGCTTCTATTATCAAAGTGCATCAATAAAACTAAATCTTCTTCTGAAGGCTTCACAGGCAATGCAGTTAAATTATAAGTTATTACAGTGTTATTCCCGACATTATCCCGGATATAAACCAAGGCTTCTGAATTATTTAAACTTGCAGAGCCTGAAACATTATTCGCATAGATGTAAACAGTTACATTAGTTCCATTTGTATAAATTGTTGCATTTAAAGTTGCATAATTAGCATTAATATACGAGTCATTTGCAGGAGCATTAAGGCCTATGGAAGTTCCGACCTCAGGCTCAGCAAGGTTATGCGCATAAGCTTCCTGCCCATTAAACCTAAACAATTGATGATGCTTTCCTGCAGTCAGAACCTTAACAGTATGCTCGCCAGTTAGATTATCGCAGGAATAATCTTCAACAAACAATGATTTTATTTTTATTTTTTTATTTATTGTTTCATTTAATTTTATTTTTTCGTCATTTTCATTTATCAAATAAACATTTTCATCATTAATAAAATTATCATAATTGAATAATATTTCATTGCCGCATTTTAACTCTAAGATTGTTAAATCATCAGCTGTTGATGAATTATCATCATGCATCTCTGAATAAGTTGTTCCGTCAACAGCAGTAACAGTCAAATTTCCAGCTCCGGAAGTCTCAAACCTGACTGTCCAGTTCCCTCCGACAGTAGGGTAGCTCTGTACATTCAATATTGTAATAGAAACCTCAAATGTCTGGTTAGAAAGATGAGGAACATTCCATTCCAGCCTGTCAATCAGGCTGTTATTATTTGAATCAATATAGGTTAGGTTTATTTCCTCATCATCAGTTACATCTACTTTAACATTGCCCTTATACCAGTAAAGTTTTACAGCGCCTTTCGGACTTTCAACAATACCAGTATAAGCCAGAATATTTGTATAATTGATATCAGAAGAAATTATTATCTTTTTATTATAGTAACTTATGTTCTCTTCCATTGAAACAGGAGCTTCTGTTTCATAGCTTACTTCATAGGAATCAGCAGTTTCATTAATAGTTATTTCAGTTTCATTATAGCTTATTATTTCTTCTTGTTTTTTCTCTAATTCTCTACCAATATTATACTCATCTAAAGATCTTAATTTATCTTTATATTTTATTCTTATTTTAGTTTTATTTATTGGATATTTTTCGTTGTTGATTATTTTATTTATTGAAATATTGAATGCGTAATCAGGAATTAATATTGTCCTGTTTCTTGATTTCTTCAGCCATCTAACTGGTTTATTGATCTCTGCCTTCAATTGCTGTATTTCTTTTATTCTCTGTTCAACAACACTAACCTTAAACACATTTGATACTATGCTGCTAGAGGAATCATCAGCAGTAAAGAACAAGTACCTGTTTCCAGTAAATTCTTTATCAGGAACTATGGTTGCAATGCCATCATCAATATAAACAGATATATTTTCAATATTTTCATAATAACCGTAAGTTAAATTATCTCCATCAGGATCAAAGAAATATCCGCTCAAATCAACAGTATAATTTTTATTTTTAATGATTGTTATATTGCTTATATTTTTAATCAATACCGGCTGGTTGTTAATGCCTGCTTCTTTTTCTATAATATACTTTATTTTCTCTAAGGTTAATACTGTATTGTTAATTTCGATGATTAATCTGTATTCGCTTTCATTAAACCCTGACAATGAGCAGGTTTCCAGGCAGACATCATCAAATTCCACTAATCCGGAATAATAAGCTGCGCTTAAATTCCTCCAGGAGCTGTAAACAACCTCGGAATAAGCATTTTCCAGGCTTAGGTTATAATCAACATAAATAACCTGGGCTGAGATTATATTATTAAAGCCAGCTCCGTATAAGCCATAATAGCCATAAAACGGCTCATTCCAGTTTGCCCTTGTAGGCCCTAAACCAACAAAGTTGCAGCATTTCTCACTACCATAACATACAATTGTGCTCTCTTCATTCTCAATAGAATAAGTATCCCATCTTGTGCATAAATTTTCTTGCTTAACATCCCAGTTAAACAATGAATTCTCAACAGCAAAGTCTATAACACCGGTGGTTGTTTCAATTCCGTCATTATTTTCATCATAAACACTATCTGCCTTATATTCCAGATTTATCTGTATTGATTTATTTATCTCTTCAGGAGTTTCATTAACTGCTGTTTCATTTGTAACATTTACTGGAGTTTCATCAATTACTACCTTTTTAATTAAAATCAAGACAACATTCTTTTTCTTTGAGGTTATATTATCACTTGCTATAAGCTCTAAAGTTCTATTCCCATCTAAATTATTTTTATTGTTTATTGTTAATATTGAATTTTCCAGTAAAATATCCAAATCAGTTATATCAGAAACAGAATAAGTTAAAATATCTCTATCTTTATCTGTAAAGTATTCATCTAAATCAATAACTAAGCTTTCATTTACTATGAAGCTTTCAATGCTTGAATTCCATACAGGCGGCCTGTTCTTTTCTGGTTTTTTGCCTTGCGCAGCAAACCCCGTTATTTTATCCAGGCTAATTTTCTCTTCCAGTCTATTGCTGTCAAAAATCAGATATTTCATACCTTTATTTTCAATATAAACCCTTGCAGAGCCCTTATTTTCCAAAGTTCCTTTTATTTTAACGCTTTTCAGATTCCCGGGATTATCTAAAATCCATATATAATCGCTGCTTTCATTCAAAGCCAAATTCAGGCTGTCGCTGTAATTAAATTGATTGCCAAAAGTAAAATAACCGGTTATAATTGGCTCTAGATAAAAGTAAGAGCTGAGCAAAGCTATTAAAATCAGCAAGATTACAATAACCTCTTTTATTTTATTATCCATTCTTCAACTTTTTTTTGGCTTTGCTGTAAGACGTCCAGATTGTTTTATAGTCTCTTTTCAGCAATTCGGCGATTTGTCTAAAGCTTAATCTAAGCTCATCTCTAAGATACAGGGAAATGGATTCGAGCATCCCTAATTTTTCATGAAAAATAGAAATTGGAATCTTTATCTCTTCTTTCTCTTCCTTTTCTTCTTTGAATAAGCCTATAATCTCTTCACTGGAGAGATTAAACCTTTTTTTAATATTAGAGAGTAGGACATCTATTCTGATTTGCTCATTAACACCTTTTTTACTCATATTCTTCTTACTAAATAAGACTTTTTTATATAAACTTATTGTTTTTTCTTACTAAATAAGATTTATCGCATTAAATAAGAATTATTATAATTTTATCCTAATAAATAGGATACTGTTAAATTTCTGCTAAATATTTTCTATATAGAAAAAGTATCTGCTAACATCCCCTATTTTTCCCGACGACAGCCCTTATTTGATTTAGACATTTTGAAAAAGGGTAAAAATACCGCTTTGTCGATGATAAATTGGTAAAATTTAGTAATTTACCCCGTTAGCAGATACTAGAAAAAGATTATTATAAATATAAGTATTGCCTGCTTAGTTTATACAATGGAAGAAAAAAGCGTATTTGTAGACTACTTCGGAGATTACCCTTTAATTAGGGTATAGATTTTTTAATTTTAGGTAGAGACATGGACTACAGTATGACTGAGATATGTAAAAATTCTGGTGTGGGCTGGACTGCTTTCTCGGAAATATGGCCACAGTTAGAGAAGAAGGAAATTCTAATCTTTACAAGAAAAATAGGAAACGCAAAATTATTTAGACTAAATACAAAAAATCTTTGGGTAAAGGAACTAATAAGAATGGACGAGGTTATCACAAAAATAGAAACAAAAAAAGTTCTTTCTAAGAAGGAAGTTATGGCTTAATTATTTCCATCTAATTTTTACATGCAGCACAAATAAGGATTAGTTTTTACACACAGCTAGAAAAAATTGTTAACGTGATTATAGAAGTGAAAGATGTTCTCTACCTGATCAATCATACGCCTCAAGATATTGATCTTGTGCTTATGGACAAGCTCTATGATTCTGAAAAACTGCATAGATTTTTCAGAGCACAAGGAGTCTATAGTATTGCCCCAGTAAAAAAGAATTGGGCAAAGGGACAATATAGAAAGCAACTCAAAGAATGCTTTGATTATGCTTTATATTGGCAACGTAACCTTATTGAATCTTTGTTTTCAGCGTTGAAAAGGCTATTTGGCAACCATCTTAGATGCCAAACTGCCCGCACACAACGGAGCAGAATTTTACATGAAGCTAATAGCCTATAAC
>SDBT01015429.1_pt1 | contig 12139 bp, 18 predicted proteins | sample 2277101 | NCBI WGS metagenome assembly SDBT01 (sample SAMN10404973, study PRJNA504765) | marine sediment metagenome | isolation source: marine sediment core GS10_PC15, 103 cmbsf | place: Arctic Ocean: Southern Knipovich Ridge | collected 2010
GCATATATCCGATGATTAGTCAGATGCATTTTCCATTTTTGCTATGATGTAATCCCTACAAAGCATCTCGTCTGGTGTCACCGGAGGGATTTGAACCCACAAGCCCTATTGGGCCACACGGTCTCAACGTGTGCTGTATACCAAGTTCCAGCACGGTGACTCATGGTCGGGGGAGCAGGAGTTGAACCTGCGATCTGTTGGTTCCGAACCAACCGGGATGGCCAGACTTCCCCACCCCCCGAATGCCGGCGTGCGCTTTACACTAAAGGAAGAAAATCCTTGCAGGTCGCTACCCCTGCACTACCGTGCTCTGGTCTGGGTGGTAAGATTTGAACTCACGGCCTGATGCTTCCAAAGCACCCGCGCTGACCAGACTGCGCCACACCCAGAGATTGTATGATTGTTACACCTTGTTCTTGTCGTACTCCTTGTTGATGGCACTCCGCCCAGAATTCGCACCCGGACCTGACTGTTTCGAAGACAGCCGCTCTTCATTAAGCTAGCGGAGCTTGCGTTTTGTTTTCGGTTGTACGACGGGCGAGACTCGAACTCGCACTCTCCACCTTCGCAGGATGGTGCCCTATCCATTGAGCTACCGCCGTAGGAGGGACTTAATAGCGCAGATGGCTAAAGAGTCCCGGACGTAGCTCATGGGCAGGCAATGGCCGCAGATACATGGGGAGCGTCAAGATACTTGTAAGTATCTCGCTCTGAAACCCTTGTGTCTGTGACTGGTTGCTCATGATTTTTCCGATGAGTTGCGCACTATAGCGCAGTTAGTAACTATCTGTCAAGCGGCAATTTCTGGCTGCTGAAGAAAAAAAGTTGGGCGGAAATTTCGGCCAACCCTGGAAAGGAGGTGATTGGGTTGCCATGTTTTGGAAGCGAGGTCGAAACACCGCCCACGATTAGGGTAGCACAACGACTTACGGATGTTCACAAAGCCGCAAGGACGTGATTCTTGAGCACGTCTCGAACTTCCTCGCAGATGTCTGGATCATAGCCATTGATGATGGCAATGCGGTAGGTGAACTCGTCATTGGCAAGGCAGTTCTTCAGAGGTTCGCCTTCGTCATTTGTGAGCCGGATGGTCACACCCTGGGACTCCAACGACTTCACGAGGCCAGGATCGAAGTGCGGCACACATTCTGCTGCCTCCTTGCTCTTGGGAATGCGGGCGAGGTAGCAGTAGCCTGGCGGCATCGTGTCCCGATACTCCCATCGCCCATTCTCGTAGAGGTCGACAACTGCTCGAAGCCAACAGTCTCCGCCGTAGAGATCCATGAACTCCGCAGACATGCGCAGGTGAACCTCGATGGGTACGCCGCCGATGCACTCGATGTTGACGATCCCCGTGAAGTCACTCATGTATTCATCCAGCCAGGGTTTGAGCTTGTCGATGTCGTAGCTCATGTGCTGGCGGAACGCCAGAAAGGATCCGTTGTCGTCCTTGATCGCTTCCATCGAGTAGTGCCACACGGGCTCTCCGTTGAGGATGGCGATGTCGGTACTGCACTGGACGCCTTTGAGGACGGGCATCCACATGTAGCCCGCTTTGTAGTTGTAACGACAATCCCAACTATCGAGCACCTCCGCCCCAATGCCCATGCCCCACATGTTGCAGATGGGCTTCGAGAAGATGGGGAACCTCTCTGGGATCTTGCCGTGGGGATATGCTTCGATGCCGAACGACTGACACAACATGAGCTTCATGTAGACCCAGTTGTGATTGGGGTGCTTGAGATACGCGAATGGATCTGCTGTCGGGATGTCGATGCTACATGGCACTCGCTTGAAGAACCTCCAATGGTAATCGTCATCGAGCAACCACACATAAGATACTTATGGACTGCTATTCGAAGCGGCCAAACGAGCTGCATACTTCTTCGAGACAATGAGAATCTGATCACCACGAATGAGGATAGCGATGTCCTTGAGACCAAGCATGGCGATCTCTTTGAACTTCACCGATTGGTCATCCAAGGTGACGTTCTCGCAGTCGAGCTGAATGATTCTCATAGTGCATCCTTGAGAGCTTGTTCGTTGCCACGGTAGAACTGACGTGCACGGTCTTGCCACGACCTGCTCTTGATCTTGAACATCACAAGCCCACCGTACTTTCCGCGACCCTTCTCGTAACCCTTACACATCACACCCTCGTCTGTGACGCCAGGACATGTGCCATTGAGGATCGTGTCTGCGAACTCATGGTTGACGTGACCGATGTGTACGAGGTTGGGCAAGTGCAGGTGTCCAAACGTTTTGTTGAACTCACGTGGAGGCATGAACCCTTTCTTGTTCGCAGCAACGTCGAAGAGCACAACGTCCTTTCTGTCGTTCTCTCCATGGTTGCCAGCGAAACTCTCGGGTCCGAAGAATTCGAAGAAGGAGATGGCCTTGTCCCAACGCTCTTTCCGAAAGATCTTGTCAAGATCATCTCCGTACTTGTCGAGGAACAGTTGTTGTGCACTGCCCAATAACGGATCGTCTTGTCCAACGAGATGGTTGCGTTTGCCGAACTTCCAAAACCCGTTCTTACGTGTCCACTCCGCGCGGATGTTGCTGCCATCCAACTTGTCCCACACGAACATCGTCATGCCCTGGTAGGTGGCACGTCCGATCTCTGCGTAGTTGAGTATGGATGGATAGTGTTTCATCAGTAGTACTCTGCTTCTTGATCTTGTTTGCGTCGGATGTATTCGCCTTGTGCTTCGAGTTGCGTAATGAGTCTCTCGATGATCTTCTCCAGCTTCTTCACCTTGCGTTCCAACGCCCACACTCTTGCTCTGGTCACGATCTTCATAGCAACGGCAGCTTCCCGGTAATGATGTCAACAACCGCAGCATCGTCGGGACCAACCGCGACGGCAGTGTACGTCGGCCCTTTGAACTCCGTCTTGCCAGCATCAAGGATCAGGGAACATGGCACTTCAGCACCTTTCGCCTTCTCGTAGATCGCCAACAGTTCAGCTTCCGAATTCACACTGACGCAGATCTTCGTGAAGGAGCCATTGAACCAAGCAGCCATCTCTTCGGTCAGATTTGCGTGCAATTGAAATAGCGGATCAGTTGCATTCGGTGGAAAGCCCCAGGAAACATATCCACGATCAAAGAACACCTTCAGGCTGGCATGTGCACCTTGGGCAACCATCTTCCCCTTGCGCATGCCGAGGTCTTTACGCAGCACGATCACTTGCTTCGGCGGCTTTTCGTTCGAACTGCTTGCACCATCGATGTGCTGTGGTTCGTCCGATGCCGATTTGTCGCCAGATGGTTTCGTAGTTGCGTCCGTCATAGAACAGCTCCCTTGCTTGTCGCTTCTTTGTGTCGAAGTCTGTTGTGACCAAGTCTTTGACCCAATGCTGGATCGTCTTGGGTTTGATTTGCAGTATGCGACCGATCTTGTAGCTGCTCATGCCATCCCGGTAGAGATCACGAGCGTAGTTCTTGTAGACTTGTGTGTGGTGTTTGGTGGAGGTGCGAACTTTGATGCCAGCTTGTGTAAGCCAGCGAGTGAGTGTGCATGTCGTCTTGATGTCCAACAGTGCACAAACTTCCTTGAGGTTCATCTGGGTCGCGGTGTAGAATTGGAGCGCCCGTGATTTTGTTTCGGTAGTGTGTCTGCTTGGCATGGTAGCCCCGGAGGGAGTCGAACCCTCAAGTCATAAGACCACAGTTTTTGAAACTGCTGCGTTTGCCGTTTCGCCACGGGGCCAAAGGAGGATTGTTGAATGAATCAATCACGTACCTCAACCTTTCCATCACTGTCCTGCTGAAGTCTCGTCCGTACACATCGGTCGTTGCTTGCTCGACCTTGTTCAAGAATGTGCTCGTACTCCAGTTCTCCTGTTTGGAGTCGAGGTACATCGAGATCCAACATGGGATTCGGCCAGCGTCCTTGAGTCCCTGCAGAATAATGTCGAGGGGTATGCCTTCGGAGAAGACTAGACCAAGGACGCCGGCAAGCACAACTTGCCCGTCAACCGTTCGGCTAACAGGGTGGATGCGTTGAAAATTGCGGCTCCCATGGGAAGAGTCTCCTTCTTCGAGTATACTACATAGTCCTGATCTTGTGGATTTTCCCACCAGTTCCAAGAACCCAGTCGATTTCGTCTTGTCTGGCCTTGTGAACGTCGGGCTCGCCCCACTTCGCAGGAAACTTCTCCGCCCACTCGCGAGCCTGCTTGATGCTCCGCGCTTCCCCAATGGAAGTGCTGTTGTTCTTGAGCTTGATGGCGTATAGCACGGCTGTTCCTTCCAAAAAAGTACGCCCTCGCTAAAGGCACGAGGGCGTCTCCGCTACTCCCTAGGGATGGCGCTTGACAAACGGATCATGGGTAGCTTACGCCCATGTTTATCGGATTCCGTCTGACCGAGGAAAGGGGAAGAGCTTGCTACGCGCAGCTGCCGATCTCTTCCACTCCAACTGCAGAGTAGGAAAATTGCCCTACGGAGTCAAGCTCATTTTGGGGGCGGCTGCGCGAAGCCAGGAGCCACGTAGGCGCCTGGGAATGCTTCGGGCTCCACGGTACCAAGAGGCTGGGAAACGTCAATACCACGCCTCTCAAGTCCTCTCACGCTGTCGTATCGAACGATGTGTACCTCATTGGGGTTGTCCACATCTTCACGGGTGAACGAGACCGTATGGACACTGGAATTGACGCTCTCACCGTACTCTGTTCCAAGCTCTGACTTCAGCTTCACAGATGTCTTGTAACGACGGGTTCTTTTCTGTGATCCTCTTGCCACATCTCGTCTCGACGGTAGTATGGTCGTATGGCTCGTATGGGTGATGTCAATGTGATTGACAGCATCTGGTGAGACACATGCTGCACCAGCGTCCATACTGAACCCGGACTCGAACGATGGAATGGTCAGCGAATCACCATCGTTGGACGTAGGTCCAGCAGCACTGTAAGTGCCACCTCCGGCTCCGCCACCACGCGTCGGGATGTGGTAGTCGATGTCTACACTCATTGGGTTGTGGCGTAGATCTCGTGGTTTGCTGTATCCACACCCCACTAGATCGTACTGTCCGCCCGACGACAGCGAACCCGATCGGACTCCCGCTCCCCAACTGAATTCCGGTCGCTTCTCACGGAACACGGCAACACCCATGATACCGATGTTTTGTGGTGTCCCCTTCTTCGACGAGTAGCTCTCGCCCGGACCAGAGAACCGAAACGCCGCAACCCTGTCGTTGTTCTGACGGAATCCCTTGATGGTGTAGCTGTCGTATGGGTTGATGACGTAACCTGATTGACCACTGAAGTCTCCAAGCTCGCCAGACACCACATCCCTGCCATCGACCGTACACACGGCTTCGATGCGATCACTGCTCTTGTTGCGAATGCGAATGTCGTATCGCTGACCCTTGTGACCAGCAATCCAAATCTTCCCATTTTGGGAGTACGTGTTTAATTTCTCGCCCTGCTCGTTGAGGACGTCTACTTCGATAATGCTCATGTTCTTCTCCTGCCGTGCTGCATCGCAACTGCGATGGCTGAAGGCAATGTTGTCGGTTCTCCAGAACAGCCTGGGACTCTCGTCCATCCACGGTTCCAGATGCACAACGGAGAGATTTTCAGGAGCATCGATTAAAATCCCACATCGGCAGCATAGGCATCTACTGAACTCGCGGAGCAAGTCGAAAATTACCTTGAGACGGAGCTTGTTAGTAGCTGTCCCATATGGCATCTTCAATTGCGCCGCCCGACGCTGCTTGTAGTCTTTGTTTCGCACCCGTTGGACTTCTCCGTTGGTGAGTGGCATAAGTATACTAGAGATGCCCAAAAAGTTTGATTACGGCAAAGAGGCTGGTGAGTATGGCACGCACCATACTGCCACGAGCAAAACTGGTCGCTTCTGGGGCAGTCAAGGAGCGGGGTGTATGCCTCTCGCCGAATCCACAGGTCGCATCCTGCTCACGCTGCGTAGTAGCCTTGTCAACGAACCAGGCACATGGGGCATCCCTGGTGGAGCCATTGATGAAGACGAGAGCCCGTCGACAGCAGCACGTCGTGAGTTGCAGGAAGAGTTAGGCTACTCGGGACCCGTGCGCTTGATCGCGGGACATGTGTTCGAGGCCGAAGACTTCCAGTACCACAACTTCATCGGCGTTGTGCCAGACGAATTCGAAGCATCGTTCAATTGGGAGAACGATGATGCGGAATGGTTTGACCTCGACGGCTTGCCCTCGCCACTCCACTTCGGCGTGAGTGCTCTCCTGTCGAACAGCGAACAGTTGATTCGCCGGACCATCGAGAAGGCCAGGAACAAGCCAGAGGCTCTCCTGCGCTCTTACGTACGGATGATCCTTGGATGATCAGCGCAGATTGAACAGGTAGAGAAGCGCCGCGAATCCAGACGGAAGAAGTTGGGGCATATCGATGTCCTGCTCTTTGAACTCACGTCCGTACTTGCAGGCCATCTCCAAGAAGAACCGTGCGTGCATGAACGATTCGACCATGGGACGAGTGTGCTTCATCCACTCCTGGTTGTGATCCATCTCGAAGGTTTTGCCGGTACCCTCTTGGATGATCGTCATGAATGATTGATTGAGTTCTTGATCTGGCAACAGCTTCTGCAGCGCGGCGACCATTGTGTATGTCTTGTTCTGAAGGTAGTACACCTTGAAGCTCTGGTGGTAGAACCGATACACACCGTCTTCGTAATTCCAGTGCTCGTTAACGCAAAGCAGAAGCTCGTCGAGTTCCACAAGACTCTCCTTGAGGGACCCGACGAGCTTCTCTCGCAGCTCTTGTCTGCTGGTGATCTTCACCCTACTGCGGGTCGTTGAGATCGATGGTGAGCTTGTTCTTCTCCACCGTGATCGCGTAGACGGAGCCGGGAGCGAAAGATGTCCCATCATCGGGAGCCGTGAACTTGACGGCGCCCTTGTCACGCGTCAGCGAGAAGCGTGATGCTCCCGACTGTTGATCGAAGAAGATGCTCACTTCGTCGTTGTTGACGGATATGAACACATCGTCTCCGGCCCGCAGTGCATGACTCGCCTTGTGAGACAGTGCCTCGAATGCATGGCGAGGAACTCGCATGCGTTTGTCACCTTGCACTGTTGCGATCAGCTCCGACGGCGGACCAGAGAGGGTCACGGATGTACGCGTGGCAGGTGTGGTTGGCGTAGGTGGCGTGGTGAACCCTGGCGCTGATGACGCTGGAGTTTGCACCTGCGACTGACCCTCTGGCACGTAGATCTCGAAGTCGTGAGCGTCCCCTGTTGCCCTCGTAGGAGCGTAGACGAACACATCGAGCCCTGCTGGCGTGCGACCCAAACCGCGCGTCACACGAGGAACCTGCCACGCCACGATGGGGTTCCCGGACGCATCCACAAACTGGATGGCCTGACTGAAAAAGAGATCACGGATGTAGTTGCCCATGCCTCGCTGTCCGAACCGGAAGTCAGGACGGTGAGTGCGAAGCGCCGCCGTTATCTCACCCGAAGAGAAGGGTCGTCCTTCCTGGGTGAAGACATCGATGACCTTGCAGGCCGCGTCTTGCCAGTCGGTGGAGTTCTGAATGGCGTCTTGGATTTGTTGTTGTTGTATTGTCACTTCTTTTCCTCTTCCTTTTCTTCGGACGAGTCATCCTCATCCAAGCTGCTGTAAAAGTCAACCGACCGCATGCTCTCTGCGCTGGCTGCTCCTGTGGATGCGACTTCGGCACTGTACCTTCCTCGACTGCCGAAGTAGTTGCCCAAGGCTCCGGTGACGGCGCTGCGTGCAGCAACCATCCCGAGCTTGTTCGAGGTGAACGATCGCGTGTTGCCTACGGCCACACCCATTCTCTGGGCGAGGTCCATGATGTTGACATTCGCCGCAAGGAATGTGAACGTCCAGAACCCAGTGTCTTGATGTTCCTTGATCTTGTTCTGAATGATCGTCGGGTCAGAATACGTGCCGTACTCCTTCGATGAATTTTCGTATCCATCGCTCACAACGATGAATAGCACGGACACACGATCTTCGTCGAGATCGTCGCACTCCGCTTTGAGCTTGTCGACGGTGAACCCGATGGCATCGAACATCGCGGTGCCACCACCTGGTTGATACTCGTCCGGCGTAAGCTCTTTGCACTTGTCGATGCCTTGCATCCAGATTGGGTGCCCCACAACGTTGTTGAACAACGTAACACATGCGACCACCTCTTGGTCTTCCGCCTTCTCGCGGATCACCTGGATCTGTTCGTTGAAGGTGGTGCGAGCTTCCTCCTGGATCGAAGCCATCGATCCACTCTTGTCGAGAATGAAGCACACATAGGTTTTGGCTTGCACGGGCTGCTTGTCTGCGATTTGTCCAGTCATGACGTTCCTCTCTTCTGCTTCCTACTTGAAATCCGCTTCAATGATGTAGCGGATGCGTTGATGGTTTGCGTCAAAAATGATGTGCTCGTCGTTGGCGAGCGAGTACATGAAGTCTGGGTATGCAGCAATGCTGTCCTTGCTGCCAGGCGGCTTCGCCCACGAGCCGCATTGGGCGGTCATGTAAGCATCGCCCATGATCACGTCCTGAAGGAACATGAAGAAGCCGCGGCCACTGATCTCACCGCCACCACCATAGTAGCTGTTGCCGTAACCCGTGTAGCCGTACGACTTTCTCCAGTCTGTTGCGGCGTAAATGCCGTGTCCGAACGCAGCACCAGTAATCTGCGCACCCGGCAAGGAGCGAGGCAGTCGCAGGTTGCCTTGAAGAATGGGTGCAACATTGACTGCGCGTGTACCGTGGATACCCAGGAACACATTGGCTGCTCGCACGTCATCGGAAATGTCCGTGAGATCGCTGCGCTTCGACGGCTGCAGTCGAGCCGTGTGTGGATGATATCCGCGTGGATACTTCGCTGCAATTCTCTTGACCTCTTGCACGAACTTGATGTCGCGGTCTGGTCGTTGCACCTCGAACACATTGTTGATCGTCAGCCGCCCACGCATGTAGCCGTGACGGTTGTTCGACATGCCCTTGAACGTCGCGTGCAGCCAGCGACCCTTTGTGCTGTTTGGGTCAATCCATACGATCTGCGCATTCATGAGCGCGTCTGGATCAATGCCAGTGTCCTGCTCCTCGACATCGAAGTCTTCGTTTTCGAGAGCAGCTTCGAATGCATCCAAGTCCTGCTGGATGGTCAGCATGTTGCCCGAGGACAAGATGATGCTTCGAGCGCCATCGTGTCGAGTGCCGCGAGGGATGACACGAGGGACAATCGCAGCAACGAGCTTCGAGATGTCCTTCATGTCCTCGTCTTCGATCTGGAGATCGATCAGACGCTCGTCGTACTCACCGTCGTCCTCTTTCTTGGTCTGCGGGTTCGCCTTCGTGATGGCGGCGATGCGGTGACCTGCGGCCGGCAGGAATTTGTCACGCACCTTCGTGATGGCATCCATCGTGGGTGTGACACCCGTGGCTGCAGCGGCAGCTCGTGCGAAGGTCTGGACACCACCGACGAGCGAACGTGCGAGGTCGACAACTTGGGTTTGGTACGTCTTCGTCGGAGCGGACGTACTCTTCTTTTTCTTCGTCGTCTTGCTCTCCGTCTTCACGCCAGCCGCATCCTTGATCGTGTACGCATCGGGCAGCCCACGCTCACGCGTTGCAAGCTGCTGGACGATGTACGCATCCTTCTTCGGCTTCGCGACCCAGATGGTCTCGCCACCGATCTCCTTCTCGACGAGCCTCTTCGTGTTCTTGTCGAGACTCTTCTTCTGGAAGCAACCACGAGCTTCGGCTTCGTCTCCACACTCGACAAACCAGTAGTTGTCCGGCCTTCGCCCCTCCCAAGACTTGCCACCGGAGATGCGTCCCCATTCGTAGTACGCGAACCATCGACCGTGCGCTTGAAGGACGCCAGTGTGGTAGTACTTCGAACTGTTCTTGCCGAATTGGTCGACACACGCCATGTCGACGATGCCAACATCGGTCCCAAAGTCGCCCTGATCTTTCGCAGGTCGACCCATGTACTTGAAGTCTTCAGCCTTGCACTTCGGTGGTAGTTGCTTCTTGTAGGTCGTTGCCATTGTGTGCTCCTGATTTGTCCACACCCCTCACTGCAAGTGGGGTGTGGACAAATCTGTGTCAGGGATTGAATTCTCCCCCTGGAAAATCATAGACGTAGATGGCCGTTCGGCCACTAGGAATAGATCGTTGAATCAATGATTTAACGATAGCCCATGATCCTCCGGCAAGACCACAACCGATTCTGGGTAGGTGGATAGACGCGCCGTGGTACCAGGCGAATTCACCCAACGCCTTGAGTCCCACTTCCAGGGCGGTATAGACAATGGGCTTGTCGACGCCTGGACGCTTCACTCCCTGCTGCCCAATGATGTTGGCGACCCACACTCCATCCTCGACAGGAACGATCTGGATGGACCCCAGGAGCTTGTGGAAGTGGTCCTTGTTGCGCTCGTAGAGGGTTCGATAGGCCATCTCGGGCTCGATCCACCTTGCAGACAGGGCCAACACGAAACCGCTTCCCCATCCACCTACATTGTTGCAGCAGTGGGCTATGATTTTGGGGCCCTCGCCCACGGGGTCTGTTGCGTCGCCTTCGAGGTATTCGATCATGGCTTTCCCTTTCCGAATTTTGGCACTCATTTCCGCGAGACGTTGACGATCGATGCGAATACGTTCGGGGGCCAGCACTACTGATTCTTTCTTCACAGTGCCCACTCTCCCACGAGGTCTTTGTGGCCCACCGGACTCACACCCTTCTCTAGCAGCTTCTTCGCTGCCTGCACGGCGACGCAGTGTTCACTCATGTGCTTGCGGCCGTCGAAGTTGTAGAACGACAGGAGCACGGATGGCTCGACGACGTTGAAGTCACCATCCGCGTGGGTAACCTGGATGTTGGGCACCTCTTCCGTGAAGAGATCAAGGATGATCTTGACAGTCTCAAGCTCACCATCCATTGGTTCGCGAAGCTGCTCGTACTTCATGTACCGCACGAAGTTCGGTGATTTTCCGTCGTACTTCGTCCATGCCTTCTCGTAGCCGCGCTCCTTGAGGAAGGCAATGAGCATACCCCTATGATCTCCCCTGACGAAGAAGTCGATGTCCTTGTGGTCGTGAACGGACTTCACCTCCTGATGAGGTGGCGACATGAAGTGCCAGGCCCAACCTCCTGTGAAGGCTCCGAAGGGAGCAAGGTGCTTGCACTCCTCTAGCATCACTGCAACACGCAATGGGTTCCAGGGCTCGCCCCTTCGTTCTGGCTTGATGGCGGAGTGCTCTTTCATGGCTTCATCTTGTTGCCAGGATCCATCGATTTGACTCCACGGTACTGTATCGCCTCCAGTGCGCCCTGCCATCCTTGGTAGCGACGACGGAAGCGCTCCATGACATTGTGAACAGCGCTACCTTCATGCGTTTGGGAAAAATCGTGTCCCTCAAGCATCACACCCGCGTGCTGAAGAATGGCGAGGTCTCCAGCGTACGCCGCTTGTGCCCACTTCCAAAAATCTTCGTCTCGCATCCAGTCAGGACGGTCATCTTCTTGTCCGAACATCATTCTCCTTCTTCAGTTGTCGAACTGCTCGCACACCTTTTTGTGTGAGCAGCCATTCACCTTCAGCGTCACTTCGCTTGCGCGTGATGAAGCTGGCTACGTTCAATCGCAACTCAATCTCATCGGGCATCTCATCGCCTTCACGCGCATCCATCCACCACCGAAGAGCCTCGCGGTCCTCATCGGTAAGATCGATGTCGTTGATGCGTCCGCGTGCCATCAATAACGACGCAAGTCGTTAAGAACGAAGAGGCCACCGCCTGTACACAAAAGGATGATGGATGTCCACCCCCACAAGAAAAACAAGCGGTTGTTCGGGTAGAGGGAGATGCCAGATGGAGTAGTTACACTCAAATGTTGTCCACTATCCAGTAGAGTTTCCCGAACCTTCATGAGCGTGTTGCTCACCGTCAGATGATCTGCATCCGGCGGGACCGCTTGAAGATCGAGGAGAGTCATTTGGATGTTGGTACGCCAGAAGACGACATCCTCATCGGGTGTCTCGTAGATGACACTCGTGAAGCAGTGTGCGGTCTCTTGCTGGAAGTGATCACAAATCCCTCGGCGATCCAGGCCTTCGATTGCAAGTGAGATCTTTTTCGACGCCAGCTCGATTGAGTTTACAT
>SDBT01015430.1_pt1 | contig 12139 bp, 13 predicted proteins | sample 2277101 | NCBI WGS metagenome assembly SDBT01 (sample SAMN10404973, study PRJNA504765) | marine sediment metagenome | isolation source: marine sediment core GS10_PC15, 103 cmbsf | place: Arctic Ocean: Southern Knipovich Ridge | collected 2010
GCCTGGACGATGATAACACCGGTCAAGGGGCAAGCCGAGTTGGTGATGAAGATCTTATGCCCGTTGATAATCCAGTGGTCTCCCTCAAGTTTGGCGGTAGTTTGAGAGCTTCCAGCGTCGGAGCCAGCATTGGGCTCCGTCAGGCCAAAGGCAGCTAGACATTCTCCTGAACAGAGCCTGGGAAGCCACTCCTGCTTTTGTTTTTCATTACCGAAATAATAGATGGGCCCGATTCCTAAGGAGTTTCCGGCGGCAATAGTAGCAGCCTGCGAAGCATCCACTCTGGCTAGCTCTTCGACCGCTATCGCATACGAAATGTAGCCCATATTTGACCCGCCATATTTTTCCGAAACAAAGCAACCTAACAGCCCCAATTCAGCCATTTTACCCGTTACCTCGATAGAGAACTCCTCGTTTTCATCCAGCTCTCGGGCAAGTGGGGCTATCTCCTTGTTAGCAAAGTCCCTGATTGCTTGACGTGTTAGATTTTGTTCTTCACTCAAATCAAAATTCATGACAACTTCTCCAGGTCTCAGGTTCCTTAAGGTTCTTGTATAGTTCTACTGCCTCTTGAGCCTCACCCTTGAAGATAAGGGCTGTTTGGTCGTCACGATGTCTAAGTAAATTCTCGGCAAAATTGAGGCGGGTACTCTGGAACCACTTGGTGTCTATCATACTATCCCCGAAACGCACCACTTTTGTGTAAGGCTTTGAAGCCTTAATTTCGCAGAATTCCCATATTGAAGCCCAGAAATCAGCCAGGTCTGAAATCGACCAGCTATGGAGTTCCTCATAGGAATGAAACGTTTTGCCGTAACGCTCGTTAACGAAGTCTGTGAATCTGGTCATATTGGCATTCTTTTTACGCTCTTCAGATGACTCCCAGATAGGTGACTTCATAATACCTTCCTAGTTTCATCGAGAATGCAATATCATTTATTAACCCTCGTAAGGAATCCAGTAAATATCGAGAATGGTATTGGTAGGTTCATCCGTGCGGAAGCAGGCCTTGACCTTCATCCCTATTTCGGCTTCACCATGTTCTAGATAGCCCTTGAATATGGTGCATACCCCGGGTAATTCAACGTCTATTTGGAAATAGGGAGTGGTAAGTTCTATGCCAGCACCAGTATATTCAACACGTGCGTATGTGTGGACTGTGCCGATAATGGGCTGTGGCATCTCTTCCCACTCCATGGGCTGGTTGCAGTCAGGGCAGTCGGCCCGTGGCGGTAGCCACAGCCTATTCTCCTCACATTCAGGATTGACACATCTGGTAGCCAGCAGTTTGCCTTCCTTTATACCTTTGAAGAAGGGCGAGAGTTTCCCGTATGTATGCCTGTGGGTGATGCTTCTTGGAAAACCTATCACCATGGCAGGTTCCGTATGTAGCAATGGTGCTGGTTGCCCAATATATTGTACAGAATCATCTTTTGATGGCATTGTTTCCTCCTCTAGAAAGCTTTCCTGAGAATACCTGCCGTTACATGTGACCCTACGCCGGCATGAGATATCCAGAGTGCCTGTTTGGCGTCAGGCACCTGAAGGCTCCTCCAATCTTCGGGCTTTTTCTTATCAAAGGACTCCCAGATTTTGGGGTCTCCGTGGAATTTATCATACTTATCCTGTATCTGCCACAGGCACTCTACTCCCTGAAAGATGCCGGTAGCTCCTACAGCGTGCATGGTGCCGATTAGCCCTCCTGACAGATTAGCAGGACATTTACCACCGAAATAGGCATCTCCAGATTCAATATAATCAGGTTCCTGTCCATAGAGACGAAGCCCGATATCACCATAGGTCTGGATATCACTGATGGTAAATGCATCGTGCGTCTCCACTAAGTCAAAGTCTTCAAGAGGGTCAGTAATACCAGCCATGCGGTAAGCAAAGTAGGCGGCGAAACGTGATGCTGCGAAGCTCTCAAATCCCGGCCAGCGTTGTCCCTTACTCTTGAGCAAGTCTTTATACATATCAGGAGTCTCGTGCGGCAGTAGTGGAATTTCCATATGCCTGCGGTCAGCCACTCTCAAGGTATGACTACCTCCAGCTATGAAAAGTTCACAAGGCTTGTCGGTCAGCTGATAAGCGGTTTTCTCATCGCAAATCAGCATACAGGCAGCACCGTCAGTCATGGCACAGCATTCAAGAAATCGTAGGGGATAGGTGGACATTGGGCTATTGAGTACATCTTCAACTGTATACTTACCCGGCTGCTGGGCATATGGCGAATAATAGGCGTAAAGGTGGTTCTTAACTGCCACTTTGGCTCTGGTCTCTTCAGAGAGGTTGTAGGTCCATGAGAAGCGAACGGCCATGGGAGCGTAATAGGCAGCATAAATGCGAGACAGCCTAGTCTCAAAGTCCTTGCAGGCTGCGTTGGCAATGTAGTAGTTGCCTGTTCGTGTGTCCACTTCAGACATGCGCTCCCAACCTACCGCTAACGCTACATCGGCATATCCGCTGGCTATGGCCATAGCAGCTGTCAGGACTGTAGAACCCCCGGTAGCACCACCTGTCTTAATACCTATGTCATACATGGGGTCAAGGCCCAGATAATCGGTGACTTTGGCTTCACACAAAAGTTGGTCCTGAAAATGATCAGAAAAATTGCCAGCAGCAACAAAATTGATTAATCCCTTGATTTCTACCGGAGAGAGCTTTAGATCATTATTCTCTAACATCTGGCGAAACGCCACCATTGCCTGCTCTTCAAGTTTCATCTCTGAGCAAAACTTCTTGTAGTTCGTTAGACCACCAGCAACGGCAAATACCTTTCTGTTCCACCTGGGAACACGTAAGTTACCTTCCTTTAAAACAATCATTACTTAACTCCTTCTTTAGTCGGCTTACCGATGAAGTGTTGAATCTAGTATTTAGCCTGAAATATTGAGATGATGTTGGCTGCAACCAAACTATTCAGGCTCTTTGCACCCCATCTGGCAGTTTAAGATGGCAATCCTTACCCGGTGGTGACATTTCATATATTACAAAAACTATATCACGAATATCGTAACACGTCAAGTCTCTCACTCAGTAATATGGAGTAAAATCACTATCTAATCAGTGTTGACTTAATACTATTGATGAATATTCACGGATTTCGTAATATCCTGCTTGACGAGTCGGCGTGTAGCTGATAGAATGGAATAGCGAACAACACTTGTCTAAACTACTCACCTTACTTTGGAGGCTAACGTGATAGATGAACTTGATAGGAGGCTGATGCTAGAGCTGCAAAGAAATGGCAGGGAGCGCTTTGTAGACCTGGCCAGGAAGCTATCAGTGACAGAGGGCACTATAAGGTACAGGATTAAGAACCTCTTGGACAACAACATGATGGATATAGTTGGTGTGCCAAATATACGCAATCTAGGCTACGGCTTCGTAGTCATTATGGGATTGGTGGTCAAAATGGCAGACCTGGAACAGGTAGTGGAAGAGATAGCCAAGGTCCCGAATGTTTGCTACTTGGCGACCGTCACCGGCCAATACGACTTAATGGCTATAGTAGTAACCCGCTCTCAAGAGGAGCTTTCCCGTGTTCTTACGAAGGATATATCCACTATCCAAGGCGTATTGAAAACCGAAAGCTTCGTTAATATGGAAATCATGAAAGGGACAGCAGGTTTGCTAAACACTGACCAGCTCATACCTCACTTCGAAGTCCATCCATCTAATAGGAATGAGAGGAAAGGCTAAGGCACGCCAGTATACAGGTAACCCTTGATACCTATAGCCACGTGGCACTAGGACTACAGGAAGCAGCTGCTAATAAGTTCGATGATTTTGTTACCTCATCACACTTTTTAGAGAATTGTTTAGCTAGGTAACATTTGTCCACAGTGTGTGGTAGGGGTTGGGACACCAGGTTCTCATCGAAAGGGTGAGCCTGACTTCACCCAATGGTTTTCCTCATGATAGGCTGTCTTCCTGACCTCCGGAGAACTTCTACGAATCCTGCCTCACGGAAGATAGGCACGACACCGGTGTAGATTGAGGAAGCGGGAAGGTTGCTCTGTGACTCCAAGGGATAACCTTCAACGATTCGTGCCCCGTGTCTGCTTGCCCAGTTGATGGCCGCTGTCAACAGATGCCGCATTAGGCCTTTGCCTCTGAAATGCCTGGCAACATAGAAGCATGGAATCGACCAGACTGGTTTATCATCAGCCCTGGCCAATACCCTCGAACGTTCGAGAGCCGGATATGATTCCCTGGGTTCAATGGCACACCACCCGATCGGTTCACCGTCCGAATAGGCCAGAAGGCCTGGGACAATACCGGATTCGACTATTGCCTTAAACGCTAGCCTATTGGATTCGTCGTGCTGCCTGCTGAACTCTGCCCGCGTTTGCCTCCACCACATACACCAGCAACCACCAGCCGCGCCGTGTTTGCCAAACAGCTTCTCAAGTTCGGCCCACCTCTCGGGTATCAAAGGATGAAACTCAATGGACTTAGAGAATGACCTGTCCATATCCACATACCCTTCGTATTCCTTGGTTCGTGGTGGATTGTAACACGCTGGGCGTTTTCGTGCAAACCTGCGCAGAGAGCGAGAGACTGATCGGACTACACATTTGCTTGGATTATTACCTTTTTAAACAATAGTTCATTCTGTCACCCCTTTGAACAGAGGAGGTGAGTTACTAGATAGCCATTCAGTCAAAGTATGGGGCACGCAAACATTGGAATTATACTTGATACGTACAGTCATCTTTTACCTAGTATGGGGAAGACAGCGACCGAACGCTTCGAAAGACTGCTCAAGCCTTGGCTGGAGGGCGATGTCGGCAAAATGTCGGCAACGTAGGATAATTCAAGTGGCGCGCCTAGAGGGATTCGAACCCACGACCCTCGGTTCCGAAGACCGATGCTCTGTCCGCTGAGCTATAGGCGCTTGAAGCATTCTAGTTTTGGTGCTCGCTATTGTCAATTTATTTTACATAATGGTTCAACTATAAAGATAGGTAGACAACCAGTAGGTGGCATAAATAAAATGGGGTGAGTGGAGGGATTCGAACCCTCGATCTCCAGGGCCACAACCTGGCGCCTTAACCACTAGGCAACACCCACCATATTGGCATGGGTCAGCGACTTATTATATCAACACTCATTATAGCTGAAGGTTCGCCCCTTTTCAATCACTCCTGGCTGCATATGACGGCGTAAGTGGTGGTGTTGATTTTACCTTTAGTGCTTGATATACTTTTCTAATGAATAGATTTGCCGGGTGTCTGATATTTTGGAGCAGGCTTGCCCGGTGAGTTTTTATCTCTTGGGGAAGGAAGATGGATAGTGGAGCAAGCACTAACTGGGGTTAAGGTCCTGGATTTGACTCACTATGTTGCTGGGCCTTATTGCACCAAATTGTTGGCAGATTATGGTGCCGAGGTGACGAAAATCGAGAAACCGGGGAGTGGTGATGGGGCCAGGAGGATGGGCCCATTCTTCGAGGATGACCCTCATCCGGAGAAGAGCGGGCTTTTTCTTTATCTCAATACCAATAAGCGTGGAATTACCCTTAACCTGAAGTCTAAGGCAGGAGTAAATATATTTAAAGAGCTGGTGGAAGACACTGATATCCTGGTGGAAAATTTTAGTCCCAGGGTAATGCCCAGCCTGGGGCTGGGCTGCGAAAACCTGGAGAAGATAAACCCTCGACTTGTAATGACCTCTATCTCTAACTTCGGACAGTCAGGACCTTATCGGGACTATAAGGCAACCGAAATTGTGGCTGATGCTATGGGGGGCTGGATGAGTATCATTGGTCACCCCGAACGCGAGCCATTGAAGCCAGGAGGTAATCAGGCTCAGTTTGTGGCTGGTCTATTTGGTGCTCTGGGAGCAATGACCGCCTTCTACGGTCAGGAGATGACAGGCATTGGGCAACACGTGGACATTTCCATAATGGAGGCTGTTCTATATATCCAGATGAATATTACTCAGAACTACTCGTATCATGAGAGGATTACGCAAAGACTTGGCAACGTTGTTTTGCCACCACCTGGCTCAATATTGCCTTGCCGAGACGGTTATATTGGAGCTATTGCGGTAACCAATGAGCAATGGCAGATCCTGTGTCGTTGGATGGGTATGCCTGAACTAATAGATGACCCAAGATTCCTCACCAGGCTTGACCGAGCTGAGCATATCGACGAGATAAACGCCATTCTCATTTCCTGGCTTGTGGAGCACAAACAGGAGGAGCTTTTCCGTGAAGCCCAGAAACGGAGACTCCCCTTTGCGATACCTGCCAGCACAGAGATGCTCCTCAAGTCTAAACACCTTAAGGAGAGAGATTATTTCGTGGAAGTGGAGCACCCGGCAACAGGTAAGATTCGTTATCCAGGTGCTCCATTCAAGATGGGTGGGTTGTCCTATGAGCTAAACCGAGCGCCACTTTTGGGTGAGCATAATGAGGAGGTCTACTGCCGCGGGCTGGGCTACAGTAAGAGTGATCTGGTGAGATTGAGGGAGCAGGGGATAATCTGAGGACTTTATTCCTATATAGCAAGGAGGTTTTATGTCGAACTTGCCTTTAGAAGGTGTGAGAGTAATTGACCTCTCCATGTGGTTTGCTGGCCCCATGGCAAGCCGGCTTCTGGCTGATATGGGCGCTGAGGTGCTCAAGGTAGAATCACTACGACACATGGATCCGTGGAGAGGACCGGTAGTAGTCAATAACACAACTGCGGCTCACTTCCCTAAAATGATAGGCATGAAGCGACCCTACAACTGTTCGCCAGGGTTCAACCTCCAGAACCGCAATAAATACGGGATTACTCTCGATTTGGCAACTCCTCAGGGTAAGAAAATCCTTAAGGCGCTGGTCAAAATCAGCGATGTTATCCTAGAGAATTATAGCCCTAGGGTTATGAAAAAGCTTGGTCTTCATTATTCGGTGCTGCAGGAGCTTAATCCCCAAATTATCATGATGTCCCTGCCTGCTCTGGGAGGTACTGGTCCAGACAAGGACTACATAGCTTTCGGGCAAACTATAAACTGTATGAGTGGTATGGCATACCTAACCGGCTATATGGGTGAAGAGCCAATGCTGCAAAGTGGTCTCTCCTATGGTGACCCCCTGTCAGGGATGAATGCTGCTTATGCTGTTATGATTGCCTTACACTACCGGAGCAGGGCTGGTAAAGGCATGCACATTGACCTCTCTCAGGTGGAAGGAGTTATTTCCTTCAATGCTGATGCAGTTATGGACTATACTATGAATGGCAGAGTTCGTGAAAGGATAGGTAATCGTCATTCCTCAATGGCGCCACACGGGTGTTATCGGTGCAAAGGAGATGATAATTGGGTAGTGCTAGCTGCCCCTTCGGATGCAGTCTGGCGAAGGCTTTGCCAGGTGATGGAGCAACCCTCCTGGGCTGAGGATGTAAGATTTACCGATGCGCTTGGTAGATACCAGCATCAAGATGAGCTGGATAAGCTAATTGAGGTATGGACTATGGGGCATGACCATTATGAGGTAATGCATATTCTACAACAGGCGGATATCCCCACGGGACCAGTTCTCAATGCCAAGGAGCTGGTTGAGGAGCCTCACCTGAATGAACGAGGTCTTTTTGAAACAGTAACTCATCCTGAGGCTGGGACTCATCCTTACGTTGGGATGTATGCTAAGTTCTCAAAGACCCCAGGGAGTATACGCAGGCCAGCACCTTGCCTTGGTGAGCATAACCAGTATGTATTCGGGAAGCTGCTGGGACTATCTCAGGGGGAGATAGCTCGACTTGAAGAACAGGGCGTAACTGGCACGAAACCATCTGCTGAGCAGCAGGGAGGTATGTTTTAATCTGGGCAAAGGCGAATGTCTAGCAAACTCACTATTTGCATGTGTATCTGGAGAGGAATTTGAATCCCACGGAATTTGTGCTTAATCTGGCAGGTGTAGAGAATACATTACCGGAGGGTAAATAAAGGTTAGGAGGAAGAAATGGCTCAGGCTCTTGAAGGTATTAAAGTAATAGACGTTTCGCAGGTGATTGCGGCGCCATTGTGTGCCCGGCACCTGGCTGACTTTGGGGCGGAGGTAATTCATATTGAGAATCCGGCAACCGGTGATTCCTGGCGGGATTATCAAGCCCGAATAGCTGGCACCGCTGGTGTGCCGTCTGATATTAACTACAACTGGGAAGTATTCAACCGTAACAAAAGGGGCATAACTCTCAACCTGGCACAGGAAACTGGTCGGCAGGTTCTTCATAAGCTGGTGGAGCAGGCAGACGTTTTCGTGACCAACCTGAGATTATGGGAAAGGGAGAAATTCGGTGTGGAATATGAGACCCTGCATCAATTGAACCCCAGGCTTATTTACGGCTCGTTAACCGGTCAGGGCAAGAAGGGCCCGGACAGGAATGCTCCTGCTTATGATGCTACTGCTGCCTGGTTCAGGGCGGGGATGAATTACATGCTTTCATCTCCAGGGATGCCCAATGTTGGTTTTCGGACTGGTTTTGTGGATACTGTGGCTGCGCTCGCCCTGTTTGCCGGGATAATGACGGCACTGTACGTACGTGATAGGACGGGAGTAGGGCAGGAGGTGGAGCTATCTTTGTTCAACACCGGGATGTATCAGCTCTCTTTTGATATAGCCGGGGCTCTGGTTACTGGTAAAGATATTAAGGAGTGGGTTGCCGAAAACGCTGATCCAGAAGACCCGGAAGTGAAGCGACGCGCTGAGCTAACAGCAGAGGCTCAGGCAGCAGTTAACCGTTTGTGGGAGGCTATGAGGACAATTCCTCCCAATCCACTGGCGGGTGTATATATAACAAAGGATGAGAGAATGCTGTTGATTACAGCCCTGCAGGCGGACCGCTACTGGTCAAGGTTTTGCCGGGTGATAGAACGAGAAGACCTGGAGCATGACCCCAGATTTGAAAACTATCAAGCCAGAGCAGATAATCGCGTTGCTCTGTATGAAATTACTATGGAGGCTTTTAAGAGCAGGAATTTGGAGGAGTGGAAACAGCGTTTAAGGGAAGCAGACATTCCTTTTGCCCCACAACAAAAGATTAATGAGGTTATCAACGACCCTCAAGCTAGAGCAAACGATTACTTTGTTCCTTTCGACCACCCCACCTATGGGCGCATAGAAGTGATGGCTAACCCCATTCGTCTGAGTGAGACACCGGCGACGATAAGGGTGCCCGCCCCGGAATTCAGCCAGCATACTGAAGAGGTTCTTCTGGAGCTTGGTTACACTTGGGAGGACATTGCCCGGCTTAAGGAGAATGGCACAATAGCTTAAAGAGGAATGGTTTTATGGGAGGTTTTCAGCTAGTTCGGTCAGACTGTGGATTCGGGGGCAGTCGTTAACTTCGGGGTGTGAATCAGAACGGTCAATAAGTATGGGGGTAATGCCTGTCTTTCTAGCACCAACTACATCCAGTTTATATTGATCACCCACGTGAACTGCTTCTGAAGGATTTACTCCCGCTCGCTCTAAGGCGAGCAAGAAAATGGGTGGCTGAGGTTTATCAGCGCCGGCCTCCCCAGAGGTAACGGTGAAGTCAAGATAGGACGACACGCCCAGCTTCTGACAAATGGAGTCTATATCTGTATTTAGATTGGTTAGCAAGCCCAGGGTGAGTTTCTGTTCCTTTAGTGTTTTCAGGGTGGGCAGCACGTCGTCAAAAAGTACAAAGGCCATGCCGTGGTATAACTGCTGCAACCTGCCTATGATTTTTGAAAGCAATTCATCAGGAACGCTAAGGCCGGCTTCACTTAAGATTGTCTTTTGATAGTTAGCATAAGCCTCAGCCTGTTCCTCAGGGGTTCTTTTTTGTATGGGGGAACGAGCGTTCTCCTCAAAGTACCCCTTATCAGCAATTAATATGCCGCGCCTTATTTGCTCTAGTGGCACATTAATACCCACTTCTTGGAGAGCTTGGCTTTCCAGTTCCTCACGAGGAGGTTCATAGTGGGCTAGTGTGTTAAACCAATCGAAGAATACCGCCTTAATCACATTGATTTTCCTGACCTATTTATCCTTGATTCCAAGGTCGGTAATATAGTCAACGGCGTTCTGAACGGTTGCTATCTTTTCAGCATCGTCATCTGGTATCTCAATCTTCTGGGATGGGCTGCTGAACTCCTCTTCTATAGACATTATAAGTTCCACCAGGTCCAGAGAATCAGCACCTAAGTCATCAACAAAGCTAGCCGAGGATACTACTTCATCATCCTCAGCTCCAAGCTGCTCCACGGCTATCTTCTTTACCCGTTCAAAAACAGTTGCCACCTTTTGCCTCCTTTTAAGAATTTCTTATTTGTTAATGAGAGTGGTAACTGAACCTAGGACTCCATTAACAAATCTGGGCGAATTATCACTGCCAAATGCTTTGGCTAGCTCAACCGCTTCATTTATGGCTACCTTAACTGGCACCTTATTATTAAGTAAAATCTCAAATATTGCAAGTCTCAATATGTTCTTGTCGACCCGCGGTATCTGTTCAATGGGCCAGGCAGGAGCAAAATGTTGGATATGCTGGTCAATTTTCTTTTTATTCCGGATGACACCGTTTACTAGCTCGCGGGTGAAGTTGGTATTTTCTTCAGATAAACCTGCATCAGCCAGAAGATAGTCTACGGTTTCTTCCGCTTCATGTCCGACAGAATTAATCTCGTATAGTGCCTGAAGAGCCAGCGCTCTTGCTCTTCGTCGTGCTCCCACCATATATTACTCCCCAAGCCAATACATTATACCACAGTGTTAGCGGTAAGTTGATTATTTTGCTCAGCAGGTAATATGGAGAGCGGCTACTACCCTCTGACATTGACGAGACTGGTTATATATGTGGTGAGCCTTATCAGTGTCGGCCGCAATAAGCTTGGTTCCTTGGGCTTCCAGAACCTGCTCTACTTCAGGTAGTACCTCCATTAGACCTGAGGCTCCAGTGCCAACTACCAACAACTCAGGTTTCTCAGCTATAACCTCGGCTATGTCCTCAAGACATAGTTGGTGCCCGGTTCTCCTCCGCCAGTTATCTCTAACTCTATCGGGGAAAATGATGACATCCGATGTATACTTCTTGCCATCAATCACTATCAGTCCAAATTGGTAAGAATCAATGAAGTTCATAGGCTATTCCCTCAGTTTATTAACAGCCTCGGTATCACCTATATTCAATGTCTCGATATCTCTATTTATTCGTTTAATCAGACCGGTGAGCACCTTGCCTGGCCCTATTTCAATAAAGCGAGATACGCCGTTATCTATCATGTACTCAATGGAACGCTGCCACTGAACGCTATTACATAATTGATTAAGGAGTTCATCTTTCAACTGTTTGCTCTTTGTTAAAGGTTGAGCTGTCGTGTTGGCTATGATAGGAACAATCGGGTCTTGAAAGGTGAGAGCGGATAGAATCTGGGACATTCCATCAACTGACGGTTGCATCAGTGGAGAGTGGAAGGCAGCGCTTACCGGTAATGGGACGGCACGCTTGGCTCCTCGGGCAGTGGCTAGTTCCATAGCCTTGGCTACGTTTTCCTTTGCCCCACTGATTACTAGCTGGCCGGGGCAGTTAATGTTGGCGATTTGGGTGTCAGTCTGCTGACATACCTCAGCCAGTAAAGCCTCCTCGAGCCCAATTATGGCTGCCATACCGCCGGGCTGTTTCAGTCCAGCCTCATGCATCAATCTCCCTCTCTCACGAGCCAGATAGACGGTGGTGGTAAAGTCAAGCACATTGGCGGCTGCTAAGGCAGTATACTCACCCAGGCTGTGTCCAGCAAGGAAGGCGGGTGGTGGTAAGCCGTTGCCAGTGGACACATCAGAGGCAGCTTTCAAACAGGCATAGCTGACGGTTACCAGCGCTGGCTGAGCGTTGATAGTTTGGCGAAGTTCATCCTCCGGTCCCTCAAAGCATAGTCGAGAGAGAGAAAACCCCAGGGTCTCGTCAGCCTGCTGGAATATTGCCTTAGCTGAGTCAAAACTATCGTAGAGGTCGCGACCCATACCTACCGACTGGGAACCCTGCCCAGGGAAGACATAGGCTACCTTAGTATCAGCCATAGCTAACCCCCTATTTGGAAATTCTTGAGATTGGTGATAATTGCCTCAGCCTCAGCTATCATTTCTTCTATGATTGCCCTGACCGGTTTAATCTCCTTTATC
>SDBT01015431.1_pt1 | contig 12139 bp, 9 predicted proteins | sample 2277101 | NCBI WGS metagenome assembly SDBT01 (sample SAMN10404973, study PRJNA504765) | marine sediment metagenome | isolation source: marine sediment core GS10_PC15, 103 cmbsf | place: Arctic Ocean: Southern Knipovich Ridge | collected 2010
ATCGTTAACTGGTCGATGGAGAAGTCGAATGGGCCACAATCTACGAAAAAATCCCCGCGAAGCGGTTCCACGGACTATTCACTATTCACCATTCACTAATCACTACTCACGAACTACGAATTACAACGTACGAAAAATAAACAAAAAAATGCAAAACAAACCCAATTTGTGGAAGAAGGAAATGAACGTAACTTCTTTATTACTAACGACTAACAACCAGCGACTATCGACTCGCGAAGCGCAAAACAAACCCAATCAAACCCAATTTTCACGTAAGAAATTTCAGGATAATATTTTTATAGTATTCGGCGCCTTTTTCCAGGTCCGCAATATCAATATATTCATCCGGCTGGTGACAGGCGCCGCTTTTACCGGGACCGAAGATAACCACCGGTGCGCCCAATTTGGCAAAGAACGGTCCATCCGTCGAAAAATCGACCTTGCCGGCCTCGCCGGCCCCTGCAACTTCGCAAAAGGACCTTACAAACGCACAATCGATATCGGTTTCAAGGGCGGGGACGGATTTGATTGTTGCAATTTGGGCTTCAAACTGAGAGTGGTTTTTTCTCAGCTCGCTGCAAATATCTTCAAGACCGCCGATTACCTCCTGGTTGCTCTGGCCGGGCACAATACGAATATCAATCTTTATCGAGCATCGGTCGGGCACAACGTTCGCAGCCTTTCCGCCGTGGATTTCGTTGATACTCACCGAGCACCTACCCAACAGCGGATGCTCTGTGTAAGCCGGATGATAATCGCTGAGCCGATTCAGCAGCGAATTCATCAGTTCAATGGCATTGACGCCCAGGTGCGGCATGGAGCCGTGGGCGCTCTTGCCGAAGGTGGTAATTTCCAGCCAGAGCATCCCCCTGTGAGCGACGGCAACTTCAAAATCGGTAGGCTCCGTCACTATGACACCGGCCAACTTGGGCAAACTGGCGGAATTTTTCTCGATGAACCTTTTAGTACCGCAGCTATCTGTCTCTTCCCCCGCTGTAGCTGCAAGTATCAGGTCGCCTTTGAGCCTGGCCCCGCTTTCGACAACTTCAACCATTGCCCCAGCCAGGCCCGCCAGGGGCCCTTTCATATCCGCCGCCCCCCTGCCGTATATCCTGCCGTCAGCCTCGAGGGCCCCAAACGGCGGCCGTTTCCACTCGGCCTCGCCCGGCGGCACAACGTCGAGATGGGCCGCAAAAAGCAACGCGTCTCTTTCGCCGTTCGACTTAACATGTGCTATAAGGTTAGCGCGCGAACCGGCCCATTTATCTATCCGGCAATCTATCCCATGCGAGCTGAGAAACTCCGCCAGCACATTTGCAGCCGCCAACTCGCCCTTATCGACCGTCGGCTCAGCCTGTATTAACTTCTTCAATAATTCCTTCATAACTACAGCCCATTATAACATTAAACCGTAAAAACAAAAGGCAGGTCCAATCGTAACAGATAGTTGAAATCGTCGGCGGAAGGATTTAGTTGTTGGCGATATGCCACCTGGCCAAGTGGGTCGGTTCTATTCCTGGTTCGCTGCACGCCCGGCAGCTATTGCATCAGACAGCTCCAGGCTGCCTTCATACAGCGCGCGTCCGATGACTACGCCGGCAACGCCTAATTGGCTGAACTTTTCAACATCGGCGACCGTGGTGATTCCGCCGGCAGCGACAACAGGAATATCCACCGCCTCAGCAAGTGCTTTTGTCCGCTCAAAATTGGGTCCAGCCAACATCCCGTCCTTTGTGATATCGGTGTATATTATTGCCGCCAAAGGCAGCTTGGCCGCCTGGGCTGCAAACTCGCTCAATTGCTCAGGGCTCTCCTGAAGCCAGCCGCGGATCGCAACCTTGGAACCTCTCGCATCCAGTCCCAATACCAGTTTATGAGGAAACTTGTTGGCCATTTCCGCGAACCAGTCAAAATTATTCACTGCACTTGTACCGACTATCACTCTTTCGACACCGATATCAAACATCTGTGTTATGGCCGCTTCGTCGCGAATGCCGCCACCGACCTCGATCTTCAAATCAGCCGCGCTCGCTATTGCCTCAATCGCTGCATGGTTGACTGGCTTACCCACCCGAGCTCCGTCAAGGTCAACTATATGTAATCGAGTGGCACCTGCCGCCAGAAACTCCAGCGCCTGCTTAACAGGGTCATGCTCGTAGGTGATTTGCCGGTGATACTGGCCCTGGATGAGCCTTACACACTTGCCATCCATCAGATCAATTGCAGGTATTACATCCATTGCGACCTGGCCAACAAAAACTTCCAAAATAATTTCACTAAACATTTGTTAGGGGATTTTAGTAAACGCCTCCGGCTTTGCAAGGAAATAAAAGGAAGATTCATCATATTTTTTAGCTTTTTACCATTTTACACCAATAGCCCTACCTGCCGGCAACAATGACCTGTCCGGACTTAGACACACAAAGAACTCAACTACATCAAGTAGTAAATCGGTTTGTATCTCTGAATTCTTGAGAAAAAGTCGCCACGCACTATGGCTGTCAATCGTGGCACATAAAAGCCCTGCAGCTGCTGGGAACACAAATGGGGGCCGCCTCTGCAACTGATATCGACGGCTCAACGCGATTACTTCTGTCAAATCGGCCCAAGCGGTGTTATAATATGATATAAGTTCTTGACACTCCTTGCGATTCGGACAGGTTCCGGCGAGATACCGTTCGTCAGCTACTAACGGAGTAAATATGTTTATCGATGAGGCGAAAATCTGGGTCAAGGCCGGTGACGGCGGTCATGGATGCATCAGCTTCCGGCGTGAAAAGTTCATCCCCAAAGGCGGGCCGGACGGCGGCGATGGGGGCAATGGAGGCGGTGCGTACTTTGAGGCGGCTGAGGATGTGGACACTCTGGTGGATTTTTCGGGCAGGCACCATTTTCGGGCCAAAAACGGCGGCGGTGGTGAAGGTAGCAACCGCCACGGCCCCGACGGCGAGGACCTGGTGATACGAGTGCCAGCCGGTACACTTATCTACGACACCGACCTTGATGTGATGCTGAAGGACCTGGATGAGGTCGGGATGAAGGTCTGCATCTGCCGGGGTGGCAGAGGCGGCAAGGGAAACAAGGCCTTCGCCACGAGCATAAGACAGACCCCGAGGTTTTCAACGCCGGGCAAACCCGGCCAGGAAAGGAATCTGCGGCTCGAACTTAAGCTTATTGCCGACGTTGGCCTGGTGGGAATGCCTAATGCCGGCAAGAGCACGCTGATTTCGAGATGTTCGCAGGCCCGACCGAAAATCGCCGATTACCCTTTTACCACACTGAACCCGGTGCTGGGAATCGTTGAACTGACCGATTTTCGGCGGTTCGTCATGGCTGATATTCCCGGGCTTATCGAAGGCGCTCATGAGGGGGCGGGATTAGGCCATGAGTTTTTGCGCCACATAGAAAGAACTCGCATTATCGTGCACATGCTTGATATAATGCCGTCCGATGGGTCTGACCCGGTAGCCAATTATGAAAAAATCCGCGCAGAATTAGCTCTTCACAGTAACGTGTTGGCCCAGAAAAAGGAGGTCGTCGTCCTTAATAAGATAGACCTTGACTCCGACGCTACGTTGACAAAAGATATTACCGACAGGCTGGGGAAAAGGGGTCAGGAACCTTTTTCAGTGGCGGCGATATCAGCGGTAACCGGCCAGGGTGTCGGCAAACTGAACGAGACTTTATGGGCCATGGTTAAAGGAAAGGTGCAGTGAACATAATCGCAGTTGATATAGGCAATACGACTATTACGGTGGCTCTGTTTCTCAACGATACCGATAAATTCATCGAGACCGTATCCGGCAATACGCCCGCCAAGCTCAAAAAGCTGCTGACATCAGCCTGGGAGCAGGTCTCTTTCGTAAAGGGCGCCAAAGTCCAAAAGAAAAACGGGGTAATTGTCGTAAGCAGCGTTAAACCGGCCTGGACCCAACTGGTGGCCGATATCTGCAAAAAGGAGCTTGGCGAAAAGATCAAGATCATCGGTAAAGATGTACCGCTGCCGATTGAAACAGCCCTTGACAATAATATGGAGGTGGGCACGGACAGGCTCGTCTCAGCTGCGGCGGCTTTTGCTGTGGTCGAGGACGCGGTCGTCATAGCCGACTTCGGCACTGCTGTTACCATTGACATCGTTGACGAAGAGGGCATTTTCCTGGGCGGTTGTATTCTGCCCGGATTTGAACTAAGTGCAAAAGCCTTAGCCGGCGACACGGCGCAACTTCCCCAAGTGAAAGTAACAAGGCCGAGCGACCCTATTGGAGCCAATACCCGCCAGGCGATTAACTGTGGCTTGTATTACTCGGCAGTTGGTGCCCTCGAGGCAGCGGTGCGGCGCTACGCCGAACAAATAGGAAAATGGCCGCAATTAATAGTTACCGGCGGTGCTGCGGATGTCCTCAAAGACGATTGCGAATTTGTCGATTCGTGGGTGCCGAACCTGGCCGTCAAAGGAATCGTCTTAGCTTACAAAAAATACCTCGAAGACCAGACCCAGTTCGCAGAGCTGACAAGGGAAGAAAAGAACACTAAATAATCTCCGTGCCGCCCAAAACTGCCGGCTTCTGGGCAAAGTACAATGGAAACTACAAACCACAAACTACCAACCACGAATAGTAAAACCCTCGCTTGTGTTACAACCGCCAAGGGCACGGGGGCGATATCAAGCATCCAAGTCGTCGGGCCCTCGGCAGGGACGATTATCAAAAATATTTTCAGACCGACAAGCGGCAGGCAAGCTGACTTTGAAATCGGCGACATTCTCACCGGCAATATCCTTGACGGCCCACGGGTCATCGACCAGGTAGTTATTGGCTGCGAGGGCAAGAACAACTTCGCGATTAACTGCCATGGCAATCCTATCATCGTCGAGATTATAATGAAGCTCCTGAAAAGTCATGACGCTGAACCGGTCGATGCCGGTCAGATGCTCGTACGACAACTCAGCGTGCATGACGTGTCAAATGCAATTGCGGCAGAAGCAAAGCTGGCACAATTAACTGCGGTTACACTTGAAGGAGTAAAAATCATCGCCAATCAGGCCCTCTTTGGCATTGGGAAAATCGCCCGCCATTGGCTTGAGAATATGGAGCACCTGAAACTGCAGGATATTGCCCAGCAGTGCGAACAGATACTCGCCGACAGTAAGACCGCCAATCTGATAATCAACGGCTGCCAAGTGGTCATCGCAGGACCTGCCAACAGCGGCAAAAGCACACTTTTGAACTATCTGGCCGGCAGGCAAAAAGCCATTGTCACCGATACCGCAGGCACTACGCGCGATTGGGTCACCGGCAGATGTCGAACTGACCGGCTCTTGATGGAACTGATTGACACTGCGGGTCTGGATGAAAACCTTCCAGGGGCAAACAGCATTGATGGCCAGTCGCAAAGAAAGGCTGTAGAGTTGTTGACGGACTGTGATTTGGTGCTGTTTGTATTGGATGGCAGTAAAACAATCAGAGATGAAGAATTGAAGACAAAAAGAGACCTTTTAAGAGGCAAAAAGGTTCTGGTTGTTTTGAACAAGCTGGATTTGGGCATAACACTCAACGAGAGCCAATTGAACCTTGACTTCGCAGGCTGTGTCAGCATAAGTGCAAAATCAGGCGAACGAATTAAGCGGCTACTAAAAGAAATTAAAGAAGTATTGGGTGTAGCTGACTTTAATTTGAATGCGCCAGTCTGCTTCACACAGAGGCAATGTGATCTATTAGAGCTATTATCCCAGGCAAAAAGCAAGTTGCAGGCCAAGACCGTAATAACAGACTTGTTAAGCGCCCATACCGCTGTGTGCTAAAAATACCAGACATCAGCGACCTCCAATGCGCACCAAGCTAAGGATTGGAGCCCACCTCGGAAAGCACAAACGTAAAAACAGAAGCTCCAAGGTCCCCGAATATGACTCTTCGATATTTTTTTGAAGGCTATGCCCCCCTTGCTTACAGACGTTCTTTTAGCGTATTAGAGTATATATCCTCGGGCTGTATTTTGTTAGTGTCAGATAGTACTTTAAGGACACGGACACCGACTACAAATAAGAGATGTTAATCATTCTATCAGTTATTGTAATTAAAATCTGCCTTTGACAATAAAATCCAGCCATACAGCCTTGTTCACAAAACCTTATTATACAAGTAGTTATATTTAATTGTGGTCCCAAAAGCAGCTTTTTCGTTAGGTTTCTGGGCTTTGGGCTTGACTTAATTGCGGTTTTTTGTTAATCTCAATGCTTCATGGTAGCGTCAGGAAAAGTAAATAAGAAACGCTCTAAGAAAACAAAGAAAAAAACCTCCTCCGTTGGTAAGGTAAAACGCAAAACAGCGTTTAGAACGTATGTCCAAGCACTTGGGTATCTGTTCGAGAGGACCGACTATGAGAGGCATGAGAGGCTGCGCTATAACGTTACAACGTTTGACCTTGGGCGTATGGAAAGACTCCTGAAGGGATTGGGCAATCCTCACAGGAAGATAGAGACAGTCCATATTGCCGGGACAAAAGGCAAGGGGTCAACAGCAACAATGTTAGCCAGGATGATGGAGGCAAACGGCTACAGTGTTGGTCTTTATACCTCACCACATGTTACTACCCTGCACGAAAGAATTGCGATCAATTCGCACATGATCTCTCGAAGAGAGATGCTCGGCCTTATTAATCGCGTTCACACCAGTATTGAGAGAATGGCCAAGAAAGATGACGCTCCGACGTTTTTTGAGATAATGACGGCGCTGGCATTTATGCACTTTGTTGACAAGGGTGTGGATATCGCCGTTATTGAGACGGGTCTGGGCGGCAGACTTGACAGTACAAATGTTATTCAGCCGGCGGTGATTGGGATTACCAGCATCAGTATAGACCACCAGAACCTCCTTGGTGAAAGCCTTGGCAGTATAGCAAAGGAAAAGGCCGGGGTGATGAAAAAGGGTGTGCCCGTGATTACGGTTCCCCAAGACCCCGACGCAATGCGCATGCTCCAGCGAACGGCTACGTCGGTAAAAGCACCGCTGAGCGTAACCGGGCGGGATATTGATTTTTCGTATCGGTTTGAATCATCCCGCGAGGAGGGTCCTCACACGCGAATTTGTGTGACCACGCCACACAGTAAATTCGAGCATTTGCGTGTGCCGCTGCCGGGCGAACACCAGGCTCTCAACTGCGGTTTGGCTCTGGCGATGCTGGATAAGCTTAAGACGCAGGGCTATGAGATTGACGATGAAAAGGCCATTAATGGTCTCAAGGGTGTTTCCCTTATCGGACGGATGGAAATCATCTACGACGACCCGAGAATTATAGTCGATACCGCACACAACGCCGCCAGTATTCGCGCGCTTATCCAGGCCATCGGTCAACACGTGCCTTATGATTCGATGGTAGTCATATTCGGCTGCAATAATGATAAGGACGTCCACGGAATGCTGCATCAGTTGCAGTACGGTGCAGACAAGGTCATCTTCACAAGGAGCAACTCTCCGAAGGCGGTCTTTCCACAGGATTTGGCGGATATGTACACTGAGATATGCGGCAAAATGTGCCAGACCGCGCTGAGCGTTGCCGAGGCGCTGAAAATTGCAAAAAGCGCAGTCAGCAAAGAAGACCTGATCTGCATAACAGGCAGTTTTTATATCGTCGGACAGGCCAAGGAACAACTGCAGGCAGGCTGATTGTCATCTCCGAAAGCCTCATGATAGGGGCGGACAGCCGTAAATTGACACATTCGAGGTCAACTGGGTGCGGGATTGTGATTTTATCGGACGTGGCTGGAAGCAACCGCTCAAACCCCGGAGGCTAATCGAGGCCGCCTGATTTCGAGCCTGAATCCTTTTTTTCTCAAAAAAAATCCAATTTTTTAATTGCTTCGCAACAACAAACCGATAAACTTCTTATAAGGATGGCTCGAGAGGGGGGATTGCGCTTGGGCCATATCAATATATTCGGTGTGCAGGATAGACAAGGTTTTACAGAGCGACTATTTGCACCAATGAACCATTGGGCAAATATCAGGAACTAAATTAGAAAGAAGTTTGAAAGGAGACCGGAATGAAAAAAGGAATGATTGTAGTAACTGTTATGATGTTGTTCAGTATGGCTGGAGTAGGCCATGCGGTGGAAACGGAGTATGGTGAGTTGGGTATCGATGTCGATGCGACATGGGTAAGCAAGTACCTCTTCCGTGGTATCGACAAGTTGGATGATAAGGCCGCGTTTCAACCCAGCGTCAATTTAGACCTGTTCGACACAGGTTTCAGCCTCAGCGTCTGGTCATCTTTCGCAGGCGCCAGCGGTGACACAAAAGCCGGGACCAGCCGGGTTGACCTTGAGGAATGGCGGTACATCCTCACGTATGGTAACAGCGTTTTCGATGGTGAGCAGTATAAGACCGATTACGCGGTTAGCTGGGTGTACTACGATTATCCGGACACAGCAAGCTGGGACGCCGATACACAAGAATTCAATGTGGCTCTTTCGTGGCCTGAACTGTGTCCCATGGGTGTAGTGCCGAGCTATGTAATCATCAGTAGCTGGCCCTCCAAGGGTGGACATGCTGTAAGAAACCAGGCAGGTTTTATCCATGTTTTCGGGCTTAATTATGATTTGGCGCTTGAAGGTTTTTTGCCGGATAATCCCGAACAGGTCATCAGCCTTAGTTGGGATATCACATACAACGACGGCACCTATGGTTCAACCATTGACCACGACTGGTCGCATATGGTCTGGGGCGCTTCGACATCGATTGACCTGCCCTACGGTAGTTTAACACCGGGTGTGTACTACCAGAATTCGATGGATGACTCCGTCAACAATGAGGATGAATTCTGGGTCGGCATCTCTTATGGTTTTAGTTTCTAAAAACCTGAGGGTGTCTAAGAAATAAAAAGGCCGGCCAGATGCCGGCCTTTTTTTTCTTCCGCCATGCTGCTATTTAAAGCGGCTGCAGCTTGTTGCGCTGAATCGCTTTGTGAAGGGTGAAGCCGGCGCCAGCAACAGGTTCTGATCCAGTTGCAGCGCAGGATAATGTATGCTACTGTAAGTATCATGAATGTTGCAGCAAGCCAGAAGCGGCCCCCAATCGTGTCTACCCACGAAAATTACAACGTCTTTACATGCTCCCCGCTCATTGCACAGCGCTTAACTTTTGCCACCTGTAACTAACAACAAGATGGACTTCATGACAAGGTCGGCAAGGGCAAGGCTGATCAGTACATCAAAATCTAACAGGCAAACTGTTAAATCTTACGGATTCATTTCATTTTTTTGCCTGCCATCCTGGTGCCTATAATCTCCGTTCGTCGAATTACCAGGTTTGTGTAACCGTGTATTCAAGAATTTGCACCGAGTCGGCTTTGACGGGGATTTTGAATCTGGCTGTTTGGGCATCGCGTTTTTCATAATCATGCGTCGCCCCGCTGATTTTCCAATTAATATGGGCGCTGAACTGTTCATCGACATAAACAGTGATGCTCTCGTCTTTCCTGTTGCGAAGTTCAATCTTGTGTGCTTCCATTCTCCAGCGCCTCCTCTGCTCGGAGTCCGTTATCGTATGCTCCGGTACAACGTCAAATGCATCACAGATATACAATGACAGCTTTTCCTTCCTGGCGGTATGGTCGATTGCATCTTCGCCGACAAATTCGAGCATGCCGTCGGCGGGGTCCTTCTTAAAGACGCGCACCTTGCCCTTGGGAAGTGCGATACCAAGGTGATTTTCCTTCTTGTTTTCAAATTCGAGCTTTATCTGCACTTTGTTGGGCTTCTTGCGCCACTCATAGATATAAAGCTTTTTGACCGGCACGCCCATCGCAGGAGCTATCAGTTCAATCTGCTTTACCTGGTTGTTGTTTATGGTGCTCTTTCTGCCCAATGTATAAAGGTGATACTCCATGAAGGGCTTTTCTCCAAAACCGGCTTTGGCGGCCCTGACACCTTCGGCTAACATCATTCTGTCACGAAAGATCGGCTGCGGCTCTGTAATGCGTCTCACATCGCCGGCGATGAGCTTTATAATCGCATCCTTATACCCTGCGCCGCTTTTGTTGTCTATCGTAACCCAGCCTGTGAGGTCGAGTTTGTCTTCGGTTTCATTAAGGACGGCTGAGTAGTCGGCCTTCCAGTTTATCGCCCCGGTAGTGTAAGTTACCTGGCAAAGCTCGGCGCCCTTTTTGTCCGCACGTGCCAACCATACAAGCGTCGGCTTGGTTACCAGGTCATGGGGTGTCTCGGCAAGACTTATGTGCTCAACCACAGACCTGCTGACTATCTCCAGCCCGCCGCCGGCGTCGCGCAAAATCAGGTCATTGCCGACGGCGGCACTGAGCACGCCGCTCATCTTGGTGCCGGTATCGGAACCGCTGCCTTTAATCTGAACAGTTACGCTCTTATCGATATACCGTTTGAGCAGACTGGCGGTATTGACAAGGTCGTATTCGTAATTTTGTTCGAGAATGGAAACTGCTCCGGGAGCCGACAAGCACTTAAAGTTCACGCTGGTCGGGTCAATTGCCGAGGCGACATCCGTGAACTTGACCGTGTTAACACCGGCGTCAAAATCCATCTCCCGCCGCTCCTTGACCACGGCGAAATTGTTGTTGTAGATGGTCAGCCCAACACCCGGCTCAGGTAATTTCACTTCGGGCCCAATCAAGTCCACGAATCCGCCATCCATCCCGCCGCCTACTCCGAGCGCTGTTGAACAGATGCAAATACCACCTAAAAATATTACTGTTAGTGTCGTCTTCATTTTCGGTCCCCTTAAATTTGGCTTGATATTCTCAACACCCATATTTTCACAGACAGACCGGCATCCGTAAAGTAAAACTTGTAAGAAATTTGGCTGTGATTTTGAGCGGCAGCAGACTCAACCGGACCTTCGGCTCACAAAGTCGGCTATCTCGGCAAGTGAATCCTTCGCCGAACCTGCGCCCAAAACCCCCAACGATTCGGTTGCCTTTTTGCACAGTTGCTGAGCCATATTCCTTGCAAATTCTGTGCTACCGGCGTTTTTAAGCATTTCGGCCAATTGCTTGGGATTGTCCCCGCCGGAGAGTTTCTCAATAAGGTCGGATTTGTCCTCCGACCCGGCAGTAGCAAGCAGGTGGATAATCGGCAGGGTCGGTTTGCATTGTGCGAAATCTGTGCCGAGCGTTTTGCCCTCTCTGCTCTCATCACCGGTAATATCCAGCAGGTCGTCTGTAATTTGAAAAGCCGTCCCAAAATTCAACCCGTATTCTGAAAGAGCGCAAAGCTGGTCTTTGCCACCTCCTGCAGCCACGGCGCCGAGATAACAACAGGTACTGAACAAAGAAGCGGTCTTGTCCTTTACGATGCCAAGGTACTCGGCCTGGGTAAGTTGCCAGTTGTTGCGTTGAGTGTTTTGCATTAGTTCGCCATGGCACATCCGGACAGCAGTGTCGGACAGCACCTGTGTAATCACCGGCGACTGCAGGCGTGCGGACATCGCAAAAACCTTACTCAAAAGAAAATCGCCCAACAACACGGCCGATTCGTTACCCCACAGAGTGTTGACGGTAGCAGTGTTTCTGCGATGTGATGCTTCATCAATGACATCATCATGCAACAGCGTTGCGGCATGAATCAGTTCAACTATCGCGGCGATTTCAATATGCTTCTGTGTTGTATGCCCGCAGCTCTTGCCCGCCAGCAGCACCAAAGCCGGACGGAGCATCTTACCACCTCTGCCGCTAATGTGCTCAAGCAGTGCGTTTACAGACTCACTTGAGCTGACCAACTGCTCAGAAATAAGTCTTTTGACCTGGTCGAGTTCGCCGGCAATGATGCTGAAAAAACTGCTCAGATTTGTATCAGCCACAGTGTGCAGGACCCCTTTATTCGCTTTAGGAGCGGGTATATTCATAAAACTTTTTTCTAAGCAGCCTGGTAATGGGCCCCGGTTTGCCGTCGCCGATAACCCTGCCGTCCATCTCGACGATACCTATAACCTCAGCGGCGGTGCCGGTCAGGAAAAATTCATCGCAGACATACAAATCGAACCGCACAAGGTTCTTCTCGACCACCTCAATATTTTCGGCTTTGGCTAATCGCATTACCACCGCCCGGGTGATGCCCGGGAGCGAGCCTGCCTGAGTCGGCGGGGTGTAGATGACGCCGTTTTTGACTATAAAGA
>SDBT01015432.1_pt1 | contig 12139 bp, 12 predicted proteins | sample 2277101 | NCBI WGS metagenome assembly SDBT01 (sample SAMN10404973, study PRJNA504765) | marine sediment metagenome | isolation source: marine sediment core GS10_PC15, 103 cmbsf | place: Arctic Ocean: Southern Knipovich Ridge | collected 2010
GTTGTATCCTGATCTATTCGAGGCGTTTAGAAAGTTTATAGATGATTGTTATGTCAAGGGTGAGATAGAGTTAGCCAATAATACCTATCTATATGTTCATTGCAGTTATCCTGATTTAGGGTGGGAAATCCCGAGTCTTATTAAGGAACATGGGATTGGTAGGAAGGTGATTTTCACATACATTTGTAAGAATTGTGACAATCCTTTCTGTAGTTTGTTCAGGGATGCTAGGACAGTATGTCCTAGGTGTGACTATGCTTCTGCTGTTCTGCCTAACCCAGGCGCAGGTCTAAATCCACGTCAATTGTCAGAAGTGTTAAATACGTTTGATGTGTATATACAGTATTCAGTCTGTGAGGGATTTGGAATGCCACAAGTAGAAGCTGCGGCATGTGGAGTTCCTATAATGGCAGTAGACTATTCAGCCATGCAAGACATCTTATATCACACTCAAGGAATAAAAATACCAGTCAAGAGGATGTTTAGAGATGTTGGTACTGGTGCATATCGAGCATTGCCAGATAACGATGCCTGTGCTCAAGAGATGTATAAGTTTTTCAAAAAACCTACTTCGATGCGGCGTGTTATGGGTAACAAGGCTCGTAAAGCAGCGGAGTTACATTGGAATTGGGATAAGACCGCTAAGATATGGGAGGAGTATTTTGACCAAGTAGAACTGAAAAACCTACAGGGTAAATGGAGCGCTCCTATGCTCCCTTGTGGAAAACCACCCGCTATGCCAGACCCTAGAGAAGTTAGTAATCCAGTGTATATTGATTGGTTGATTTCAAACGTAATGAAAGAACCAAGGTTTATGAACACTAGATTTGCCATGAAATATCTCAGACAGTTAAACTATGGAGGTCGAACTTCTGGTAGGAACATAGTACCAGTAACACGTAAAACATTGTACGACGACATGTGTGCATACATGGCAAATAAAAAAGACTGTGAAATGGCCAGGACAGGACAGTTAAAGCTATCCCCTATGGACTATATTGAATATGCTAGGCAGAGGGAAAAATATTTAAAATGAAAAATATACTATTCGTTGGTCCATATAGACAACATGACGGATGGGGAAATGCTGCTGTACAATACCTTCGGGCTCTACGTCAGACAGGGTATCGTATCTCAGCACGACCAGTATATCTGAATAATCAGGCAGGATACAATCACGAGGATGAATTTGATGATTTGGAAAATAATCGTTTTGATAGCTATGATGTCGTCATTCAAAACTGTCTACCAAGTTGTTTCAGGTATTACGGAGGGATTAAAAACATAGGGCTTGCCTACTTTGAATCTACTATAGGGCATACTCCGTGGCCAGCGTCGATCAACATTCTAGATACTATGTGGGTATCATCTGAATTCGAAAAGAATATGTTGGTTAACAATAACGTAGATATTGATGTGGATGTTCTACCAATCCCTTGTGACGAAGATAAATACAAAGAAGACTATACCTACGATGACATCCAAAAAAACCACAGACATGAATTCAAGTTCTATTTCATAGGAGAATTCATTGGTCGAAAAAACCTTAAAGCATTGATTATTGCGTTTCATAGGGAGTTTTTGTTAAACGAGCAAGTCAGGTTGATATTAAAACTCAACAGATTTGGGATGAATGCTGATGAGATTCTGTTTAATGCACAAAACGGAATCAATACAACTAAACAAACTATGCAGTTATTTCCTCATTTGGACATGTATAGACCAGAAATTATTATTCCGACATATTTATCGGAGTATGATTTATATGGACTACATACTGAATGTGATTGTTTTGTTATGCCTAGTAACGGTGAAGCACATTGTATGCCAGCGTTTGACTCTATAATGTTTGGATCGTACCCTTTGGTAAATGCCAACTCAAGCATGACAGAATATATATCTGATGACATGGGAGGGTTGATAGATAGTCGTAAGTGTCCAGCTATTGCGGCAGACAGACCATTACCGTTTTTATACAACGGACGGGATACTTGGTATGAGATTGACGTGTTAAATTTACAGGAACACATGCGACAAGCCTTTGAACAACATGTTAAAAACCCAGGTTTGAAAGAAGAACGTCGACAGTTCGCCATGAAAAATATCCTTCCTAACTATTCATATCAGGCAATAGCAGAAAAGATGGTTAAGTCCCTATGAAAAACTCAGTAGACAACGTGACACACTCAGTAATGAGGCGAAGTGGAGAAGGGTTGAATTGCATTTATTTCCCATATAACGGATATTTTGAATGGATGTTAAATTTGACTACTATGAAACTACATTGTCCAAAAGGTTTATTGGTACACGAATGGCCATGTAATGACTGGTCCAAAAACACTAACTGGTTACCTGGAGGAATAGAGTTTATTCCAAATAGGATTGATATTGATGCTATCATAGTTAATTGGAGGAAAGACCAATCGTTAAAAGCAGAACAAATGGCTGATATATTGCACCTTCCTTTAGTCATCGTTGAACACGAACTACCTGCGGCAGATGCTAACACCAACCTAAGAAAATATGTGAACAGTCGTATGCCTAAAAAAGCCGTGTTTGTCAGCGTAAGTAAGGTAATAAACGATGAGTGGAAATACAACAAAGATATGGAAGTAGTTCAAATACCTTATGGTTTCAATATCCCAGAACCTATTACCAAAGAGCACGATGTTTTGGTAGTTGGTGATTATCATGCAGAAGATGCAGAGCTTCTTAACGAGATGCTCAATGCTCATCCTAACACAAAATGCCTTGGATATAACGGACACGGAACACCGTATAAAACCCTAGATGAAATCACAACAGAGATGGCTAAGTCTAGGATTTGTATCACTGCATCAGAAGCTACTTACCCACCGTTTTTAGCGATGGCAGCCGCCGCCGCAGGATGTGCGGTGGTGACAAATCAAACAAAATGGACAGAATCTATATTTGAACATGACGATACTGTTATGTTCTTTGATTCTATTAAAGACATTAAAAAGCATGTTCGTCGACTTATTACCGAAAAGAATAAACTAGAGAACATGGCAATGAAAAGTAAGCAGATAATCATTGACGACTACGGTATAGAAAAGTTTATACAGAACTGGATAAGTTTAATGGCTGACATAAGTACAAGGATATATACGCGATGAATAAAATAGTAGTAACACATCCTAATTTACAGTCCGTAATAGAACCAGATGAAATCCAGGTTCCCGTTCAGGAATTAGAAAGAGTTGATAGCTCTAGTTGTATATCATTACATCTAGCTGATTGCATGGACTATGTTCCACCAAACGAAAGGGGCAGACTTTTATCTCTTGCGATAGATAAATTAAGATACGGAGGTGAGATCACCATAAGCGGAACAGACCTTATAGCAGTTGGACAACAGATAAACCACGGAATAATGAATCTTGTACAAGCTAACGTTTATTTGTTTCAAGGAAGGTTGTCTGCTAGTACAATTAACGATGTTGTAGCTTACCTTAAAAAGGTTGGAATAGAAATTATCAATGCAAAAATTGACAATCTCTATTATTCTATAAAGGCAAGAAGACCAAATGTCTAAACACACCTCATGTAAAGACTGCATCTTTGCAGAATATAAAGAGGAAACTCAAGTGGGTTGTTCTCGTGGAATTCTGGAGAAATACAGAAACCTAGGAATAAATATCGTTGAGGCGTATGATTATGATAAAGAATTTTACGTTATTGAAAACAGATTATGTCAATATTATCGCACACAAGAATGGGCCAATAGATTTGAACCAGATACGTTCGACGAAAACGTAGAAAGAATGCTGGAATACGAGTCTAGAGTTCTATTTCATGTCATGGTATTTATGCAGGATAGTTTAGAAGATGTCCAAGAAACCTTAGTCTCATTGATTTCGCAAGACCAGCCCCCTTTACAAGTAACAATCATACGTCCTAGAGCAAGTCTTATTAAACCTAGACAAGTACTAGACCTATTTTCTGACGATATTCCGTTCAGATGGAGACTGGAAAATCTTTGGTTCCATATTCCACAACAAAACGCAATACATATGGTTCAAAAAGTTGTTAAAAGCAACTACTATACCACATGTAACTCTGGGTATAGATATAAAGCAGGGTTTTTCTCATCAATAAATAAAGCGGTCACTAAAGACTTACTTCAATTTGCGATGATAGAAGGATCGGGAGATGATAAAAACGGAATTGTTATACCTCTTGGGGTACATGAGTATTGGCACTTTCAAGGTAATCACGATCTAACAATACCAGAGAACGTAAGAGAATTTCAATGCAAGAACACAGAGAAACAGATAGTATTCACAATGAAACAGATTCGGGAATCCCACTGGCAAGAGTGTTAGTCGCAGTAGGTGGAGAGCGCAGAGAAATCCCGAACAACTATGAACTGGCAGACTTTGCCTATGAAGCTGATTATGGTGATATAGGTACTGGGGCAATGTTTAACCAGTTGGCAAACAAAAGAAGTTACGACCTTTTTGTTTACCTGGGTCAAGAATACAATGTAAGCAACGAAAACTCCATTACCGATATGGTGAATTGGTTTTGGAACAAGTCGCTCGTGGGGGTCGGAGCTATATACACAGATATTTCTGTCTGTCATAAAGGCAAGTATATTTGCACCAAATTTAACCCAGCATATTCATCAACATTATACGATGACAAATACGTTTTGAACATTCCTCTGATGGTTAAATCTACTGTTTTACCAGTATTCAATCCAGATATTAAATACCTAAATCTCTGGGATGGCATCCTACAGTTAATGAAAAACACCTTACTGTTTCACATGCCAAAGGTTATGTTCTCAGTAAACAACGCTATGGAATCGCCTGATGTGGCGGAGGATGTAAAAATTATCAATGACACCTACTACAAGTCGTAATATCACATCGCCTACCGTTAGGCCAAAAAACATACCTATATCAGTTGTAATCCCTGCTGCTGGATTTGGTAGTAGAATGAAGTCCTACGGACCCAAGGCTTTGGTGAAAATAAAAAATGACCTAACAATAATATAGAACCAACTAAAGTACTTGTATCGCTATTTACATAAGCCCCAAATTATCCTTGTCGCTGGCTTTGAAGTTGACAAAGTTCGGGCAGCAATGAAAAGCCATAGAAACATACTTGTTGTTGAAAATCCATTATGGGATACAACCAACGTTGTACACAGCATAGGGATTGGTTTACAACACGCTATACATACAAACGTTCTCATTGTGTATGGAGACTTGGTATTTAATGCTTGGACATTAAAGGTGCCGTTAGGTCAAAGTTCTATGGTCCTTACAGATAGGTACGGGTTAATGAAAGATGAGGAGGTTGGCTGTATAATACAAGGAAACATGTTAGAAAACATGATGTATAGCCTACCAAATAAATGGGCACAGATAGTTTACTTAACTGGCAGAGAACAAGAGTTGTTTAAGAAAGTATGCACAGATGAAAACTATTCTAGATATTTTGGGTTTGAAGTTGTTAATATGATAATCGGAGTTGGCGGTAAGCTAATGACACACTCTCATCCGCGCATGAGAATTACAGATATTGATTCATCAAAAGACTTGACCAAAATAAAGGAAATAATATGAACGTATTCTTTACCCCTATCGCAGATAGATATGCTGGGATAGCTTTAGCGTCAGTTGAAATTTTTGATGTAGTGACGATATGGGAACCACACTTAAAACCAGTCTTTGATGTGTTCTCAGAATGCCAACCAGATATTGTATGCTGTGACATAAAATATATCAACTCAACATTTATCCAAGCATGTAATGAACACCATGGAGTTAAAATAGTCTTATTTGCAGATGGAGTTCCTAAACATTTCAAACCTGACATAGTCTGTTCTCCTCCTAGCTTATCAACCCTAATGAGAAAACATCTGGAGAGAGGCGATCATACAACTCTTTATCTGTCTGATTGTGCAGATGTAATAACACATTGGAATGGTGAGGCAGATAAGGCACTAAAATGTGACATAGCATTTTGGTCCAACGGCAGAGAAGCAGAGGCTCCTATTCAAAAAATTGAGTTGTTTTCTGCACTCGCACAAATAGCACGGTTAAAAATAGTGGGCAAGTCGAAAATACCCATTCCCCATTATCTTGGCAAGATGAGAATGAGTAGAATAATATCGTTTCTCAAATCTTCTAAGATAGCCATTGATTGGAATTCTGAAAATATATTGACTCAAGCAGCCAGTGGGATATTCACGATCTCTACCGTCCCCAATTCTCTGTTCCCTACTATTGATCCAGATAACCTAGAAGAACAAATTACTAGCTATTTAAGAAACGATAAAGCCAGACGTAAAAAGGCAAAGAAAGCACAAAAATCTGTGTTGACAACGGACACATGTTGGCATAGGCTTTGTGAAATTACAGAGGCCCTATCTCTAACTAAGGAAACTAATGCAATAAAAGAGAAAATAGAGGAGCTAAAAAAATGCGTGGAGGAATAGTAGTAGATTCATTGGGAACATCTCAGATGGCATTTCAACTCATTGGTGAAATAAACAAGATAGATCAACTATCAGCTTATTGGGATATTATCGTATTCTACCATGCGTATGACAGACTTTTGAAATCCCCAAAATTTGCAATGCTACAAGAGCAAGAATTGTGGGGGTTCGATGCTCCGTGTATAGCAACCAATCTGCCTACGGCCGATAGATTACTAAACTGTCCAAGACCAACTAAAAAGTTTTTCTATGTTTGGGACTTGGAATGGACAAGTAATAGTTTCGATGTGAACCAAATGGCATCAGTATATATGAATCCTGATATAGAACTAGTTGCACGTAGTAATGAACATGCAAAAATAATTACCAACTGCTGGAGAGAACCAGTGGCAATCATTGAGGGCTTTAATTATGAACAAATTACCACACTCTTTAGCTCGTAAAGCAGGTAAATATACGAGTCTAGATGACAATGAAAAACTAAAACTGCTGTCACGATTATATATAGAACACCAATATAGCTGGGGACAGATAGCTGCATTTTGTAGTACTTATTCCAACAAGGTACGTCGTGACGCTAAAAGGCTTGGAATTGAGTCTCGTGATAGAAGCAAGGCGCAGTCTCTTGCGCTAGAGACAGGGCGTCATAACCATCCAACCAAAGACAAAGGACATAGTACAGAAACCAAGGTTAAAATCAGCGAGTCAATCTCCAAAGATTGGAAAAATATGAGCCCAGAGAAACGGGAACAAAAGAGAAAAGAAGCTCGGGACAGATGGGACGCCAAATCAGACGATGAGATTGACAGGTTCCGAAAGGCTGCTGGAGACGGAGTTAGACTTGCTGCTAAGGAGGGGTCAGCCTTAGAAAAATTCCTTTTAGAAGAATTGATCTCTGCTGGACACAGAGTAGAATTCCACAAAGAGCACTGGGTAGTACGAGAGAAATTGCAGATCGACCTATTTTTACCTGACTTAAATGTTGCACTTGAGGTTGACGGACCCAGCCACTTCAAAGATATTTGGGGAGCAGATAACCTACGTAAAAACCAAGCCAGAGATAATGAAAAAACAGGCTTGCTTTTACAGCGAGGTTGTGTTATAATAAGGGTAAGGCAGACTCAAGCCCTCTCTAAAAAATACTTGAGAGATACCTTGGATAACGTGCTGAAAACCTTAGAACACATTGAACGTAATCCGCCTGTAAGAGGCAAACGTCATATCATTTTGGGAGAGTAAAATGACCGATCTCGACGAGCATTTGGATGTAGATTCCGCTGACACTACGCTGTCCGAAATGGATCTTGATGAAACTTTTACAGAGGTGGATGAAAACACCCCTGACTCTGCGCCAGACGATCGGCCTGAGCGCCACTCACCCGAATGGACTGACTATGTTCTCAATCTACTTACCAAAAACGAACTAGTCAAAGACCGTCCTCGTAGTGATGGTCTAGTTAGACTAGTTAGGATGTTAATTGGTGAAGTTGGTTTTCAATTATGTGTTCATCATGTTAGTCCTGATTATGCGGCAGTAACATGTAATATTATTGTTGCAGGAGAGGTTGTTGCTCATGGATCAGCAGAATGTTCTGAGCACAATACTGATGCTCCGTATAACAAGTATCCTCTTGCTACTGCTGAAACACGAGCTATTGGTCGTGCTGCAAAAAGGTTGTTAGGACTTAGTAATATACTTACAGCAGAAGAAGATTCTGATGTTGCACAACTTACAGTTCCAGAATCTACTGAGGATCGTACCGAAGGTAGTATCACAGATACACAAATCAAGTTCATCGCACGTATGTGTAAAAAGTTAGATATCGATGTTTGCATGACCATTGCTTGGATCGTTGGCGATCACGAACATATAGGCGAACTTAGTCATGCAGAAGCACTACAAGTAAATTCAACCCTTGACGGTTATACACGGGACGAGAATAAAGAATATGCCAAACTTAGTCCCTTCAAAAAAGATTGGCGAACCACTTTTGTTAAATGAGGTATTGAACGATGGCAAATATGGAAGTTTTTTACCGACCCTCTCCAAAGATAACCTTTAAGGTTGAGGCTCGCGGTATATGTGAAGTATTTGAAGCTCTTGGTCCACTCCAAGAACTATTTGGTGCAAATTGTAAATGTGGGAAATGCGGTAGCGACGAGATTCGTATGGTACATCGAAAAACTCCTGATGGTCACGATGTTTACGAACTTTTGTGCGAAGCAAAAAATGACTCCACAGGGTTTACTTGCAACTCTAAACTAGCCCTTGGTAAAAACACTGAGGGTAACCTATTCCCAAGGCGTTATGCACAGACTAAGGGTGATGATGGTAAGTGGAAACCTAGCGTAGATGCTGATGGTAAAAAGGTGTGGCTACCCAATAACGGTTGGGTTCGTTGGGATACTAAGGCCAATGAAGGTAAGGGAGGGTACGTCTAAAGGACGCTTTTACAGAGCCCTATAGGATTAAAACCACGAAAGGCGGGTCTTTGGACCCGTCTTTTTTATTTAATGCCGTCAGTCGAACACTCAGGCTGCCTGACGGGGTAATCAGCGTCCCAGCGAGGCGGATTATCTGGACAATGTGTGGTTGACCAGGATAGTTTATTGACTTCTTCTTTTTCTGGGTGTAGGTTACAACTACATTTGCCACACTGGTCATATCCTGGTAACATCCCTTTCCCCTTTCTAAAGTGAGGACAGGAAGAACAAATAGAATACAGTTCTTTCACACGTTCTTTAGAACGCATAGGTTTACCAGCCTGTTTCCACTTCTTCTTTTCTTTGTGGTATTGTTTGAGTAGTTGTATTATATCCATATTAAGGACATGGACATACTCCTGAAACGTTTTCTCCAGGTCTTGTGCCTAATAGTTGACCGCAAAGATTGTATATAAATACCTGAGTGGTTGCCTCGATACCATTCAAACCACTACCACCAGGACAACATAATCCACTGAGACCAGTTAGAACGGTATATTCCTTTATACCTCCTAGTACACCAGTGTTAGCAGTGTCTAATGTATCTTCAAACTCTAGTCGAACAACACAGCCGCCAAGGTCTGTTGCTGTAAGACAATCTCCACAGGTAATTTCTGCAGCCTTGTGACCACAAACATCCATATAGACGCTCAAAAGAGCATCGCAATCAGAACCGTTCTTCTCAAGCCCTAGTCCTTTACCAATGGTAATGTTATTAGCAAATGGCACTGCCTCGTTTGAATTTGCACATGCAGTACTAGTGGCCATATTAACGTATGACCCAATCAAACCTAAACATCCTGGTTCTGAGTTTTCAAACCTAATTCCACTTCCAGCACGAAGCTCACTAATTAAGCATGTATTATCTGGCGTACCAGTAACACATGTCGCTGTTTCCGCAAGCAAGATACCAGCCTGTATCGAAACCTCACAGCCATTTTCGTTTTCTGCTCTAAATCCCCTGCCAAGCTTGAACCTATTTATAAAGGCCCAGTCTCCATCACCATTAGGAGATGCGTAACCGAAACCTTTTCCAGGCCCCTCGTTTCCAAAGCACCCAGTATGGGTAAGTACTCTCATACCTGCTCCAATCTGGATTGTGCAGTCGTCAACGTCATCATCACGGATTTGGAGACCATCCATGAATTCTATTCTATGGTTTATTCTATTCGGATCTACTGTTCCTGCAATACCAGTAACACACCCAGTCCTGGTGGCTGCTTCAATTCCAGTTCGGATCAATATGTCACAATCATTCGGCCCGTTTTCTGCTCTCATCCCACCTTGGAAATCCACAACATTTATAAACCTAGTTCCATCAGTTGTCAGTTGTTGTGTACCGTCGTCCTTAAAACACAAGCCAGAGTTGTTCTTAGGAATAAACCCTGCGAATAGATGGATCAGACAATCTATGTTTTCACAAGTTGGATCATCAAATACTATATCGCAATCTTCCCCACTATCAGAAGCCTTATGTGCCCACAAGCCAGCGCCTAGGTTAATCTTTTCGAACGGTACACAGCCTGTTATTCTTGAAAAACCACTCTCAGGAGTCAAACAACAATCCGTGTCTACGAAACCCATGTTACTTTCAATTCTTACGTCCCACTGATTTGGCTGAGTAAAACATAGGCCAGTTCCAAGTTCAATGGTTCTAAATTCAATACACTCTTTACCAGGAGCTATGTTTCCCGTGCAACAAATATCCGTGATCGTTGGATTTTTATCCCACTCAACTACATTATATACCCAGTAACCACAAATTATTGGATCGTAACAACCAGTAGGACAAAATGCTTCATCTGACTTTTCCTTATCAAGTATTGCTACGCCCTTACGTTTTTTCAGTGGACCAGCGCAGTCATTATACCCCTTCATGCAAGTGATATCTTCGCTTTTCATAAACCTAACAGCGATCTTCCCCATGGGTTCTTTGCCATTCCATGAATAACACACAGTTGCTTCTGCACCACTAGCTTGAATTTCTGGTGGCCAACAAGAGTCAACAGCACATCCAGGGTTTTGAGTAGTTTCGAATTCAATGAAATTTGCCATTTCCTCTAGGAAAATTACCTGACCTCCACCAGACGTAGATTCATTAGGAGCGACAAATGCTTCATATCCAGTACCTTCTGGACAACACTGTTGCGCTGGAGGGCCTCCTTCACAATAACCTCCAGTACAATCAGGGTAGTTAGAAACGCTTGGCCCGCTGAGAACCTTTGCCCATCCACAACAACCAGATTGCGCTGGTCCAATAGAGACCCCACCGCACCCAGGATATAGTTTAATCTCGTAATCGTCTTCCCATACTTCTGTAGCTAGATTCCATTTCTCCCTCATGCCTCTTGCATACTGAGAAGGTCTGTGTAGAAAATCAATACATACACATTCCAATAGACGGAAGCGGAATAAGTCGTCGTCTTCTCTTCTGCTTTTATGTTCTATGATGCAGTAGGTACATTCGTATGGATCAAACTTAGCAATGATACAATCACCAGACTTTAGACATTCGTGACCCACATAGTCTACGGCAACAAACTCTGGATTGGTAATTATGTTGCCATCACAATCATATAAATCAGGACCGCTAGTTTGTGTCGCAAGACCAGAACCTTTGGGACAAATATCGCATTCTAGCTTGGCTACTACACATCTATACTGCGGAATTGTCCATACGGCACGAGCACGGTCCCAACGAAGGTCAACTGGACCCACTGGCCATGTACGAGACTTACGCAGAACATTATCAATGAACTTACACTCTAGGTTCTCGTCTTCAAAAATACCCATCTCTGCATCTGGTACATTATCAATCTTATTAGGAATTGGAAAACCATCTAGATCATATCCCCATCCTTGCATTAACAGAGGACCACGAAGGGCCAACATTCTATAATCGTCCTGATGATCGGAGTCCTTGGTGTTCTGAGTTTGAGCCCAACCTTCAATAGGCATCATCATGCTTGATGCAGGAAGAAGAGAATTTAGACCAGTACCTCTTGCTATATACTCTATGTCGTGACCATGATCTGGTGTGTCTGTTCTATTTAATGGAACTAGATTTCTAGCATGAGCACTTGGATTACTGAATGGGTTTAGATAATCAATATCAATGTCAAGGTTATATTGATCCAGTTGACCTGCTTCCCCAGGTTTGTCAATTGGCGGTTGCGCACCACG
>SDBT01015433.1_pt1 | contig 12138 bp, 18 predicted proteins | sample 2277101 | NCBI WGS metagenome assembly SDBT01 (sample SAMN10404973, study PRJNA504765) | marine sediment metagenome | isolation source: marine sediment core GS10_PC15, 103 cmbsf | place: Arctic Ocean: Southern Knipovich Ridge | collected 2010
GTTTAGAGAGAAAGAAATTAACCACTGTTTCCGATGGATGTCGACATCTATATTGTCCATCATGTATTAAGAACTTTTTCAATCATCAATTGATGAATCGAATTGATGAAGTGAAATGTCCATTTCCGGGTTGCAAAGGACAAATCAAAAATGATGAAAAATTTTTGGGAAAGAAATTGTACCAGCAATATTTAGCTACCAGAGAATTGCCAGAACGAATTCAATGTGCAGATATAGGATGTATTGGTTATATTGAATTTAATCGAAATACATATACCTGTGAAAAGTGTAATAAGAAAATATGCAAACGATGTTTGGAATATCACAATGATCAATCATGTCAAGATCCAAGAGAATTAGCATCGCGGCGTGAAAAGGCGAAAAAATATGTTCGATGCCCACTATGCAAAGTTTATATTGAAAGAGATGGTGGATGTCTAAACATGGATTGCCGCAATTGCGGAAAATCATACAATGAAGGTGCGATTAGAAATGGATGGCCAGTGAAATTGGAGAGATTCGAGGTATTCCAAATCAAGCATCCTATTCTATTGAAATTAATTTTGCATCTGATTGTGTTATTTTTGATATTTAGTATTTTTTACATCACAGTCGGATTAGCAAAACGACAAAATTATTGCGAATTAATGCCGGAAATGATGGAATTAAATACAACCAGACTAATACAAGTGGATGAATTGAAAAAGGTTTTGGATCCAATTGAGAAAATGCCAATGATATCTAGAATTGGAAAAAAATTTTTACTTTGGGGATTGAAAAATCAATTTGATATCCAATGTTGGTATACATATTTTTGTGATCCCGAATATTGCAAATATAATGTTTTCCAGGTAATGAAATGGCAATATTTTCGTTGGTATCTATTTACTGTATTTAGTTGCTACAGTTCATTTTATGTAGCTAAATTTCTGGCAAATAGATTGATGCCTCGTAATAATGTATAATACAAAAATACAAAATGTATAATGTATAATAAAAAGTGAACGTGATAAAAGTTAAATTATTTGAAATGAGAATTAGTTACGATGAAATTGTTGCAAAAGGATACTTCAGTAAAAAATAGTTACAGTAGTGCCAAGGGCACGAGATGAGCGCTAGCGAATTCTGATACTTCCGCGAAAGGAGAAATAAAAAATGAAGGTGGGAAATTATAAAAGAAATAAATGGACACCATCGCTTTTGCCGAATTTGATGAACAGATGCATCTTTCAAAGAAACTGGGTAGAGATATAGCAAAAATAGTTTACAGTTATAGTAATTTAAAAAAAGAGAGAAAAATATATATTGAAAAACATGTCTCTAATAATTCCAATAATTGTGATTATCTGCAAAACATTCATTTGAAAAAACCGACGTATGATCCCTGTGGTTGCAGCGGAAGATGGTCCCAAGTGATCAAAGAGAGACAGCTAGATGATGATGAAATGTTTATCGACAGTGATGAATATGGTGGTACAGGTAAAGGAGGGCCTTGCTATCATAGGAAAATAGTTAAATTGAGAAATACATTGGACAGACAGCGTTATTTACAAATTTTACAACGCAAAGAAGAAATTAAAAAGAAGATCGAAGCTTGCCAACAAGAAACATTTAGAATGGAAAAACTATTAAAAAGCCTCGAAATATATGCTGATAATGGTCGCGGACGCCATGATGATAAACAATCATGGAATTCATTGGGATATGATGAGGCAGTGAAAGAAGTGGATGAAATTTTATCCAAACATTAACATTATAATTTAATAATGGCAATCCAATACAACAAGGAAAAACAATAAAAGGAAGACAGGGCAAAAGGTGTACGAAAATCATACCTAGAACAACTAGTGTATCCTGATGCATCTCAATAAAAATCGCAATGGAAAATCTAAAAAAATAGATTGCAGAAAGAAATAAAATAGAAAGACTTAATGAAAGAGCGATAGCTTTTCTGATTTTTCCTTGTAACAATTTGTGGTAATATTCACCATAGCCATCGAAAAATTTACCCAAAGAAGCGAAGAATTTGATTGCAGCTTTTAGTAATGAAATCATATCTTGCAATGGTGTGTAGACAAATATTTTTTGAATAATTAGATTTAAATAATAATCCAATTGGCGGATTAATTTGCGAAGGAACTTGCCGAATAGCTTGAAGTAATGATCTAATTTGAGTAATATTTTATTCAGGAATTGGAAAAAATTATTAAAAATATTTTTGAGAAAGTGGTAATAGGTCATATAGTCAAAAAGAAAGGCCAAATGTTGTCCAATGGCGAAACACCAATTTCCGAAAATGGCGGCAAAGACATTGATAACATGACTGGGTCGAAGTTTACTATTTGGATAGTTCAATCTAAAGACAAATTCAACTAGAATGAGAATGGTTACTGGAATAAAGAGGATGACGTTACTAGTATCCAGCATGTTTTTTGTATGGTGAAGATGAATAAAAATGATAAATCAAATTTTTTAGTATCGAAAAAAATGAAAGCAGAAAAACAATAATATAAATGAGGAAAAATGGCAACAAACACCGTAACATTCGAATTAGAAACGGCGCAAGTAAATTATAGCCTGCCTATTGCCAAGCTCAGTCCTAGTCATCTAATGGGATGGCCATTTGTGATGATCCGATCGCCTAAAACAAGTTATATCAATGTGTCAAAAGAAGACAAGAGAGTGATTGATCAATTTTTACGAACCAAATTCAAGCCTCATGAGCCACCTGATTTTTATTCCAAAAACATCTACATTGACTGTATTCCGAAACCGTATTATTTGGGGATCATTCATTATGAATTAGTGAATGTTTATGAATCAGAGGAGGATAATGATTGACCATTGAAATAAAAAATTGAAAGAAGAATTTATAATAAAAAGAAAACCAAGAAATGACATACTATCTAGACCGTGATATTCGTAAGATAATTTATTCTTATTTAGATTCGGACGAAAAATATGAGATGAGAGAATTTGCAGATCCAATTTTGCATCAAAGTATTATACAAGAATTCCATAAACTGCTACGCGACACACATGATAAAATGTTTGGAATACAATTCGGAATAGTAATCTATGATGACTGTATTGAATTTAATAGTAGAAAGATAAATGGAATAACAAGCGGTCTACGTATATTCAATCCTCAAGCACATTCCTTGGAAGAATGGCAAGAATTCGCTGAAAATGTCCTCGAAGGAAATGATCAAAGATTGATTTTTAGTAATATCAAAAGTAAGGCTTATATCACAAGTTGTAAAAAAAAAATAGAATTTGGAGGATGTACGAATCGCGCGCCCAATTGATATATCAGCCTTGAATGGGAAAAATATCATGAAGAAATATACGAATTGATTATGAAATTAGTTAAGGACCCGCTATTTCTAAAAACCTTTTATCAAACAAATAGTTAGAATAAGAGTAGGTGAAAAAATTGATGGATAAAAATACAATTATAAGAAAAGATGATGACAGGTCAGAACCAGGTAGTATTTGAATTGGACCTGAGAATAGAAAATTGGGCAAGTCCTTCTCTTGTTAGTCCGAGCCGTCTTTTGGGATGGCCAACGATTGCAGTTATATCCCGCAATACGAATTATATTAATGTTTCAGAAGAAGATTCAAAAGTAATTCGCCAATATATGAAAGAAAAATCGAAACAGGGTGGAATTTATTTTCCAAAAAATATATATATTGAGTGTATTCTGAAACCTTATTATTTGGGAATTATTCATTATGAATTGGCGTGTATCTATGAATCAGATGAAGATCGAGATTATCCATTGGAAAAAAAAAAAAGTGAAAGCAGAAAATAATAAGAAGAAAATAATAAAGATGGATCAACTTGAAAGCCGAGTGATAGAGAAAATGGGTGAATTGATGACAAGATTTAACAAACCGGTTGCGAAGGAGGATAATATGGTATTCATAGTGGAATATCATGACAAGTTGAAGAAGCATATGGCGGAGATAATAGAAAAACATCCGGAAAAGATAATGCGAGGAGATAAAATGTTAAGTATTTTTTCTGATAACCCACGGATAAATATGTTAAAATTGATGGCCGAACATTTAGATGATCAAATATTTTCTGATTATCATATTTTGAATGAAATGTCAGAACGATTGGCTAATTCAATGAATCGTCCATTTTTGAAAAAAATATTATTTGGACCGAAAATCCAAGATAAATTGAGTTTTGAAGATCGTTATATGATGTTCAAATCAGTTGTGATAGAGTTGGAAAAAGAAAAAAAGTGCGAGATATTGCTCAATTATCACCTCTACTTTGAAGCGGGAGAATGGGTCGTTGGATATGATCCAAGATCATTTTATCCAACAACAGAATATAATAAAGATGATGGAAAAATGGTAATGGAAGTATATTTGACGATTAAAAAAATGAAAATAAATTATAATATAATCAAAACAGTGTCAATAAATGGAAACTATCATCAAGGACCGAAATGTTAGACAGAAGATATATTCATACCTGTCGAGAGAGGAAAAAGAGGCAATCGAAGGATTGGAAGATTTGGCCTTGTACAAGAGTCTAATGGGAGATTATCGAGGAGAAAACACAATTACAATAACTCTTGATGATGCAGATGAATTTGAAGATGAAATTTCAGGAACCGTTTATTATTATGGATATGTAGAAATAGTAGTGAAACACCATGGTGCGAGAAGTAGTTTTATTATTGGAGATTTAAAAGATGCTAGAATTGGGGATTGGAGAAGATTTGCAACAAGTGTTTTACAAGGAGAGGATGATGAACTTGATTTTCCTATTACACAAATAAATGGGTGGGAATTCTATATGAGATCGAGAGAAGAAAATCTTTCTATTTGGATGGCCGATCAAAAAAATTCTTCTGAAATCGCATTGGATAGAAAAGTTTATGCCAAACAGTTTTATGAAGAAATGATGAAATTGATTGATAATCCTGATTTCCAACGCATCTTAAAAAAAAATGATAGCTAAATGATCAATATATACAATTACAGTAACACCATGCCTTCCGAGAATGAATATATTAAATGTCCGATTTGTGAAGATCATTATCCCAAAGACCAAATCCATGATTGGCGCAATTGTCATCAAATGGCATGTATCTTTGGAAAACGAGGATTCTGCAATGCTCCCAGCACTCGTTCGATTGAGGGGACCTGTCAACATGGGGTTGTCACCTCACAGAAGCCGGGAGGGGGATGGGTCCGAGAATTAACTCATCCAAGTGGAGGAAGAATTAGAGTGCACTTGGAATAAAAATTTGAATTAGAAAATAGATGATTATAATAAAATGTTTTATGTGAAGGATCTGGAATATCAAATAGTTCAATATTTGAAACCGAATGATTTGATCAACTATTATTTGGCATTTGATAAATCGATACCACCTAAAGCGGTAATCTTATTGCAGAAAGAAATGAAATATATGGTAAGATTATCAGATGGCATCTCATGTTATCACAAATGTCATATGGGTTGTATTGTGGACGTAACCAATTATCGTGTTAAAGATGAAGTAAAAATATGGCGCACACTTTGTGCAGGATGTGGTTATGAAATGTGTAATAATTGTACGTGGCCCTGCGAAAATGATTGTAGGAGAACATATTGCGACAACTGTCAAAATGAATACCTCCGCGCGTGTAAAATCTGCGAAGATTATCTTGTTTGCAAAGAATGTATAAAAAAAGAACAGCCCACGAAATGCCCGTGGTGCGATAATGTTTTTAATTTGCAAGAAGAGTTAAAAAAAATGAATAGTTAAAATTTATAACAAAATCAGATAAAGAAATGGAAACTAGAATCAATGACCACAACATCCGTCGGCAAATCTATTCTTACCTGTCGATAGATGAAAAAGAAGCAATACAAGCAATACAAGGATTCAATGATTTGGTCTTATATAAGAGCTTAATAAAAGATCATCGCGGAGAGAATATCATTATTATTAATCTAGATGCAGATACGGACAAGTTGGAGGATGATAATCGTGACTTTGGATACGCAAAAATAGTTGTAAAACGAAATGGTTCAACAAATAGCTTTACCATTGAACTAAAAAAAGGTAAAAATGAATTTTTGAAAAGTTTGGCAGAAAGTTTTTTACACGAAGAAGATGAACTTGAAATTGAATGTACACAATTCTATCGTAGAAGTAATGCTTTTGAATGCAATATGAGATCAACGAAAAAAAAATATATTTTTAGATGGCCGATAAAAAAAATTCCTCAGAAATTGAATTGGATAGAGAAATTTATGCCAAACAATTTTACCACGAAATAATGAAACTGGTGGATAATTCCGATTTCCAACAAATCCTAAAAAAATGAATCATAAAAATTTATAAAGAAACCCATCTTTACAAAAATGGAAACTAGAATCAATGACCACAATATCCGTAGACAAATCTATTCCTATTTGTCGAGAGGGGAGAAAACAAAAATCGCCAACTCATTACGAGATCTAGTATTATACGAAAGTTTATTGGATGAGGAAAATAAATCAAAAGTATTTGAAATCAAACACGTGATAGAAGAAGAAGATGAGGATGACTATTGCACTAGGATCGAGATAAAAGTAAAAAATATAGGTTTATCTAATAAATTTTATCTTTACGATCCAGGAGTTTTTTCGATCGAAGAATGGGAAGAATTTGGTAAATATGTTTTGAATGGAAAATGCAAAAGCATGATGTTTTGTGGTTCAGACGGACATGTGGAATTACGATGTGATGAAAAATATATCTTGTTTCGAATGGCAAAATACGGTGCTGGTGGAGATGGTGAATTAGAAAACAAATTGGATAGAAAAATTTATGCCAACCATTTTTATGAGGAAATTATGAAATTGGTTAACAATCCAGATTTTCGAAGATTATACAAATAGATACATTGGTTAAAAAAGTGATAGAAGAACTTTTATAACGTACAAGAAATGAATAGCCGAGATAGTATGGCAGGTTTGGCCGCAGGACTGATGAACAGTATTGTTGGCTATCCATTAGATGTAATAAGGATCCGGACACTATTTGGTAAAAAATTGGGAAATCTCTCCAATGGTTTTTTTTTTTCGATGACATATTCATTAATAAAAAATGGTGCGATTTGGCCATTGCAAAAGTCAATTCGGGAATCAACTAACGACCAGAATGCATTTTTGAGTGGATGTGTAGCAAATCTAATCCCGGCAACGATATTAAATCCATTCAATTTGGTGAGAGTTCGTTATGCCCAAAGTGCAACACCAATGACGTTGTATGGAATCTGTAAAAACATTAATTCCCATCGAGAACTTTTCCGAGGTTATCCAATAACTCTTTTGAGAGATGGTATCTGGGGTGGAATTTATTTTTCACTATACCAGACATTGGAAAAGGATCATCAAAAATTGACTTCTTCATTAATATCGGGCGGGGTTGCGACATTTATTACGAGTTGGATTGATGGAATAAGATTATATCAACAGAAACATGCTGAATCACCAACATCATTCAAAGAGATGATAAAATCGGTAAGTCAACCAAATCGCAAAAATTGCATATCGACATTGACGGGAGTGACGCGAGTTACATTAACAACTAGTATTGCACATATGACATTTTTAGCTCTGAGTCAAGAAAAAAATGAAAACTAATTTTTATAAAGTATTAAACATAAACATGGACTTGACTGTTGAAGATAAAAAAAATATTAGAAAGATATTGGATAAACCTCCAAAAAGATGTACAATATATTTTGGACACGGACTTAAAACAGAAAGTTGGAGTTGTGCGGATGTTAAAGATCGTATTATTTATGCAATCGAACATCCTGGGCCTGGTGGGCGTCTTTCTATTTATGGTAGTAAAGGGGTAGGGCTTGTCACAACCGCTTCGCAGAATGATATGTTCCCAACCTCTTTTAGATACATATCCAAATAGTTCATTACATAATAAAAAGTGAAGGCTACTTTTTATAAAACAATAAACCAAGTAATAAACCCACAAAGATGAAGACTACAACTCTAATCCTAGCTCTTCTGGCACTAGTTGCCATTAGTCAAGCCCTAACTTGTCAGAACTACCACCATGACAAATGTGTCAGCGTGGGATGTGATATTCATTGCCAAGGTCTCGGTCGCAGCACCGGATATTGTAGCTACAGTGGAAGTTGGTGTACCTGCAATTGCGTCAAATATTCTGATAAATTTGGTATGGAAGTAGAAGAGATGGATCCCAATACGCCGGTACCTGAAAACGTGACTGCGCAGATCAATCGCAGTTTCACTCAATATCTCAACAAGACGGATTCCCAACCATGCGATTGTATGTGGAACGGAATGTGTTACACCTGTGGAGGTCAATTCAATGCCATGGTCTGTTACAAAGGATGTGGTTGGAAACGATGCACGTCGGAATTTTGTATGCGAAATGCCTGCAGTGGTCGTTGTTAAAGGCAATCGCGTATAAAAAATTGATTGGTAAAATTTATAAAGTTGAATAAATTATGTTAGAAGCAATAATCTCCGACGTGCTATTTTTGATATTTGAATATGCGGATTGCTGCGATTTGGATTCTTTACGTTTGGTATCAACAGATATAAATCACAAAATACAAGACTATAAATTTTATCAGAAATATGAACAAATGAAAATGTATTTGAAAAAAAATTTGATAGAAGAGGCAATAGATTTTGCGATACAAGATGGTTCTCAAAAATTAGTTTGTCAATTGATAAAAATCTGGGAAGAAAAGCGGAAGAAAGTTAATTATTTTACATGTATTAAGCATTGTGCTAAGTACGACAACGAAAATTTAGCAAATTATATATTTGTTAATTTTGTAGATGATCATTATTTAATAAAGTTTTTATATCACTCGTGTAAGAATATGGGGGAACGAATGTATAATGATGTGAGACGAAAATCGGAAAACCCAGATAAATTTTTCTTCAATTTGTTATACCTTATTGGTTTATTTGACTATAATCACTTTGATTTGATCGAAAAGTATTTTGAAAAAATAGATAATCTGATATCCAATTTTAACGAAGATCTAAATATAGAATATGTAATCATGATGATTCTCTTAGAATCGGTACAAAAAAATAAAAATGAAGTTGGAACGGATTATTTATTTGAATGGATGAAACATTCGAAAAATAAGATGATTAGAAGTAGGTATAGTTTAATGAAACATGTTTATCTATTGAAACAATGATAATAGTGGTCGTTGTTAAAGACAAAAAATTGATTAATTAATTTTATAAATAAAGAAATGCCTAACGGAGGAGTATTACCAGATGAAGATTTAACAACGATATACGGAAGATTTAGAATGTTTCATCACAATATATCTACAAGATTACCGAATGATCTTCCTTACTATGAATATTATACTTATTTGACAAGAAGTGTTGTAAATTTAGTGGGCAGGAGAATTCCCGACATAGGAGAATCAAAAAAATGGATATGTAAATATGCAGATCAAATTAATGAAAAAGGTAGAGATGGACATACGGCATTAATGATGGCATCGAGGTTTTCAAAAACGCGTAGTTCAAACAAAATTGTAAGAACTTTATTAGAATATGGTGCAGATCCAAACTTACAAGATGACAAGGGTAATACTGCATTGATGTATGCAGCCGAATATTCAATGGCCATCCGACCTACAATGTTACATACGAGTACCATAGAGACAGTTAATATATTATTGGAAGCAGGTGCCGACAAAAGAATAAGGAACAGATCAAAACGGACAGCCATAGATTTTGCATACGCGGAATCCAAAAAATTAATAAAAGATTTTAGATATCCGATTAATTACACATCATATCATTTACAAAATAGTTGTACTAGAAAGAACATGATATATCTAAATTTGGTGAATCGAAGATTAGGAAATGTGATATGTCAAGATGTAATCAAGTTGATATATGAACATTTGTATGAAGAAAAGAAGAAATGGTATGTATTTTGGAAGAAATGATGTTATATATCCTGCAAGAAGCGAGGTTATGTATTTTGTGAAGAAATAATCTGTTTATAAGATATATGCCACAGACATATTCGGATGGCAAGAAAATATATTCGGTAGATATGATGTTTGCCTATTTCAATTAATTTAAGAGATAAAGAATTTTAATTATAAAATTGAATAGCCGATTAATACCGGAGCCAGTAATAAAATGTGAATGGAAAATGGTATCACCGGAACCGATATATAAAAATCGGTGATCATTATATTTGAAGACATTTGTGATTTTAATCTTGTGGTGCATATTGACGGGAATGAGATTGAATTTGAAATATTCAACCCCATCTTTATTTTTAGCAAAATTATCTAAAATTTTTTGATCAAGTTTATCTTTTACTAAGGAGCTAATTTTTAGTAAATCATTTTTATTTAACAATTTATCATCATAATGTTTATAAAGAGCAATATCGCAAGTATGCAAGGTATATAAATCACTGTACCAAGTAAGTAAATATTTTTTTTTGTCATACAATTCGAGGTAAAATATTTCCATCAGGGGATCATTATCGAGATCTGATTTCAAAGTAACTTCATTACCATTGATAACAATTTTTCTATTATTTTTTTTAGTGACAGATAGCGAAGATAACGAATTAGGTAATTTGAAATCAAAAGCAGGAACATTTAATCGTCCCCCAGTAGAATCGAAGAGAACATCAAATTTGCAGATATCAATTAGTTTAAGGACATCATTCCAATTTTGATATTTTTTGGTGAAATAGATGGGAATATTTTGAGTGAAGGCTTTGACATAGGCGAGATATTCAATATATTTTATCGGTTCCATTGGAAATCCGGGTGTAGAACAATAAAGATATAAATAAATCATCGACAGAGAGAAATCACTGAAAGCGAATCGTCTATTTCTGGAATATGGTTGTCGAAAACCTTCCTTAACAATCTTATTATCTAAAATGAGAATATCAATCGGTTTAGTATTGTTAATACCATTATAGGTCTTATTATAAATATAATTTAGAAAAAGAGCGATAAAAAGGCCATTAGGACCCCCACCAAGAATGAGAACTTTAGTATTAGTACTATTTTTCAATTGATTAATATAATTATCTAAATTGATGGTGGAAGGTAGGGGATTAAGTTTTATTTTATCGATATAATCGAGAATGGTTTGATCATTGAGGCTTTTTGATTCGAGAAAATGATTGAATTTATGAATTTTATTTTTAGTCAACGGTTTATTATATTTGATGGTGGGTAATTTGTGTCCAGAAATTTTAGGCAATTTAGTTTTATCTAAATTACAAACGATTAATTTATTATTAACATGTTTGACTTTATGATATTTGGCATGATATTTGCGAATAAATTTAACGTTGTCAAAAGTATTATCTAAATCTCGAAAGAAAATATGTGAATTATTTTTTAGGACACCCGCTTTCCAAAGATTATTAATTTTATTTGCGATATTATCATAATCCATTTATACAATAAGAAGATATAAAAATCTGTTTATAAGATATATGCCGCAGACATATTCGGATGGTAAGAAAATATATTCGGTAGATATGATGTTTGCCTATTTGAATTTATTCAAACATCTGGCAAAGGACAAAGTCCGGGAGGCAAAGGCGAAAGAAGTGGAGGTAAAAAAGTTATTGCATACATTGGAATATCCTGGATGGGGAAATCCAGTGAAAAAGATAATGTATTCACCGAAGGATGTTTTGGAAAGTCCGAAGAAGAAAGAATATCAAAATGAAATCAGACGAATCAAAGAGGCAGATTTGAGTTATCCGATAATTTTGGATGGGAATATAGTGGTGGATGGTGTCCATCGTTTAACGAAGGCACATTTAGAAAAACGTAAAAAGATCAAAGCATATGTATTTTCGAAGGAATTAATGAAAAAGTTTTTAATCAATAATAGTGGAAACTGGAACGAGGTGGACAATATGAGAGCAAACGAAATTATTGAATTATTTTACAAAGGGTTTTGTGAGGAGAAATGGATAGGAAAAAATAAAAATAAATAATAATGGATAAATTAAAGAAATTAATATTTGGCGAGAGAAAAGAAGAAAAAGAGGATGATGAAATAGAAGGAGGGCCTTTTACTAAATGTGATGTAGTGGTCTTTTTCAAAAG
>SDBT01015434.1_pt1 | contig 12138 bp, 9 predicted proteins | sample 2277101 | NCBI WGS metagenome assembly SDBT01 (sample SAMN10404973, study PRJNA504765) | marine sediment metagenome | isolation source: marine sediment core GS10_PC15, 103 cmbsf | place: Arctic Ocean: Southern Knipovich Ridge | collected 2010
TTGGGGCTCCTAGAGACTAACATCACATCGGTAGCATACTATATCAAGGCAACCCTGTAAAGCATATGGTATAATCATAACCACGGAGAGGTGTCCGAGTGGTTGATGGTGCCGCTCTCGAAATTTGCTTGCAGGTATGTAAAAAGGTTAAAACAGCTACAAATCGGTAGTTTTAGATACAAAATAGTACTTCGGCGTTAATTACCCAAAACCTGTATTGAGCGTAGAAAACCATCTGGTAACATTGAGTTTCATTTAGTCCATTAGCAAATTATTAGTAAAAATCTTCCTTTTTTGCTATACCCCTCATAAACAAGTCGCTTGTATCTTTAAATACTATCCCTTATAATAAGTGAGTACATCATCTTCGCTACTAGTGTTTATCACTATTGACAAGACCATAGACAAGGTCTAATATTCAATTGTTATGCAAATTAATCTCAAAGCGCATAATGCTACCGAGTTACTGTTCTCTGCTAAATTAACATTGACGAGTGACTTAATAGCAAAGCTTCATGAACTTTCTCAACCAGATTCTGATGGCGATAGCCTTTTTCTGGAGACTTATGAAGGTCACAGGGCTTTTGCATGGATCTATAAACTAGATGATAAAAAGCTTCAGTCTTCCATTGTATTTAGTTATGAGGGTAAAAAAGGCGGAAGACTCGCCAAGAATAGACCTCGAATCTCTCAGCTTATTGACCTTTTATCCCCTGTCGGTCTGCAAGCTACTTTTGAATGTACAGCTTCATTCCAATTCCCCAAGAAATTACGTATGAAGTCAATAATACACTTACCACAAAAATACTTAGAAATCCCGGATATGCCTTTTGATAGAATTCAAGGTATGCACTTTGTTAAATTAGATGGTTCAGAAACAAAATATGACGTATTCTTGGAAATTCCGACACAAGGAGTAATACTAGAAAATATTATTTTCAAATATTTATCTAAGATTGACAATAATCTACCTAATAATCTACTAATTGAAGCACTCAAAATATCCGAAAATTTCGTTATCAAGGAGTGAAAATGCCAGATAAACCCAACAGTAAGAGATTGGATATCTTAGAAGAAGTCGAAATAATAACTAGACAAAAGCCGACTCCCCCATATCATAAGGAATCTATTTATTCAATTGATAACATTTTCACTTCTGCATTACGATTACGAGTGCAATGGCATAGTGAACCAAAATACTTAGTTTCTAATATCTGGCGTGAGCTTTTGGAAAAGACTCGTAATTACCCAAAAACTGAATTTCGGGATGACATTAGTGAATTAAGACAGGAGGTTGATACTTTAAAGTTAATGATTAAATCCTTGACCAAGAATATAGAATCCTCAAATAAAATTATTGACGACCTATCAAGGGAGATTCACCAAGAACATGCTGTCCTCCAAACAACCTCAACGTCTCTCAAGAGTCTCTGTAACGGTTATGTTAAAATAGTCCGTAATATTGAAATTGTAAAGGCTATATATTTTGTTGATAACATCCACGGCCTATCTTGCTGGACTATCATTGATTCTGAACCATTTGATAGTGAGTTGCGTGCACCAATATATGATGCTCAATTGAAGATATACCAAGATATGAAAGAGGGTATGGCACTTGACTTCCACGTATTAAATCTCTCTGAGCTTCATGACAGACAAAAGCTAGAGAGCATCTTGCCGCCAAGTGCTAATCTTGTTTGGCACCGATGACTACTGATAACATTAAATTCCATAATAACCAAGACTCTACATTTCACATATCTAAAGCCAAAAGAAACGAGAGATTCTATCGAAAACATGATTTAGAGAATTCTACTTTTAACGAATGGGCAGTAGTCACTCTTTTTTATTCCTCAGTACATTATATAGACGCTGTGTTAAGCCTCGATACTTCTTTATCCGAAGAATTACGTGACCCTGAAAACCATTCCTCACGTAAATATGCTATCTCGCAATGCAAAGACTTGCTCCCAATTGCTAGACACTATTTTGAACTGGACGACCGTAGTCGGGATGCGCGTTACAGTCGAACATGCTTTAAAGAAGAGTTTCAAAAAAGTATAAAGAAAGAGCTCTTTGAGCCTATTCAAAATCACGTACGAACACATCTAGGTATAAGTTTAGAATCTGAACCCTAAATTTAATTTCAGTTAATGAATTTCTCTTTTGTCTTCCCTTCATCTCTTTCCATCAGGCATCTCTTTATCGAGAGGTTGTTCTACTTATTGGGACTCTAATTTAGTCCTGGCTTGGGAGTTTGTCAACACAAAAAAGGAACCTTTTTATCTACAGGGCAACAAAAACAAGCTATTGTTACCCTTGTTTCGTTAAATAGTAAACACTTTGGGTCCATCTTTTTCAAAAGTCTGTAATTCCCATGCCTCTTTAATGCTCAAGCAAGGCGTACACCCTAAGATAGTCCAGGAAAGGCTAGGCCATGCCAGTATAGCGATAACACTGGATACCTATTCCCACGTTACCCCCGGGTTGCAAGAGGCTGCCGCCGCTCAGTTTGATAAACTGGTATCCCCCAAGTATAATAACACTACTGAAAATGAGCCTGTTGAAAAGTATTATTAGCAAATTATTAGCAAAAATTAGTTATGTCTACTTATGGAAGATCTTGTAAGAGTATATTCAGCTTCAAAATCAGGCATGGAGAGGTGTCCGAGTGGTTCATGGTACCGCTCTCGAAAAGCGGTGTCGCCTATAGCGACCGTGGGTTCGAATCCCACCCTCTCCGTTTACCCTTCAGGGAGAATCCTTCTGGGTGAACCCTGAGTGATTTATCCTGAGCTTGTCGAAGGAATAAAATGAGTCGAAGGGCGATAACAGACCAAGAATGGTTTTTCTATATTGTCAGGTGCCGAGATGACTCCCTGTATTCCGGCATTACGGTTGACTTAGAAGGTCGCCTTAGAGAACATAATAAAGGAACCGGAGCTAAATATACTTCCATTCGTAGGCCTGTGACTTTAGTTTATTGCGAAAGATATGATAATATTTCCAAAGCTAGGAAACGAGAGGAACAGATTAAGGGATGGTCTAAAACTAACAAGGAAAGACTGATTGGCGGTTTTCCTCGACTTCGCTCGGAATAAACGAATCCCACCCTCTCCGCCAAGAAGGTTTTTGTTAGGTCAGTTAGCTTCCAGATCATCGAATGTCACGGAGAGGTGCTAGAGTGGTCTATCAGGCGCGCCTGGAGAGCGCGTGTCGCCTTTGGCGACCGTGGGTTCGAATCCCACCCTCTCCGCCACTTTACCTGTTTTGACAATTGGAAACTCGGGGCTTGGGCAACAGAAGGCAAGGTCTCTCGATTTGACCAGTGAAAGTCTCTTAACCATAGATGCTAAATAGAAGTTCACACGCTACAATAATATAGCGGCATCGCCACCGAAACACACAAAATCACCTTAAAAGGAAGCCTGACATCAATAAAACCAGTCCTCGTTCGTTTTTCTCAGGATTGCTACCCCTGTTTATACTGGCACACTTTAGCCATCACCTTATTGGCGCACTGCTACAACCACTCTTACCCTTCATCCGCGATGAATTTGCCCTTAATTATACTCAGGTAGGATGGGTAGTATCAGCATTTCTGATAGCGTATGGCATCAGCCATCTCCCTGCGGGGTGGCTAGCCGACCGTATTGGTTCCCGTATTCTGATTACGATAGGCATCTCCGGTGTGGCGCTGTCCGGACTTCTAGTTGGTCTTTCACCAACCTATACTATGATGATTATCTTCCTGGTACTGCTAGGAATCATGGGCGGCGGCTATCATCCATCTGCCTCGCCCCTAGTTTCAGCATCGGTTGAGGAGAAGAACCGAGGCCGGGCATTGGGCCTCCACCAGATAGGTGGAACTGCCAGCTTCTTTCTGACTCCACTAATCGCCGTCGCCATTGCCACCGTCCTTGGTTGGCGCGGTTCTTTCATCGTGTTGGCTATCCCCACTATTGCCTTTGGCATTGTATTTTATCTGCTCTTGAGGCGGCGGGGATACACCAGGCAAGCCGAGCATGAGATGCCTGGTAATCATACCGCGGCACCATCCACTGTGAGGCGTTTGCGCCGCCTGGTACCATTTATCACCCTGGGCGTAACTATCCAGGTCTTAATCTTCTCCTCACTATCTTTCATTCCTCTGTTCGTCGTTGACCACTTCGGCGTCAGCGAGGAAGCAGCGGCAGTCTTATTAGCCCTTTTTCACTCCGCCGGACTATGGGCCGGCCCTTTGGGCGGATATTTCTCCGACCGCATAGGCAAGGTACCGGTGATACTAGTAGTAGGCTTCATTGGCGGCCCTGCTCTTTACCTGTTGAACCTTGTCTCTTTCGGCTGGAGTATCTCGATAGTACTAGTTGTCATGGGTATGTCTCAGTATATCATTATGCCAGTATCAGAAGCTTACATCATTACCCACACTTCAGAGCGCAACCGCTCGACGATACTTGGTATCTACTACTTCGCCAGCAGAGGCGGTCCTGGCGTAATAATGCTGCTCATGGGTTATCTTATTGACCGCATCGGCTTCGGCAACACCTTTGCTATTATGGCGGCGGCTCTGTTAGTAATAACTATCGGCTGTTCGGTACTTCTATGGAGAAGTCGAGACTGACTACCTTTCAAGTGGAGGCCCAACTGTGCAACGTGTTGCTAGTTCTGAGTCAAACGCTAATTGACAATTGCCTTCAGTTTGCCTCTATGTTAGAATGACATTGCCTTGAAAGTAAGTAATAACGACATCAAATACCGAGTAGGCTTCAGTATTATTCCAGGCATTGGGCGAGTCAAATTAACCCAGATTGAGAATTACTTCGACAATCTGGAAGATGCCTGGAAAGCTGCCCCGGCTGAATTAAAGCACTCCGGTCTGGATAGTAGCTCAATAAATGCTATTACCTCCTGGCGGTCCAGGATTTCCCTGGAAGCAGAACTGGAAAAGCTTGACCGCTATGGCGTAAAAGTTCTTACCTGGCACGACCCAGATTATCCAGCCCGACTCAAGGAAATATATGACTACCCGCCGCTCCTTTATGTCAGGGGTTCCCTGCTCCCTGAGGATGAGTGGTGCCTGGCAGTGGTAGGTACTCGCCGGGTTTCCGTTTACGGGAGGCAGGTAACAGAGGAAATAGTCGCTGACCTAGCCCGGAGCAAAATCACCATTGTCAGCGGTCTAGCTAAAGGAACCGATACAATAGCCCATCGCAGTGCCTTAGATGCCGGCGGCAGAAGCATTGCTGTATTTGCCTGCGGACTTGATATCGTTTACCCCAGCGAGAACGCTACTCTGGCCCGCAGTATTATTCAGCAGGGAGCTCTAATAAGTGAATATCCTTTGGGCACCAGACCCAGGGCTGAGAGCTTCCCCCGCCGTAATCGCATCATGAGTGGACTTAGTCTGGGGGTTCTAGTTGTTGAAGCCGGGGAGACCAGCGGGGCTTTGATTACAGCTCATCTGGCACTGGAGCAAAATAGAGAGGTGTTTGCCATCCCAGGTAGTATCCTATCCCCAGCTAGTAGGGGAACCAATCGTCTTATCCAAGGAGGAGCCAAACTAGTCTGTGGCTACACTGATATTTTGGAGGAGCTGAATCTGACGGCAGTAGCCCATCAGATAGAAATGAAGGAGATTATACCAGCTTCTGATACTGAGTCCTTGTTACTAAAGCAACTTGGTGCCGAGCCTACCCATATTGACGAGGTCTGTCGCAGTAGCGGTCTGCCCATATCAACAGTCAGCAGCACCCTGGCTATGATGGAGCTTAAAGGCTTGATAAAACAGATGGGGACTATGAATTATGTTCTGGCTCGGGAAGTAAGGGAGGAATATAGGGTAAGAGTAGATTAGTCATCATGAAGAAATATTTGGTTATAGTTGAGTCGCCAGCCAAGACCAGAACACTGAGTAAGATTCTGGGTAAAAACTATATCCTCAAGGCCTCGATAGGTCACATAAGAGACCTGCCCAGGAGCCAATTAGGAGTAGATGTAGAAAATGGCTTTGTGCCCAAGTATGTGGTGCCTCAGGGAAAAAGGAAACTAGTGCGTGAGCTTAAACAGGCAGCTAAAACCGCATCTACCGTATATCTAGCCACAGACCCAGACCGTGAGGGAGAAGCTATCTCCTGGCATCTAGCCGAAGTAACAAAAACGAACAAGATACCCTACCGTCGTGTTGTCTTCTATGAAATAACCAAAGAGGCCATTGAGCATGCTTTTAGGCATCCCCGGTCTATAGATATGCAATTAGTCAATGCCCAGCAAGCGCGGCGGGTCCTCGACAGGTTGGTAGGGTATAAGATTAGCCCGTTGCTTTGGCGAAAGGTACGGAAAGGTCTCTCAGCCGGTAGAGTCCAGTCAGTAGCATTAAAGCTCATTGTCGACCGTGAACGGGAAATTCAGCAATTTGTCTCCGAAGAATACTGGACGATTGAGGCTGAGCTAACCAAGAAAGTAGAAACTGCTGAAGTAACCGCCTTCAGGGCTACACTGGTTGGCCTTATTGACGGCACCAAGCTGGCTATTCACAATGAGGGAGAAGCAACCGGGATTAGCCATAAACTGGAACAAGCCAGCTACACTGTTATTAAAGTAAGCACCAAAAAAGTAACTCGCAACCCACCCCCACCCTTTATCACCAGTACTCTACAACAGGAAGCCTGGCGCAAGCTCCACTTCACCGCCCGGCAAACTATGGCTACCGCTCAACAGCTTTATGAGGGTCTACCTATAGGTGATGAAGGAAGCGTAGGGCTTATTACCTATATGCGTACTGATTCTACCCGTGTAGCTCACTCAGCCGTAGTTGAAGTCAGAGAATTTATTAGCAGTAAGTATGGTTCCCAATTTGTTCCGCCACATGCCCGTTCCTTCGCGAAAACTGTGAAGGGGGCACAAGAAGCCCATGAAGCTATCCGCCCGACTAAGATTCAGCGAGAGCCGTCTCTAATTAAACCATACCTTACTCCTGCCCAGTTTAAGCTTTACCAGCTCATTTGGCAGCGAATGCTGGCTAGCCAAATGGCGGCGGCTTTGTCTGACAACACAAGCGTTGATGTTAAAGCCAGATGCCCGGATTCTAAAGCTAATTATCTTCTCCGAGCCTCCAGTTCTATCCTCAGGTTTCCCGGATTTACCATCCTCTATATTGAGGGGAAAGACGAGGCTGAGCAAGAGGAAGGAAAAAGCTCTCTGCTCCCACAGTTAGAAAAAGACAATGCGCTTAAACTGTTAGGGCTTTATCCTGAGCAGCACTTTACCCAGCCTCCGCCCCGTTTTACTGAAGCCACGTTGGTCAAGATGCTAGAGCAACAGGGCATCGGACGCCCCAGTACCTACGCCCCAATCTTATCCACAATTCAAGGGCGAGACTATGTTACTAAGACCAAGGGAAGTTTTCAACCGACAGAACTGGGCAACGTGGTTACTGACTTGCTCAGTCAACATTTCCCGGACATCGTTAACGTCGAGTTTACCGCTCGCATGGAAGAGGAGCTAGATAAAATAGCCCACGAAAGCCGGGACTGGGTCAGCGTTGTTCAAGACTTTTATATACCTTTTGAGAAAAGCCTTCAGAATGCTGCACTGCTTATGGAGAAGGTAAAGTTAGCCGATGAACTAACCGGGGAAAGTTGCCCCCAGTGTGGCAAGCCCATAGTAATTAAGACCGGGCGTTACGGGAAGTTTCTCGCCTGTAGTGGTTACCCTGAGTGTAAATATACTAAGTCCTTTCAGATTAAGATTGGTGTTAGCTGCCCGGAGTGCGGTAGTGATCTGGTGCAGAGGCTAAGTAAGAAGCGCATCTTCTATGGCTGTAGTAATTACCCACAGTGCCAGTTTGCCACCAATGCTAGACCCCTCCCCCAGCCTTGCCCTGAGTGTGGAGGACTCCTCACCTCGTATAGAACAAAGTGGTCAAAATGCACTAAATGCAATTACAAAGGCAAGCTGGAAGAGCCGGAGACAACAGACTTTGCTACCTGAAGAGTCTATTAACTAAGGACTGACAAAGTTAGAACTTATATAAAAGCTCACCACCTGGCTCCAGAAATCGAAATGCACTTCCCCTTGACATGACATAGTCGCATCCTTCATACTGTAGTTTGGTAGCCTCAAATCGCTATCCTGCAAGGATGAAAATACATTAAGACCCTGTCTAACTGGCACTATTAGAAAGGGGGTAAGACTAAGACAAGAAACTCCCAGATATGCATAACTTTAGAAACCAAGAGGAGGTGAATGGAATTGATAGAACCCCATGTTCTGAAAGCATTGGGTGAAGTAGTTGGGACTGATTTTGTTAGTGATGACATTGTTATTCGCCAGGCCTATAGCCGGGATCCTCATCCTTCGATAACGTTGAGAAAAATAAATAAGGATCCTCTCACGATACCCGACGCCATAGTTCTTCCCTCAACCACTGAGGAGGTACAGGGGGTGATGCGGATCGCCAACAGGTATGGGGTCAATATGATAATCATGGGTTCTGGCGATAACCTGACCGGATATTGCATCCCCAGGCGACCCAACACCGCAATTCTCGACCTTAAGCGGATGGACAAGATACTGGAGATAGATGAGGAAAACAAGGTTATCAGGATGCAGCCTTGGGTGAGTTATGCTCGAGTCCAGGCTGAAACCATGAAACGAGGATTGTGGAATGGTGGCACCCCGGCAGCTCCCGCCAGTAACAACCTCATCTCCAACGTGCTCGCCTATGGTGGTGACTGGCAGACCTCCCTAGCCTATGGGTTAGGCATCAGGGGGATCCATTCTTTCACCATAGTCTTGCCCAATGGAGATATTATCCGCACTGGCTCACACGGCATAACTGCCGGTGACCCTACCTATTGGTATGGTCCCGGACCTGACCTCAAGGGACTTTGGGAAATGGGCGCCCTTGGTGCCATTGGAGTAATAACGGAGGTGCTGTATAAACTCCACACCTGGGTAGGCGGAGACTGGCCCCAAGAGGAGGTCTACGCTCATCCCCCGCTACCAAAGAATCATCGTATCTACTGGTACAAATTCGACAAGCCTGCGAAGGCTATCAAGGCTGGTTACGAGATATGCTATTCCGGCATTGGCATTGGTTGTAATCTCACTATGAAATCTGTCGATGCATTAGTTGGTGAGAGCCACCAAGCCCTGTCGGTCAAACGCTTTGATGAAAACTTCTATGAGCCTCATTTTATGTATATAATGCTCGCTGGTTTTTCACCCCGCCAGTTGGATTATGAAGAGAAGATTCTGCTGGAAATCATCAAGGAAGCCGGCGGAGAACTCCTTAGCGAAGAGCAGAGAAGTCACATGGACACCTACAATCAGGATTGCTTCAGGAGCGGCGACTTTGTCCGGTGGATTCGTAATGGCATCTATGCCATCACCGGATTTGGGAGAGGTCCTATCGAGAATATGGAGGGAGTGCACAATCTCCAGCAAGAAGTAGTCGCTAAGCACGATGTCCCAACCATGAATACTACCTGGCCATGGTACTATGCCTACGACCGTGGCCACTTCTGGGTAGATGAGCGTGATTTATATGGTGACCAGTTGGACTATTATAAACCTATACTCTCGATGATAGTTGAAATTGTCAGAAACACTCCCAAGAACCCTTCCGGATATTGGATATTGGGTGAGCCGACGGGAGCTTGGTTTGGTCCCCAGATTGGACCTGACTTCCACCTGATGTTGAAAAAAATGAAGCAAGTGTTTGATCCAAAGGACATCCTGAACCCGGATGCACTGACTTTCATGAGACCACCGAAAAAAAAGGAAGAGGAGAAAAAGGAGGGTTGAGATGAGTGAAGTCAAAGATGCCATTGAGGGTGGATTGGCGACAATCGTTGGCTCGGGAAGCGTGCTCACTGAGACGGCAATCTTGGAGAAGTATTCTCGTGACCAGAGCTTTACCCCACCCCGAAAACCTAATTATGTAGTCAAACCGAAAACACTGGAAGAGCTCCAGGGTATAGTTAGATTGGCCAACGAGCAGCTTATGCCTATTATACCCTATAGCTCAGGTACCGATTTCCATGGGGGTGCAGTGCCCAATCAAGGTGGTATTCTGGTTGACCTGAGCCAAATGAACCAGATTCCTGAGCTTGATACCCACTTTTGGTGGGTAACCGTAGAGCCCGGAGTAACCTTTGCCCAACTCAATCAGGAATTAGCTAAGCAAGGCTTCAGAATCCCGGCACCACTAATGACTCCACCATCAGCCTCGGTGCTTACCACTTATGTGGAGCGAGAGCCACTGCCGACAGCGGCAGATTTCATCTTCGGTAACGACCGAATCCAGACTCTACGAATAGTCTTGCCCAGTGGTGATAGATTTACTACAGGCAACCAGGCAATTGAGGGTGCGCCTCACTCCAGTCCTATCGGTCCCGGGCTGAACTTCTATCGCCTGTTTATGTGCACTCAGGGAACCCTAGGTATCGTTTACCAGATGAACGTCAGGCTACTGCCCCTGTCCAAAGCTCAGAAGGTCTTCTTCTCAGCTTTCGATAACGTTACCGATGCCATAAACGCTATCAAGCGTATCCAACGCCAGGAACTCGGTTTGGAGTGTTTCCTGCTAAATAACTTTGACCTGGCTACCCTAATCGTAGATGAGGAGCCATCAGATACCGAAAGCTTGAAGCGAGGACAATATATCGGTATCACCGGAGCTAAACCTTGGTCCCAAGCTCAGCGACAGCGTTTTGAGGCGCTGAGACAAACCTTGCCCCCGTGGACACTGGTCCTCACTATAGTCGGCTTTGCGAGGCATCCTGAGGAAAAGGTGGAATACCAGGAACTGGACCTCAGAGACCTGGCCGCTGAAACTGGCTTTGAGATAAAGCCGTCCTTAGGAGGCACAGCGGGTCTGGATAAAATCATCGAAGATGAAATGGTTCTCCCGTGGAGGATGCAAAAGAGGTTTGGTTACAAGGGTTCGTGCCACGGACTTATGTTCCATGCCACCGGAGATTCAGTTCCAAAGATCGAAGATGCTCTATATCAGGTAGCGGCAAAATATCGCTATTCATCGGGTGACATTGGAATCTATGTGCAGCCGGTGGAACGAGCCCGCTCTTTCTACTGTATATTTGACCTACATTGTGATCCCACAAATGACGGTGATATTCAAAGAGTAAAGGCTTTATTCAACGAAGCAAGCGAGACGCTGGTTAACACGGGTGCATTCTTCGATAGACCCTACGGACCCTGGGCACAAATAATGTACCAGCGGGACGCAGCCTACGCTGAATACTTAAGGAAAATTAAGGCTCAGCTAGACCCCAATAATATTATGAACCCGGGGAAGCTATGCTTCTAAATAAGGAGGAGGCTAAATGATTAAGGAACTGGAAGAATATAGACATTGGAGTTGGAACTGCTTTCGGGATAGCATGTGCAAACATGTCTTTACCTGGCATGTTAAGAGCGAAGTTGACGATATCTGCCCCACGCTGGCACGCTATAAATTTGATGCCTACTCCTCCCAGGGCAAAATGGGTGACCTGGCTCGAGCTATTATCGAGGGTGATATGGAGTGGTCGGATAAATTACTGGAGGTAATTTATCAAGATCCGCTCTGCGGCGCTTGTGATTATATCTGCGGGCGTATCACCGAGATGCAACCGGGACGAGTAATCCAGGCCATGAGAGCCCAAGCTCTGAAGGATGGGATGTCCCCACCGGCTGGATTCAAAGTCTTTCTTGACGACCTGAGAGAGTACCTCAACCCCTATAAAAAGCGCGATGCCGAGAGAATTAACTGGCTCAAGGGTCTCCCTGCCGAACTAGCCGATGCAATTCCCGCCACTGAGGCAGGTAGTAAAACCAAAACCCTCCTCTATGTCGGTTGTTTCCCCCTCAGGGAAGCCGGGGCAGGAAAAATGGCTCAGGATGCAGTAACTGCTCTCATCAAGGCTGGGGTCGATGTCGGCGTCCTCGGTGATAAGGAACGCTGCTGTGGCAACCCATCCCTCAGAATGGGTGATGTAGACCAGTTCGTCGCCTTCGCCAAAGAGAATATCGAGATGTTTAATGAAATGGGAATAGATAAACTGGTAACCATCTGCCCCTTCTGCTACAGCACCTTCAAACGTGACTACCCTGAGGTAGGCGATAAGATGA
>SDBT01015435.1_pt1 | contig 12137 bp, 7 predicted proteins | sample 2277101 | NCBI WGS metagenome assembly SDBT01 (sample SAMN10404973, study PRJNA504765) | marine sediment metagenome | isolation source: marine sediment core GS10_PC15, 103 cmbsf | place: Arctic Ocean: Southern Knipovich Ridge | collected 2010
TGATAGTATTTCCCTTTGATTTCCTTATTCTCTCCTCATAAGCTACAAAAAACATCAATAGATCTTCAAAATTAATTTCTAAACCATTCTCATCAATTAATAAGATTCTTGAGCCATCTACATCATAACATACTCCTAAATGACTTTTGGAAGCTTTTACTATTTCTGCCGTATTTCTGATAGTATTGATACTTGGTACTGGATTCATTTCTCTTTGTCTGTAGTGAGTATTCAAGGCAATAACTTCAACTCCAAGTTCATTAATTAAAAGAGGGGTAATTCTCCCAGTAGGACCATATGAACAATCAATCACTATTTTAAGATTGGCGTTCTCTATTTTCATTTTATTTACAAATTGCTGTAATGATTTGATATAAATATCGTCAGTTTGAGGAATGTTAGTAATACGCGCTATGGAATTTGGATGCACCCTTCGAATATTTTCGGGATAATTATTATAATCTTGAATTATGCTATCTACCTTCGAGGTAGCAAATTCAATGCCTCCGGCATCAATAAATCTTACTCCTACATCCTCACTGAATAGGTGTCCCCCCGAAAAATAAACTCCTCCACTAGCTCCAAATCTTCTAACAGTAAATTGAAGGAGGGAGTAAGTACAAGCCGCCAAATCTAAGATATTTACTCCTGTAGATATAACTCCTGCGTGATAACCTCGTGCTAACATGCGGCTATCATTGTGTAGATCTCGTCCTACAACTACAGACTCGTTTTCCTTAAATTTACTTCCATGTATTGCCCCTAAAGAACTTGCTACTTCGGGGGTAAATATATAATTAGCTTTTCCTACAATCCGTCCATGCACGTAAAGATCTTTTAGGTTTTGAACCATATTAATCCTAACTCAACAAAATTAATTTGTCTATATTTTTATTAGATCCAAATGGAAATTAAGTAGATCAAGCTAAACTGGATATATAATTCTTTCTTTTTTTGCACATAACACATTTGCTTTTTTTATGTGAATTTATATTAATTATGGCATAGAGTAATAAAGGATTGAAAATTAAAATCTAATTAAAAATGACAGAAGAAAAATTAGGTTCGTTTTGTTTAACCTTACACTCACATTTACCATGGGTGTTGGGGCATGGAATATGGCCCCATGGCACATCATGGGTCAATGAGGCAGCAGCAGAAACATATATCCCTCTATTACAAGAGGTAAATAAACTTATCGAGGAAGGATACCACCCTAAATTTACTTTAGGTCTCACACCCGTATTATGTGAGATGCTAAGTCATCCCAGCTTTATTGATGGCTTTATTGGATATTTAGACGAGAAAGTTGGAGCTGCTCTCGGTGATCTTGATGAGTTTACAGAAAATAAATATGAAAAAGGTAGAATTAGATTATCAAAATGGTGGGAGGAATTTTATGAACGAATTCGAGATGATTTCATTCACAAATTTAATAGAAATATTGTAGGTGGATTTAAAAAGCTTCAAGATGATGGTCTTCTTGACATTATTACATGTGGAGCAACTCATGGATATAATCCCCTGTTCTCTAAAGACTCATCAATCGATGCTCAATTTAAGGTCGCAATAAAAAATTATAAAAAGCATTTTGGAAGAGCACCAACTGGTACATGGCTTCCTGAATGTGCTTATCGCCCAGGATATAAATGGAAAAACCCTCTATCAGGAGAGGAGTTTGATCGTCCAGGTATCGAATATTTTCTAGCAAAAAATGGATTAAAGTACTTTTTTGTTGATTCTGCATTGCTCCTAGGTGGAAAATCACAAGGTGTTTATGCTGCTAGATTTCCTCTTCTAAAAGAGTTATGGAAGCAGTTTGCTTCTCAATATGAAGAAATTCCAACCTCTTTTGAAAAATCACCTTATGAATCATATTTAGTTTCAACTCAATCAGCTGAGTCTCCAGTTGCTTTTTTCACAAGAGATGAAAAAACGGGAATCGTCGTTTGGTCTGGAGAGCATGGCTACCCTGGGTGCCAGGAATACTTAGACTTCCACAAGAAACATTTTCCCGGGGGGCTCCGATATTGGAAGGTGAGCGGACCAAAAGTTGATTTAGGAGAGAAGATGTTATACTGGCCCGATGACGTTCCAGCGAAATTGGACGAAAACGCTAACCACTACGTCAATTTAATCAAAGATATATTAAGAGCGTATAAAGGGGACTATGGTAAACCGGGAACAATTGTCGCCCCTTATGATTGCGAGCTCTTCGGTCACTGGTGGTTTGAAGGAAATTGGTGGCTTGCACGAGTATTAAGATGGATAGAAGATGATCCTGAAATTGATTTAACGAATACTAGAATTTCTCTTAATCAAAATCCTCCAAATAAAGTAGTTTCTATTATTGAAGGAAGTTGGGGTCAGGGCTCAAGCCACTGGGTTTGGTTAAACGAATGGACTATATGGACTTGGAAGTTGATCTATGAGGTCGAGAATAAGACTGAGAAAATTATGATGAAGTACGGAATAACGGAGGATGAGAATTTAAAGAAAATTCTAAAACAATTGGCAAGAGAATCACTACTACTACAAAGCTCAGACTGGCAATTTTTGATAACCACCTGGTCAGCAAGAGATTATGCCGAAAATAGAGTTTCTCTTCATTATGAAAACTTCAATAGATTATACGCAATGGCTGAAAGATATGGAAGTGGAGAACATGTGGATGAGGGAGAATGGCATTTTTTGGGTACTCTAGAAGCTAATGATGGACTATTTCCCGAGATTGATCTAACTTCTTTTATACCTTGAGAAATTGGTCTAAATAAGTTTTGGATTAATCCAATGGTCCTCGAACCATTTCCTAAAAAAAAATCAATTAAAATTAGTATTTGTTTTTATTTACTAAATCTGTACTCCTAAATCAAGCCATTTATCTCTGACTTGAGATTCTGAAGAGATTTTACAATTTGGGGCAATGAGGGCACGTTCGAGTACTACATTATCTCCAAGTTCACAATCATTACAAATTATGGATTCGGTTATATGACATCCTGCACCAATCGTAACATTATCCCAAATAATACTTTTCTCAATTACGCTTTCTTCACCAATAATAACATCGTTTCCAATCGTGGTTAATGCTTTTATTTTAACTTTATTACTAAGTTTGACATGCTCGCCAAACGCAGCAGGTTTTTCAATTAAAATATCCATTCCCGAATCAATTATACCCATTACATATATTCCGTCATATTCTTCACCATTTGGGGTTATAGGCCATGCATACTTTCTTAACATGTCCCAATTGACCCACTTATATGTCTGAGAATTCCCACAATCCATCCAATAATAATCCTGCACAAATCCATATAGATCATATTTATTCTCTAATAGATAGGGAAAAACCTCACCACCAAAATCCATTAATCCCGTTTCATTTAGTATATCTTCAATATTTTTATTAAAGGCATATATGCCCGTGTTAATTACGTTTGTATGCAAAAATAAGTCAGTTCTTTGTGCCATACTACTCAAATATAACTCAGTGGGTACCGGTTTTTCTAAAAAAAGGTAAATTTTCCGGTTTTCATCCAATAAAACTACACCGTACTGAGATGTATGGCTTTCAACTGGTTTCATTGAAATCGTGGAAATTCCCCCCTTTTCAGAGTGAAAGTTCATAAAATCTCTCATAGGAAGATTAGTAATTATGTCAGCCATTGATACCACAACCTTTTCTGAATCAATAGAATCCGTTAATAATCTATATGCATCAGCGGTACCAGCACTCTCTTGTATGATACATTCTAGTTCTACATCTCCAAGTTTATCGGATGTCCACGTACTCTCTACATATTTTTTTAATCTTTCTCCTTGGTACGCTAAGGCGATAATTATATGTTTAATATCAGCATAAATTAAATGAGCTATAGAATAATCTATCATTGGTTTGTTTGTAACTTTAACCAACGGCTTTGGAACTTGAGAAGTGAGTGGCATAAGTCGAGCACCTTTACCGCCAGCAAGAACTATAGCAGACCACTCTCGGCTCATATTTTATAATATTCCCTATTTTGTTATTTATATAGAAAACTAATTGGATTTAAAACTGTTACGCTTAAAATCTATAAATTCACCTAATGGTGATTATTTCGTCGTATATTAAAAAAGTGAATTTTCTTTTAATCTTTATGATAAATGACTAATTTTTACTTGAAATTGCCTGCTTAATTTCTGCTGCCACTTCATTAGGTAGTTTTCTTGCTACCCGCATATCATCAGCCATCTCAGCCCCTCCAATTATTTCATGAGGAATTATATCTCCGAATAAATGAAAGTCTGCGTCATACCCGTAGGGACAACAATTGAATAGAATATTTCTATTGCTATCAATCGATAATTTATCTAATGCCATAAATACTGCTTTTAAGGATTTTGCTAAATCATTTAATTGATTGATATTTAATTGGGTAAATCTCCTAATATGCTCATTTGGATGAAATCTAAGATGATAATTTCTAATAGGACTCCCTGATACATAAAAAGTCCAATATTTTGATTTTAAAATAACGCGAGAACTGTCCCCATGAGTAGTTTCACATAAATGGCAATTATCACCTCTTTCTTGAAACGCTTTCAAATATCCTTCCAATCGCGATCCGTGACCATCACCATTGAGATCTATATACACTTGACTATGAATACGCGGTTGAGATCCCCCTACCTTAGAACCTATGTTAAAAAAGGGAGATACAGGAATGTCGTAATAATCTCTTTCAATTGCTTCCAATATACAATAGAGTATTGATTCTTTCATAGAAAGAAAGAGTCCAGCTAAAACTGAGGACGGAATTAACTTAAAACAAGTTGACGGATAAAAATGCCGTGAAATTGTAACTAAATTTATTCCCATTGCAAGTCTTGAATGTATCTGTAAATTCTTTTCAATCGAAGATTTTATGTTTGGATCTACAATACGAGCCATTGAAGGAAATCTATTAATAAGGGTTAATGCGTTACAAGAATCAGGAAGTCTTTCTATCCTATGAGGAGCATCTAAAAATGGGTTATCCCGTTTTTTCTCATCTTCTGTAATAATAATAGTAAATCCATCACCTATGCGTTTTCCCCAATCATCATAAAAAGGTTTTCCTTCTGTAACTGCCATAAAAACATCTTTAACATGTTTTAATGTATCGATTGTACAGGTTTTTGGGTCTAACAGATTTTCAAGATTAGTAAAACCCCTCGGTCTTTTAGCTCTTATGGGACTTAGATAGGAATAATGTCCATAATATCTTAAAAGCTTTTTGTGAAGTCCAAATTCTTGTGATCTAATAGTTAATGTAGATAACGGATCCCATCTCTTTAGCGGAACTTCACTTATGGATTTAAAGTTATCTCTATTTATAATTCCCCATTCCATAAATTGTGGCTGACAAATTTCTTGAAAATAATTCTCCTCTTTATTTGAAATGAAAAATCACTTTTTTATTGTAATTTTTTTATCTTATATATATCTGCTTTTAACAAATTAATTAGCTATTTTATCTAATAAATTTAAGTATTAATATTGCAAATCATTATATATGATCCAAAACCTAAAAATTGTCACCAAAATATGTAAATTTTTTTATGAAATTTCTGTAAAAATCGCTCCTAGTATGAACAAATTATATTAAAATATTTCAAGATTCTAAAATATATTCATAGTAAATGACTTAATTAATGAAAATTATAATTGGTATTTAAGTCCGATAAAATTTTCTTCAATTATTTTTAAAAGAAAAAATGTCGTTAAATTTGAGGTTTTAAGCAAAAATTAACTGAGGCCGATTTTCCGTTCCTTAAAATCACCGAAAATATATATTCCGTAATTCTTTATAAATAAATAAATTTTTTGGATTTGTTATTAATCAGATAAAAAATTAAATTTATATATGAGATTATAATAATTTATATTATAAAAAAAAGTAAATTAAGGCGATTGTACTTTTAAGCAATAGCTCAATTTTTATCTTCAGTTCTATTTAGGTATCGATAAAAAAGGATTGGACAAAATTAGTTATTGCTTATAACTTTCGATACATTTGCAGATTTTATCATTTAATGAGGTATTAATAGAGGTTATGTAAAAATGAAAATAGTAACAGTAAACGTTCCTGAATCATATATAGAATCCATCAACAAGCTCATCGGTGAGAACGGACTTTATCCTTCAAGGTCTGAGCTCATTCGGGTAGCTGTAAGAGAATTTCTTATAAAAGAATTGAAGATGGCAAAAAAAATTGTAAAATACAACGAGCCTGAAAATGATGATTTTGATGAAGAGAATTTTGTTCGAGTACCAATTGAACACGGGGACAACACAGAACCCCACAGGGAATTCAAAACTTACAAGATCATAAAGCGTTTGGAGTATTAAACAAAATTTTAACATTTTTCAAAAAGGGTAAGAAATAAAGGGGGGCATCCCATGAGAGTGTTCTCTCATTTTTTTTTTTTTTTTTTTTTCGACAGGAGATCCATATATCAATTACTTAATTTGCTTAAATTTTTATATCCTTATCGGAATTAATTAATTAATTCATATTAAAAATCATTAAGTTAAAATCGGTAATTGAATTGCCAGACCAAGATATTTTTAAAAAATTTGTGAATAAACTCGCATTTGATGTAAGTGACTATTTAGATGATTCAAAACTATCCAATTTTCAAAAAAAATTAATTGATGATGCCACTTTCATTTTCAAGGATAATATTTTAGGTGATATAAAGCAATATGGAGGTAATTTTGAGAATAACAGCGAGAAGTTGGAAAATTTTATCAAAAAGGCAGAGCAGGAGTTAGATAATGAAGAGTTTAAAGAATCGGCAAAAGAATTAAAACAATTCCTTAAGGATTATGGTAAAAAACTACGCGAGATTATTGATAAAACCAGTATTGCAATAGTTCCAGTGAAAGAGATGCCTTGGGAATCAATAATTTTTCGAAGTGTTCCTCGAATTTTAATTGAAAATGACAACGTATCCATTTTAGACAATGCAATCGCATATTATGGAGAAATTAAATGCATTATTTCTAGATCTACTATTCATGGTAAAATGAAAGATAATGAGCCATTGTTTGCTCCACTTATGGGGGATCTTGACTTAGGAGACTACAAGTTAGACGTTTCGGACAAATCGCCTAAATCTCACATTTATCCATATGTAAACTCCATAATTAATTCATTAGACTCACCAGCAACTCGGAGCCAATTAGGAAAATATCATGAAGGATACCAGAGACATGGTGAACCAATTTGCGATTTTTTAATGAATAAAAAAGATTTATTAGCAGCTATGGAGAAATTAAATAGTGGCTTAGAATCCAATCGTGTGACGTCAGATATTGCAATTACAGCAATAGCTATTCCTCTTCCGTCAGATAAAACTTCATTGATATTGGTTACTGATGAAGGTAAAGATTCTGCTAAATTTTCCAGATGCTTTGAAGGAGTTTTAAGATTTTCAGCGGCATGTTGTGAGGCTCCCTCGGCAAGTCCAGCTGAACAACCACAAACAGGTGCAGTAACAACTCCAGGCGGTCAAGAGCTAAAAGAATGGACCGCAGAGGATCTTGCGAAGGAAGCACAACAAAGAGGGACTACCCCATCGGGATTGGAGGAATGGTCTGAAGAAGATTTAACTAAAATGGCAGGAGAAAGGGGTGGTGGAATACCAGAAGGTATGGAAGTGTGGACTGAAGAAGAGCTCGAAGAATTATCTCGCAAACGTCAAGGAGGATTAGATATACCTGAATGGAAACCTGACCAAGATTTAGAGGAATGTTCTAAATGTGGGTATAGTCTTCGGAAGGGATGGTCAAAATGCCCCATATGTGAGACTCCTGTAGGATCAGAGCCAACTCCATCAGATGATCAAGATGATGAAAGTCCAGAAGAAACAAGTGAAGATAATCCAGACGACCCTGAATTTTAGAATTAATTATTTCCTCATGAATAATAATATTTGCTATTGAGAACAAAACCTCATTCTTTTCATCATATTCTCCATCCATAACTTTTTTTAATTATCCTTTATTTTCACATTTAAGGGAATTAAATTTTTTGTGGGAATTAAGTACTTTGTTAAACAATATTTTTTTATTAAAAGGTAGAGACTTTCAAAATCTTTCACAACTCGACATATATTCATACCCAAATGATATGCTCAAAATGGATTCCAGAGAGCATATAAGAAAAATATTACTTGGACATGATCAAGGGACTTTTGCTCTACAAAATCAAAACAGAAAGCTGCATTCAAATAACTCAAACTTAGTTCATAACATTTCAAATTTTTTTATTATTGAAAAACCGGTCCCTCAAGTTATTGATAATTTAAATATATATACGACTTGTATTAATGGAAATATTATTATAGGTCTCACATTTGATAATGATGATAATCCTTATGACTATAAAGATATTTTTGAGGAGCTTTTAAGTGAGCTATTGAATGTCGAGGAATATTTCTCTTTTGAGGATGAACTTGAAATCGAAAGCTTATTACTTACCATATTTATTGACATTCGAAGATACGGAGATGAATTTGTTGATAATAAACCCTTGATAGAAGTTCAATACCATGAATCATTTATCAAGGTATTTTTGTTTGGAATTGATGATGTGGGAAAAACTTCTTTAGTAAGAAGGATTAAAACGGGTGAATTCAACGATAATTATTTTAGAGCAACCAGAAAATTTAATATTGAGTATATTCCGGGAGATGAAAAAGGACTTTTAACCTTTTGGGATTGCCCTGGCCAGCAAAATTTTAGAAAAAAATGGCTAATGGGCCTTCAAGATAGTAATATAATTATCTTTATGATTGATATCGCAAATCAATTAAGATTTGAGGAATCCAAAAAAGAATTCTGGAAAATCATAAATAGATACGATTTATTTGGCATCCCTCTCTTAATTCTTGGCAATAAAGGCGATCTTATTCAACACTCAATTGAAAATAATAATAATGATTGCATTAGATTGAGAAATGAGATTGAGGATTATTTCGAGTTTGACAAAATAGAGAGTAGAGACTGGAAATTAATATTAACATCGGTTAAAGAGAATTATAATATCGATTCAGTCAGGGAATCGATTTTAAAAATGATATAATCAGTAACGAATTCTCTCTATATTATTTGAAAAAATTTTAAATAACTAAGCAACTACATAATAATTATTTAGTGTATTTGTTTTTAAGGGGAACAAACTATGTCAAAGAGAGTGAATAAAAGTAAAAAAAGTGATGAAATCGTTGTCGATGAGAAAAGAGGACATCTTTATGTAGGAGATAAGGATTTACGGTTAATTATGCTAAGACCAATAGATTTGCTCGAGTTTTTAGAATTTGGTGGGACAAATGCCGCCGACATTTTAATATGGGTGGGAAAAAACATATCATCTATAATCTGTGAAAAACTAATCTTTGGCGATGATGTGAAAAACGATTCCTTATCGGAAAAAAAATTAATTTTTAATGATGTCCTCGATACTTTTGAACATCTAGGATATGGCTCTCTAATAGCTAAGTTTGGGAAAAATAAGATCACTGTAATCGTAGCTGACCCTATCTCCGGTGAAGAGAAGGGTAATATCATGGCTAAAAACATATGTATCTTCTATCAAGGTGTCTTTAACGGTATTTTAGAGTATATAGGAATTGATATTCTCCAAGGAGAAGAAACCCAGTGTAAATTATTAGGAGCTAATGCGTGTGTCTTTGAATTTACTCTCTTACTAGACGAGTTCGGTGAAGATGATATCGATAACTAGAAAGAAACTTCCGAGAGTGTTCAGGACTTCTTAGGTACACTTTAAAATAGGAAATTAAGTTATTCAACTACAATATTTTTCATTAAATGAATCCATCTAAAATCTTTTTCTATGGTAGTATGAAACTTCACACTTTTTCCCTTTAATCCTTTTTCTCTTTTAAATTTTGATTTATAAGAAATAACTATTAAACTCTGGTAGGTTTTAGATTCCTTAGGATTATAAAATTTAAAATAAAATCAAATATAAAACTAATTATAATAGTTATTTAAAAAAAAAACACAAAAAAATGATTATAAAATGAGTAAAAAAGGCGCAAAAATTAAAATTGATGATTATAAAGGCCCTCTCGGTTCAATAAAAGGCTTCGAACTAACTACTGGTAACATAAGTTATGGAGATGAGACTGAATGGGAGCCAATGGGACCATCCCCTATGCCGGGGATACCCACTCTTCGAGATTGGTTTTTCAAATTAATGGAGCGATACAAGCCTTTTTATATGCCTATTTGTGATATGTGCTGCCTTTGTACCTTTGGAAAGTGTAATCTTTCAAAAGGAAGGCATGGTGCGTGTGGGATCAATATGGAAGGGCATATGGCAAAGATAGTAGAGATTGCGTGTTGTATTGGTGCATCCTGCCATTCGGCTCACGGTTCACATCTTTTACACTGGCTTCATGAAAAATATGGTTCTTCTATACCAATAAATTACGGTAATAATATTGCAGTAAACATGCCATTGACTCGATTAATTCTTGGGATGAAACCCGAAACTTCTGATGATTTAGAAACTGCAATGGAATGGGTCGAGCATACAATCACGCATTTATTAGCTGCAGGCCATACTGGGCAAGAAGCAAGTAATTTAGATTATGAAGCTAAAGCTTATTTGGCAGGATTATGTGATGCGGTTGGTATGGAGATATCTGATGCTTTGCAAATGTGTGCTTACGGTTTTCCTATTGGTGAACCTGACGTTCCAATTATTGAATTAGGAATGGGAACTGTAGATTCTGAGAATAAAGCAGTTATTTTAATGATCGGGCATAACGTAGCTCCTGGAGTTGAACTAGTTGATTATATCAGAGAGAAGGGAATTGATAACCAAGTTGAAACAGTGGCAATTTGCTGTACAGCTCATGATTTAACGCGATACTATGATGGTGCGAAAATTATTGGTTCTATTTCAAGGCAATTATTTTATATTCGCTCAGGCATCCCAGATGTTGTAATGATTGACGAACAGTGCGTAAATTTACGAGATTATGAGGAAGCTCAACGAATTGGAGCTCCTTTCATAGCTACAAATGAAAAGATCATGTGTGGTCTTCCTAATAGAACAGATGATCCAGAAAATGAGATAATTGATGACTTAGTAAGTGGTAAAATGGCTGGTGTACTAATATTAGATCCATTGAAGGCTGGAATAGTTGCTGCCGAAGTCGCATTGAAAGTGAAACCGATAAGAAAAGCTAAAATGGGCATTCCAGACGAACAGGGTTGTATTGATATGGCTATGAAATGTAATGGATGCGGCAATTGCCAAAGAAATTGTCCAAACGATTTACCCCTAGTTGAAGGTGTAAAATTAGCGAAAGATGGAGATTTTTCTGTTTTAGATGGCACTTTTGACGAATGTCTTGGTTGTGGTCGATGTGAAGAAGATTGTATGAAAGATGTTTCTCCATTAACCTTGATAATTCATGCAGCACAAGATAGAATCAAAAATGAAAAATATAATTGTCGTGCTGGAAGAGGTCCAATTCAAGATACCGAAATAAGAAATGTTGGTGCTCCAATTGTTTTAGGTGAAATTCCGGGGATCATAGCTATAATTGGTTGTTCAAACTACGGTCATGAAATTCAAGAGCTTTACACATTGGCAGAAGAATTCCTAATAAGAAACTATATCGTTTGTGTTTCTGGTTGTGCAGCGATGGACATTGGATTAGTGAAGGATGAAGAAGGTAAAACTTTGTACGATCGATATCCTGGAGATTTCGATAGAGGTTGCTTGGTGAATGTAGGTTCTTGTGTGGCAAATGCTCACATTACTGGAGCTGCAATTAAAGTTGCAAATATCTTTGCGAGACGTCCATTACGAGGTAATTTTGAGGAGATCGCAGATTACGTCCTTAATCGTGTTGGAGCTGTAGGGGTTGCTTGGGGGGCATATTCTCAAAAAGCAGCAAGTATTGCCAGTATGGCTAATGGCTTAGGAATTCCCGCAGTAGTCGGACCACATGCTGCTGAATATAGGCGATTATATATTGGTAGAGCTGATGATGATGAGACCTGGAAAGTATTCAATGCCAGAGATGGAACAGGGGGTAATTTAGTCAGTCCTTGTCCTGAACATTTA
>SDBT01015436.1_pt1 | contig 12137 bp, 19 predicted proteins | sample 2277101 | NCBI WGS metagenome assembly SDBT01 (sample SAMN10404973, study PRJNA504765) | marine sediment metagenome | isolation source: marine sediment core GS10_PC15, 103 cmbsf | place: Arctic Ocean: Southern Knipovich Ridge | collected 2010
CTCATGTCTTCTAACAAATTTCTTTGCTTCTCCTGGAAGATCCTTTCTTACATAACCATAATCCCCACAAGAAATGCCATTACGATAACCTAGTTTTTCTGACTCTATTTCTAAAATAAATATGTCAGCTGCTTGGCGGTATTCCTTTTTGGAGATCTTGCCGCCAGTTAGCCGCTTCTCTCCTAAGTCAACTAATATTAATTCATCTTTTTCTGATATTGATAGAAAAGCATCCATTAAACAAGGAGGGGTTGTATTCTCGGCTAACCTTTCACATTTATAAATCCGGCTAGTTGCTTCTAATAAAATCAAGGCCATTACAATAACAACAAAGATTGTTAAAATGACCTTGTTTCTCTTTTTCATATAACATAATTAAAATTATTCGCTCTCTACGTAGGCGGGTTTAAATACTTATTTCTTCCTTATCCTATTACTCACTCTAAATCTTCTATGGGTACTTCTCTAATCTTCTTCGCCTTCTGGTGTTAGAGATTGAGGGACAAACGTTGGTTCAGCAGCTTCATAAGTCGCTGTTGTAGTAGCTGTAAGAAGGCGAAAACATTCATTTGGTGTTGCTACTCCAAATTCTTTACATTGCTCTTCAAGTACTGTACACACCTCTGACGGGGTTCCCACTTCTAGACAAAAATCTTCAAGCGCTTTAAATGACTTAAAACCCTTAAGAGGAATTTTTTCACACATCTCTGTTGTCCCTCCTTGTTCCATACAGCGATTTCTAATCGATTCAAACGATTCAGCGGGCCCCTCAAGAAATTCCTCTATTTGTAGTTCCTGTTGAACCCTTATTTGAATTCTCTTTCTTGCCTCTTGCGAAACCCCAGCTGGCAGAGAAACTAATTCCGGGACATTGCCTAAAGCATTTTTCGCTTTTAGAATTTCAACTGCTTTTGCGTGTCCCTTTATCGAGACTTTCATTGCGTTTTCAATGGCTGACCTGGCTTCTTCAGGAACTTTCTCGCTAACTTCAGCTAAAATCTCTAAATGCTTAGAGGTTGCCTGGCCAACCCTAGTCACAACTTCCATAACTTTTTCAGTGTTCTTGTCTTTGCTTTGTGCTTTTTCTGCCCGAGCCATACTTTTTTCTAATTGTTTTACATATCTTGCCAAAGTTTTTTCTGTTAATTTTGGTTTCCCTTTTCCTGCAATCATTTGGACTTCGGCCAGTCTTTCAGCAGCTAAAACAGCATGTCTTTCGGCTTTTTTAAGGTCACCAAAAGTAAAGAAAGTGCCGATTTCTTCCAAAATTATCTCCAGAAAGTAAAACGGACTATCAGGGGTGGTGCCCGCCTTCGGAGATTCTACTTCCTGAGCAAAAACACCTATTCCCAAAGAAAACGATAACGACAATAAGACTACTAATAAAAATATCTTTTTCATATATTTATGGTTAATAATTATTTTAATAGTTATTTCTTCCCCCATGAGATCTTATTCCAGACTCGTTCGTGTAAATAATAAAGCATTAACTTTACAACTAAGTCAGCCATACCGATTGCTCCTGCCCAGACCCAACTACCTGTAATAAAAAAAGCGGCAATTGTTATCGCTGTTGTAGCAATAATTCTCCAAGTAATTGCTTTTATGATACTTCTTTTGCGATCCTCCATATGCTTAATTAAGTATTTTTATCACCTTAACGAGCCCGCCTTAATGCTCCAGCTTTAGACGGGTTTTTTCTGTATCTTAACCTCAATATTCCCCTTTCCATCCATCACGATCTCTTTGCCCTTCATTACGCTAAGCATTTCTTCTTTCTCTTTTCTGACCCTTTTTTCAAGTCTCTCAGGATGGCTCAAGTCTGCTTGTCTCAAGTCTGCTTGCCTCAAGTCTGTTTCTAACTTTTTCGATTCAATATCAATAATCTGATTAAGTTTAGCTACGGTTATAGGAGTTACTTCTGCCTTTTTTAATCTTTTTATCCTCTCTTCTTCTGCTTCTGCGTCGTCACCAACAACTCTATCTGCTCCTGCCCTTTGTTTAAGTATGCGTTTAAAAAACTTTTCAGTAGCATTTTTACCAAATTCTTTTTCTAAAAAACCCAGAAATTGATACAAGTTCTCTATTTCTATTTTTTTCTCTTTTGGCTCAATTTTTTCCATAGTTAATATTTATTTTAATAATTATCCCTAAGCCCTTTAGGCCGGGATCCCGGTTCGATGTTCACGAACCCAGGGGTTTCTCTCCTTGTCTTTATACTAAAATAATTCTTGAATTAAATCAAGGATTATCTGTAACGAAAAAAGTCAGTCTGATCTTGTATCAAGACTGACTTTTAATTTTCCTCTGGTTGTTCTTTGAAATTTCTAAATTTGTGTTTCAAAATGAGCTTTTTGTTGATTTCATCAAATTTTAAGGTTTTATATGTCTTGGAATACATAACAGAACTTTCATCAAAATAGTGTATGGCTCCGAATAGATGCCCCATCTCATGAACAAGAATATGAACCGTTCTATCCTCTTTACCATCATAAGTTATCAATGCCCACCTACCAGGAATGTCATCTACGTATCCAGCAGCCCTTTCGTAATCCTTGCTCGAAAAATATACAACAATATCATAATCTTCAAAATTAACGTGTTCTTTTAGCCAATTTATTTCTTCTTCTGCCTTATACTCACTCCACGCGCCTAAAAGGTCATAAGTCTCTTCGTCAAATAGCATTGAATCGTCAGGTAGTATTGAACTTGATAGAATAAGCTTTGTTCTTAACTCTTCGATCTTCCTATCAATCTCGGTAAAATCATACTCAACTGTTACTTCTTCAACTATCTTAATCTCCAGCTTAATTCCTAATTGTTTCTCAAACTCAGCAAATGCTTTCCCTGTTATCTTTTCAATAATCTGCTCCCATTCGGAACGAGTCCTAAATGTTTCATCAGCTAAAATTTTGACTTCAAGGATGCGTTCTGGAAGAATCTCCTGGCCGCGATTAGCGAAAACAATTGAACAGAAAACTATTAAAACAACCAGAAAAACAAGAGCGTGTTTAATTTTAAACACCTTTATCACCTCCTCTCTTTGTTGTTAAAAAACTTAACTTTTTATACTAACACATTAATCGTTATCTCAACAGCCTGAATTTTAATATAAACAAAACTTGTTTTGTCATAAACTTATTTCTAAACAAAAAATAATACAAAGCCCCCTAAAAGACCAAGAATTAAAATTAAGCTGGCCCATTTTAGAAGCTTAGTTTTTGGCTTTAAGGAATAATTTGCCAGGATCCAAATCTCTTTCATATATTCCTGAGCTATTTTTTCATCAGAGGAAAATACTTCATTAAGTCCTTTCTCGTATTCATCAAAACTCTTATCAGAAAATCCCCACCAGCACATCAGGCCGAATTTTCCTTTCGATTTGCCGCGAAAAGGCAAAAAAGTGACTAAAATAGATAAAAAGACGGCTACGAAAGAAGTAACTGCTAAAACTAAAAAATGAATCTCGTCTAAATGACCAACGCTCAAACCGAAAATAATTCCCGAAACACCTACAAGAAAAGATGCTTTTTGGTCCAAGGAATTTTTCAGACTCCTGTGATGAATTAAGGAGTCACGTAGAAATTCAAATGATTTTTGTTCCATGTTTTTATTTTTTCTTTTTTGGCTTGATTATGACAACATTACAAATATCTTCCCAGTAGCCATCTACCAGTTTTACATCTGCAACCTTCTCTTTTTTAATCTTTTCAAAGGCTTCTTCAATAAAAGGAACTCGCTCCTTAAAAACAGGCGATAGAAAGGCCTTGCCTCCTGGTTTTAGAACTCGAATAATCTCCCTCAAAGTAGTCTCCTGCTCCTCTTGGTCTTTTTCAATATAATAAGGAACAGCCCACATAGATAAAACCGAATCAAAGACATTTGATTTAAATGGTAGTTCTTGGGCGAGACCGGCTGTAAAAAACTCTTTTTCATCTTTCTCTAATCCTTTTTTTAATATGCTTCTATGCTTCTGATAAGACAAATTCGGATTCAATGAATAAACCTGAACTCCTCTCTTAGCAGCTTCTTTGGCAAATCTCGTTTTTTCTCCGGAGCCTAAATCTAAAACCTTCTCGCCTAAAAATTCCTTTGTTACGGGTATTCCTAGTTCTTTTTCGTAAACCTCAAGGCTTCTGTCCACGTCATTAAGAGCGGTATTCCTGGCTTCTATTAATCTTTTTCGGCTTTTCTCTTGGATTATCTCGTCTTCGCTTTTCGCAGATTTTTCAAATTCTTGTTCAAATTTTTTCATAGATTTAATTTATAACTTCACCAAATACATTTTAAGGAATTTTTGAGTTGCTTCGACGGTTTCTTTTTTTAACTTTGGCGGACTTCCAGCAACCCAAATAGCAAAATTATAAAGTTCTTTTGCATCTACTTTAAGCCATTTTTGATTCTTGTATAAAAACACAAATAAAGTCGTCATTGCAATTCTTTTGTTACCATTCTGAAAAGGATGATTTTTAACCATCAAATAAAAAAGGATTGCGGCTTTCTCAACCAATCCTTTATACATTGTTTTACCTCCGAATTTCTGAAATGGCACCAAAACACAACTTTCTAAAATATTAGGAAAACGGGAAGAAAAATCAGGAATTGGCTCATTAAAAGTCATGTGCTCTTTAGCTAACTTATAAGCCAAATATTCAATTTCAATAATTGATATCTGCTTTATCATAAAAATTATTCATTACCCAATAATTTTAAAGTCTCGCCATATTCTTCAGCTGTCCTTGATACTGCTTTATCAATAACTTTTTTATTTTCCGGGCTTAAAACCTTACCAAAAATATTCCCCAAATCTTTCTTATTAATAATGAAACTACGACCAACTTTTGTGGCCTTGATTTCACCTTTTTTAATCTTTTTAAAAACAGCTACTCGGCTGATTCTAAGCAATCCTGCTAACTCAATTGTTGATAAAAATTCTTTTTCTTTCATCACTATTAGGTTATCACTGGTTAACTAACATGTCAAGTGTTAACAAAGATTTTTATCCTTTCTCTTTTTGGTACAGAAAATAAGAATAAACTAATGTGTAGATGGTGACTAAAAGCGCTGAGGCAATAACAATCCAGAATGACCATTTTGAAAAAAAGATGCTCAGAATAGTAATCACTCCAGCAATCTTAAATAATTTTCCCCCAAGCTCATGGGTTTTGTCCCACACTTTATCACTACTCAAAGTCCAGGGCGTTCTGATTCCAATAAACCAGTTTCTTTTAGCGTGTTTAAGTAAAACGCCAATATAGAAAAATAAAATTCCCATTGCCGGCACCATAACGCGACCCATATCAAATCTCGCTCCAAGATTCCAGGCAATAGTCAAAAGGTAAACGTAAAACAGAAATAAAATTATCAAAACCACAAAAGTATCAAAATATTTTCTGAATTTCTCAACATTCTTCTTTAGAGGATCTATCTTAGGAATCAAAAGAAAAAGCAGCCATAATGCCAGAGAAACAATTGGCATTAAAAATAAACCCCAGAATTTTGATATATAACCATCCACTTCTCCTTTAGTATTCCAATGGGAAGCGACCTGATCAGAAAACTCGGGGTAAAAATATATCCCAATAACAAAAGAAATTGAGATAATAATCATTATAATTATATTAGTTATTTTCATACTTCGACAAGCTCAGTATAAATTATTTTAGGCTAAAAAAGCCCTTTTTCGCCTTTTTCTTCATCTTCTCTCTTTTCTTTGCCTCCTTCTTCTCTTTCTTCTTTTTTGGATTCAATAAATCAACGATATCTTGACTTGAAAGTTGATTTGCGGCAAGACTCTTTTTTGCTGTCGTCTCTCGCGCTTCTCGTTGCTGCGCCTCAATCTCCTCTGCGCTTATTTCTTCCTCTATTTCTTCCTCTATTTCTTCAGGCTCCACTGGTGGAACCTCTCCAAATTTTGGCATAATTTTAATTTAATTTATTAGCTTATTATAGTATAACACAAAAACTCATTTTTTGCAACCCTTTTTCTGCCACTCTTTAATCTTTTTATGATTGCCGGATAGTAATATTTTTGGCACTCGCCATTTTTTAAACTCTTCCGGCCTCGTATATTGCGGGTATTCGTATTTGGTTTTCTCTGCTTCTTTGATTTGCTTCAAAGAAAAACTTTCCTCTTTTAGAGATTCTAGGGCGATTACGCCGGGGATTAAACGGGTTACTGCGTCAATAATAATCATAGCAGGAATTTCGCCGCCCGTCACCACATAATCACCTATTGAAACCTCTTCATCAGCAATATATTTCGCCACCCTTTCATCAACGCCTTCGTATCGCCCGCAAATCATGATTAACCGATCAAGTTTACTAAACCTTTTAGCCATTCGTTGATCGAATTTTTTGCCCTTTGGACTAAAAAGAATAACTTTGGACTTTGGACTTTGGACTTTGGACTTTTTCAAGGCGCTCACCGCCTTGAAAACCGGTTCCACCATCATCACCATTCCCGGCCCGCCACCATAAGGCTTGTCATCAACACTCTTATGTTTATCTTTGGTATAATCCCTTAAATTATGAATACTAATTTTCACAAGCTTCTTATCTTGAGCTCGTTTAATGATACTCTCAGAAAAATAAGAGTCGAATATACCAGGAAAGATTGTAATAATATCGAATTTCATATAACAAAAACCGCACTGTATATAGTAGCACGGTTTTCGTATTAATTCTACAAGGTCTTTACAATTTTAGGTCATCAACTACCTTGTCAACATCCTTTTTCTCTTCTTTTGCTCCACTTCTTGGAGCTGGTCTCTCTCTACCTTCTGGCTCTTCGATCTTAAGGTTAACTCGGGCACTATTTTTAATCCCGACAATCCTTGTCAAAGTTCGAATAGCCTTAGCAGTAGAACCTTCTCGTCCGATAAGTGTTCCCATGTCTTCAGGATTAACCTTAAGAATAATAAGAACGCCCATTTCATCAACTTTTCTCTCGGACTTTACATCATCAGGATTATTGACAATGGCTTTGACCACAAATTCAACAAACTCTTGATCTGTGCTTTTAGCTGCCATATTTTTAACAAGTCTGACTTGTTTTGATATAAGTTATTAGTTAATCAGATTTTCTAGTAGCGTCGACCTTTTAGCGTTTCCGAATACAGGAAACAGTGCTACTATCTTTACCTCCCATTATACACCCATACAAAAATCCTGTCAAGTGTTACCTATGTATCTCATCATGTGCAATTTAAAAAGCTAACTTCTATTAAAACAAAGTTAGCTTTTGTTTATTTCTCTCAATCTTCTTGCCAAAACAATTACTTTTCCAAATTTAGGAAACTCTACGAGCATTTTACTTCTTTTTATAATGCATTTTCCGTCTTCTCGCAACACTGCACGACATTTCTGATTCTTCAACTTCTTATCGGTAAATCTGTCTCCAAGGTAAATATAATTTCTCTGGGTTATTTTTTTATCGCTTATTTTTTCCTCCTTAGGATTATTCTGCATTATTTTTCATTGTTGAAACCAAGATAAGTATGCTGGCAATTACTAATAAAGTAGTAAAAGAATTCTCATTGAGTACCCCGACAAAGAATCCAATCATAGTAATTATCGCACCTAAAATTCCTACCCAGAATCTTATCGTGTTTCTTGATTTGGCTTTGTAAAAAGTGTGATGGATGAAAATTGGACCAAATAAACTTGCTCTAAAAAGATGCTTCCATTCGACAACAATGTCTAGCTTATAACATCCTTCTTTTTGTCTTTTAATGCAATATGCCAAACATCCCACAAGAAACCAAATGAAAACTACGCTTAGAAACGTTTTTGTCAATGCTAATATCATTTTAATTTCCTTCAAAACAAATTTGATTTTTGGTTTTTAAAAAACTGATAATAGAAAACTACTATCAGTTCATTGTATCATAAAAGATAAATTATGTCAAAAAAAGTCAGACTTGGTCTCAGATGGTTTTTTTACTCACAAACTCTGCCATTTCGGCAAGACGGCAGGCATATGCCCACTCATTATCATACCAAGCCAAAACTTTAACTAAATTCTTATCCTGAACCATTGTAAATTGGCTGTCAATGATAGCTGAATAAGGATTGCCCACAAAATCAGTTAAAACTAATGACTCATCTTCAACTGCCAGAATATTTTTTAATTTGCCTTCTGCTGCTTTTCTAAAAATATCATTCACTTCCTCTACTGACGTTCCTTTTTTAACACAGACAGTTAAGTCGGTTAAAGACCCTACGGGAGTCGGAACCCTTATAGCAATCCCATTTATTTTCCCCTCTAATTCCGGTAAAACCTTAGTAGTAGCAATAGCAGCGCCAGTAGTAGTAGGAAATAAATTTAATGCTGCTGCTCTGCCCCTGCGTAAATCTTTATGGGGGCCATCCACTATTTTTTGGGAACTGGTATAGCTATGAGTTGTAACCATCAAGGCTCGTTCAATTCCTAAATTATCATTAAGAACTTTAGCCACTGGCACTAAACAATTTGTGGTACAAGAAGCCATAGAAATAATATTATCTTTTTTGGCGTTGTATTTTTCCTCATTGCCGCCCAAAATATAAGTTGGCACTTCTGCGCTTTTTGAAGGAGCAGAAAGAATTACTTTCTTAGCACCGGCATCTAAGTGTTTTTTAGCATCTTCGTATTTAGTAAAAAACCCTGTGCATTCTAAAACAACATCAACGCCAAGTTTTTTCCAAGGCAATTTTTCTGGATCTTTTTCCGTCAGCATTTTGCAATTAATCTTTTCATCATATCTTCCATAAACCGAATCATATTTCAAAAGATGGGCTAAAGTTTTATTATCAGTCAAATCATTAATCGCCACGACCTGAATATTCTTATTCTCAATCAATTTTTTAAATGTAGGACGGCCTATTCGCCCAAAACCGTTAATTGCTACTTTAATCATAGTTTTTGAAGATAATTATAAACACTTAACGCTGCTTTTGAGCCTTCGCCAGCAGCAATTACAATTTGTTTAAAAACAACATCTGTAACATCGCCAGCAGCAAACACGCCTGGTGTTTTAGTGCTATTATCTTTTGGATTAATTATTATTTCGCCTACTTTATTAAACTCAACTAAATCTTTAATAAATCCAGAACTGGGCACATAACCAATTTCAATAAAAACTCCTTGAACCTTTAATTCTTTTGACTTGCCACTTTCTTTATCATTATACACCAGGCTTTCTACAAACTTATCGCCCTTAATCTCTTTTGTAGCTGCATTAATTATCATTTCTACCTTTCTGCTGGCTTTAAGTTTCTCCTGGGTTGACTCATCTCCCAAAAATCTATCAGTAAACTCTAAAACATAAATTTTATTAGCATACTTTGTTAAATCTAAGGCTGCATCAAGACCAGCATTTCCTCCACCAATCACTGCCACATCTTTATTCTTATAAATAGGAGCGTCGCATGTTGAACAATAAGTTACTCCCTTGCCCAAAAACTTTTCTTCTCCAGGAACTTTTAAGGGTCGGGGATTCTTACCCGAAGTAATTATTATCGTTTTGGTTTCAAATTTTTCTCCATCTTCAAGAACTACTTCAAATCCATTCCCAGTTTTTTTAATCTCTCGAACATTTTTTCCTTCTTTAATCTCAATCTCAAATTTCTTCAAATGCTCAACAAATTTCTTAATCAAATCAACTCCTGTCATCGAGGTTATACCAGGATAATTTTTAACTTCATGAGCTTTACTTGTCTGTCCGCCAAATTCCTTGGTTATTAAAAATGTATTTAATTTTTTCCTGGCGGCATAAATTCCAGCTGAAACACCAGCTGGCCCACCGCCGATAATGATTAAATCATACATGATTTTAATCAGTCAGTTTTAGTAGCTGACTGATTTTCTCTTTATCAAACCCTATCACAATATCACCATTAATCTCAACCACTGGGACTCCCATTTGACCGGACCTCTTAATCATCTCATCTCTGGCCTTATCGTCCTGCGATACATCAATATCCTCAAATTCAATATTATGCTCTTTGAGAAATTCCTTAAGGGTTACACAATAAGGACAAGTTGGGGTACTATAGACCTTTACCATATGCCCCTATTATACTACAAACTAGAGTACTTGACAAAGCTAAATCTGTGGATTATTATGGTAGGTAAGGTCTTTTACAATAAAAGGAGATTATAAATGAGAAAAAAGAAAAAGCCAAATTGGGAAATTACTTGTGCAACCTGCGAAAAAAGCTTTTATACTTACAGTAAAAAAAATCCTGCAGAAGTATATGATATGCGTTGCCCCTTTTGCCGCGTTGCGATACACAAAATAAATGCCAAAAAAATCAACGAGGAGGTGATATAAGTGACAAAGAGAAAAAAGAAAACAAGCGAAGAAAAAAAGAAACAACTCAAAAAAACTGAAATAACAATAAAAGCAAAAACAATTTTAGACGATTTCGAAGAATGGGCAAAATCAGACATTGAAAAACTTAAAGAAATAATTGAAAGGCTTAAAAATAGAAAAACGTATTATGCAGCTATTGTACCCCACTTCAACGGTGATCCAGATGCAATGTCTACAGCCTGGGCAATTAAAACAATTCTTAGAAAAAATAATGTCAATGCGGAAATCCTTGCTAATTGGGATGCTATATCCAGAGAAACAAAGACAATCAACAACAAAATAGAAATAAAGTCCTTAGAAACATTTAATCCAGAAAAGCATAAAGCGATAATCTTGGTTGATGTAAGATCGGTCAATCACTCTAATCTAAGTATAAAAAATATTGAACCAGATCTAATCTTAGATCACCACAATGACGAAATTCCTTTTGGTTCAGTAGCGTCGATGGCAACTCTTCTAATGAATAATCTTGATATTGAAATCGACAGCGAACTAGCCAGCGCTCTCTTTATTGGTATCCAAACAGATACTAAAAATGGCACATCGGAAAAATACAGTAAATTTGATGCCTTAGCTTATCGCAAAATCTTGCCACCTCTTATGGACGAACAGTTTTACAAAGAAATGGTAAACTGCGGATATTCAGATAGATTCCGACAATTAAGGAATAATGCTACAGATGAAAACAAGTACTATCACAAAGACGAAAAAAGCTCTATTGTAATTTCGGGGCTTGGTTCTATAAAAAACTCAGAGAGAAACTATATAGCCAAAATCGCTAACGATATCCTGGAACAAGACAATGTAGATAAAGTTATTTCAGTTGCTAATGTAGAAAAAACAAATGGAGATGGAGACGGAACGCCTCCTGAAGAATTTCTGGTTATTTCAATAAGAACATCTGTGGGATTTGAAAATGCTGGAAAATTTGCCAAAAAAGTATTTGGTGAAAATGTAGCTGGTGGCGACCTTGATAAAGCTGGCGCAGAAATAAAATTAGACCCTATCCTAACTGATATCATCCAAGAAATGAAAGAAACAGGAGATGAAAAAGCCAAAGACACAATTTTTCGATATATTCTAAAACGTGTTATAAAAAAAGCTCTTGAGGAACAAGAGCAATAATTAAAAAGCCGTTCAATTCAAACGGCTTTTTCATTCTCCAAAAATCCTCTGCCAACCCTTTATCAATTCCTGGGCACTCTTTTTAATTTCTTCAACTCTTTGTTTTAATTCTTCTTTTTTAATTCCAGAAACTGAATCTATAACCCGTTCATACCCTATCTTAGTTATCTCGATTGCTCTCTCAATTGCACCTCTTGCCTCTTCAGGAACTAATTCGTAAACTCTGAACAAAATATCTTGATTCTTTAAAGCAGATTCAGAAACTTTTTCAAGCGCTTCGTTGATTTTTTCCTTGGCTTTTTCCTTGGCTTTTTCTTTTGCTTGTTCTTTTAGTTCTTCTGCCTTGCCCAAAGCTTTGTTAAGAGCTTTTTCGTATTCCTTTAATAATACTTTGGTTAGTTCTTTTTTACCTTTTTTAGCCATTTTCTCTGCTTCCTGTAAGCGTCTTTCTGCTATTTTACTGTAGCGCTTAGCTTTCTTGACATCACCAAAACTAATAAAAGTAATTATTTTCTCATACCAGATTTTCAAAAAATAAAACGGGCTATCTGGCATTACTTCGGGTCCGGGCAACTCGTCTAAAAAGCTAGCTTGAATATTATTAGCAGATAGTAAAAATAAAATAAGAATTAGTAAAATAATTATTTTTTTCAT
>SDBT01015437.1_pt1 | contig 12137 bp, 12 predicted proteins | sample 2277101 | NCBI WGS metagenome assembly SDBT01 (sample SAMN10404973, study PRJNA504765) | marine sediment metagenome | isolation source: marine sediment core GS10_PC15, 103 cmbsf | place: Arctic Ocean: Southern Knipovich Ridge | collected 2010
TCGGGACTGCTACTATGTATTGGATGACGCAGGAACAGGAAAGAGGCATTACTATAACTTCAGCCGCTACAACTTGTCTCTGGGGTGATTGCCGTATAAGCATAATTGATACTCCCGGCCACGTTGATTTTACTGCCGAAGTCGAAAGGAGCTTGCGTGTTTTAGATGGGGTCATAGCTGTTTTTTGTGCGGTTGGGGGCGTTGAGCCTCAGTCAGAAACCGTATGGCGTCAATCCAATAAATATAATGTTCCCAAGATAGTTTTTGTTAATAAGATGGATAGAAAAGGTGCGGATTTTTATAAAGTGCTGAAAGATATCGAAACCAAATTGGGAGCTAATACTTGTGCTTTGCAAATTCCTATTGGGGCCGAGGAGACCTATCGCGGCTCTATAGATTTACTTGAGATGAAAGTCTACATTTTTGATGAAAGTGCTCAGGGAAAAGAATGCAAAGTCCAAGATATACCCGAAGAGTGTCAGGAGGAAGCCGCCAAATATCGTCACTCTATTTTAGAAAAAGTAGCAGGTTGCGATCAGAAACTAATGGATAAGTATTTGAAGGCACCGGATTCGATAACTATTGATGAGCTGCAATCTGTGATAAGAAAAGCAGTGCTATCTAATGAAATTATTCCGGTTTTTTGTGGAACAGCTCTTAAAAACAAAGGTGTTCAAAAGCTTCTCGATGCGGTCGCCTTATATCTACCCTCGCCAGATGATATTCCCGCTGTCAGCGGCAAAAATATTGATGGCTCTGAAGGCGTAATTGAGCGTAAAGTTTCAGATAATGAGTCGTTTTCAGCCTTGGCCTTCAAGGTGCAAACTGACCAGCATGTAGGCAAACTGGTTTATGTAAGAGTTTATTCGGGAACTTTAAAGGCAGGAACCTATGTACTCAATAGCCGTAAAGGAAAAAAGGAGAGGGTCGGCAGAATAGTGCAGATGCATGCTAATCAACGCCAAAATCTTGATGCTTTGTTTGCAGGAGATATAGCAGCCTTGGTGGGAACAAATGTAACTTTGACCGGAGATACTCTATGTGATATTGATCACCCTATATTGCTTGAGTCAATTGAATTTTCAGAACCGGTTATTTCGATAAGTGTAAAACCGGTGAGTCTCAGTGATCAGGATAGGCTAAGCAAAGCTTTAGCTAAATTATCCGAAGAAGACCCCACATTTTCCGCTCATACCGATGAAGAGACCAATGAGACCATACTTTCAGGTATGGGTGAGTTACACCTTGAAATTATAGTTGACAGACTAAAGGAAGAGGTTAAGGTTGTAGTTGAGGCGGGTCAGCCGAAAGTTGCCTATAAAGAAACTATCTTAAAAAATGTTACTGAAGAATATAAGCATGCGAAACAAACCGGTGGACGCGGTCAATATGGGCACGTGGTTATTGAGTTAGGACCTAATGAGCCTGGTAAAGGATTTGAATTTACCGATAGTATAAAGGGAGGCGCAGTACCGAAGAATTATATACCTGCTGTTGAAAAAGGACTTTTAGAGGCGATAGAAAAAGGACCTTATGCCGGTTATAATGTAGTCGACGTAAAGGTTAATTTGGTCGATGGTTCTTATCATGAGGTTGATTCATCAGAGCTAGCATTTAAGTTAACTGCCAGGAGCTGTTTTAAAAATGCTTTTTTAAAGTGTGATCCGGTTTTACTTGAGCCGTGCATGAAATTAGAAGTGACTACCCCTGAGGAATATGCTAGCAATATTATGGGTTATATTTGCTCTCGTCGGGGAAAGATATTAGGCATGGATCAGGTAGATAATCAAAAGGCTATAACTGCTGAGGTCCCTCTGTCTGAGATGTTTGGTTATGTCACCGACATACGTTCCTTAAGCAGTGGACGTGCTAATTGCTCCATGCATTTTGAAAAATATACACAGGTTCCTCGTGAGATTGCAAGCAAAGTGATAGAGGAGCGACAGCAGCAAAAAAGTTAACAAACGCATTTCTATGGATAAGGCAAAAAAAATACTCATAATCTCTCCTGATGAAAAACTTAAGGATGTTTTAAATTTCTGTTTTGACGGTTGGGGTTATGAAGTAGCGTTGCATGAATCGCTGTTGACGGATTTGTCCCATGAGGTTGAAGTTATAAAAAAAATTTCTCCCGATATTATCGTTATTGATGTTAAATCAGCCCGCAAAGAGCAATTGGACTTGTGCCGTTTTTTAAAAAAGGATTTTGTAACCGCATTGATCCCCATAATTACTCTTATCGATAAACGTCATCTCCGGGATCAATTACTAACATTAAAACATGGCGTTGATGATTATCTCATTAAACCTCCTGATCCTCTTGATTTACGTATTCGCATCGAGATGGTTTTGCGGCGCTCTCATTATAGCATTTATGCCAGCTCTTTAACGGGTTTGCCTGGAGGTAAGATTCTTGAAGATGCAATCAAAGAAAGGATGAATTCAGGAAAAGATTTTTCTTTTGCTTATCTTGATATTGATCATTTTAAATATTTTAATGATGTTTACGGTTATCAGAAGGGTGATAGGGTACTTTTGCAATGTGCCTACATGCTTTTTGCCGCTCTAAAACGTTATGGTAATGGTGAAGACTTCATTAGTCACATAGGCGGCGATGATTTTGCTATACTCACTACTGAAGACAAATATGAAAAAATTTGCAGGCATTTTATAGAGATGTTTGACAACATTATGCCGTTTCACTATACCCTTAGTGATAGGCAAAAAGGTTTTATAATTGCTAGAGACAGAAGCCGAACTATAAAAAAGATATCTTTAATGAGTATTTCCATTGCAGTTGTTAACAAAAATAGCTTATCTAAAATTGAGACCTCTATAGTTTTAAACGAGAGAATTGCCGAGATAAAGCGATATCTCAAGATAATACCCGGCAGTAAGTTTATGGCTGACAGAAGAGAAGTCCAGTTTTCTAAGCATGTTTCGCCTCAGGTCTACAAAAAGAAAACAGATGCTAGACTGTATAAACCTTTGGGTCAGATTTTACTTGAGAAAAAAAAGATTAATTATGAGCAATTAGATGAAGCTTTACATGTTCATTGGCGAAAAGGTATATTTTTGGGTGAGATACTTAAGGATTTGGGATTTATCGACGAGGATCAGGTCAAGGAGGCCTTGAACTGGCAGCGTAAAACTAATATAGGAGCCTTATTTAGTCAACCATATTGAGGGAGGGTACAATGACTGAAATTATCAAGACTATTTTAGAGAAAGTTTATTTTTCCAACAGAGTTCTGGATTATGTTCTGGCTGTAGTTTTGTTATTAGTTAGTTTTATCATTATTAAGATTATCCGCAGATTTGCAGTGCGTAAGTTAATTAAGCTTGCTGCCTTAACTAAAAATACTTTTGATGACTTTTTAGTTTCTTTCCTGGATAAGCTTGTTGTACCCTTCTTATATTGCGTATCTTTGTATTCGGTTTTAAAATATTTAACCCTTCCGGCTACTTTAGATAAAGGCATAAATGTTATTTCCATGGCTGTTTTGACCTTTTTTTCAGTTCGACTTATATTGAGACTGGTTAGCTACGGGTTTACTATTTATGGACAGAAAACCGCGGGAGATAAAATCCTGGAGAATAGCTTACGAGGCATTTTAAAAGTAATAAAATTTCTTATTTGGTCATTCGCGATAATTTTCTTTCTGGATAATTTAGGCTTTAAGATTTCAGCTGTCATTGCCGGCTTGGGCATTGGCGGTGTTGCTATTGCTTTGGCGGCTCAGGCACTTCTGGGCGATCTTTTCAGTTACTTTTCTATTATTTTTGACCGCCCTTTTGAAGTAGGTGATTTTATTATTGTAGGCGATTTATTGGGCGTGGTTGAGCATGTAGGGATCAAGACTACACGTATCAGGAGTCTTGGCGGTGAACAGCTTATTTTTTCTAATTCTGATTTGACTAATTCGCGTGTACGTAATTATAAGAGAATGCAGAAAAGAAGAGTGGTTTTTAAATTAGGTGTTGTCTATCAAACCCCCTTAGATAAAATGAAAGAAATACCTTTAATTATCGAGAAAGCGATAAAAAGCACACCCCAAACCAATTTTGACCGGGCTCATTTTTTCCAATATGGTGACTTTAGTTTGATTTACGAGATAGTGTATTATGTTTTAAGCGGGGATTACAACAAGTATATGGATGTACAACAGGAAATAAACTTTATTATAGCTGAAGAATTCAAAAATAAAGGCATAGAGTTTGCTTATCCGACTCAAACGGTATTTGTTCAAAAATAACTAAACAGAGGTGTTCTTGTCCCGATTTCGTTTCACTCATCGGGATCTTACTAAATAACGAGGCAGAGGTGTTTGATTTTTCTTGTGCCGCAAAGGGCTTTAGTGTAGACTCACAGTGTCGGTAAGGGGCAAACCTCAGGTGACTGGGGGGCGCAAAACGTACAGGCCTACGATGATTACTAGTTTTTGGTTTAGTTTTAGCCACGGAACCAAAGTATAAGGAAATAATCGCGGAGGTGGCTGCGTTGCAGGCAAAAGGGCTTGCCCCTTTTCGGCGTCTTGCCTGCCGTTTTTTAACGCTAAACAATAACTGTAAATATTTTGGAGGTGAGTATGTATTTTTATATTGTAGTAGGTTTTTTATTATTAAATTACTTCCTACATTTAGTGGTGGATATTCTTAATGTTGGCGCTCTTGATACAAGATTGCCGGATGAGTTCAAGAACTATTACGATTCTAGTCGTTATCTCAAGTCTCAGTCTTATTTAAAAGAAAATACTATATTCGGCATAATCCATTCCACCGTTATTCTTGTGATATTGCTGTTATGCATTTTCTTGGGGTTATTTAATACTCTAGATATTTGGGTAAGAAGCATTATTACAGGACAGATATTATCTGGCTTAGTATTTATGGGCTCATTTTATTTTATTTTTCAGATCATAGATATCCCTTTTTCTATTTATCATACTTTTGTCATAGAGGGGAAGTATGGTTTTAATAAAACTAAACCAAAAACATTCATAGCTGACTTGTTTAAATCATGGCTATTGACTGCCTTGATCGGTTCGGGCGTGCTAGCTTTGATATTTTGGTTTTTTTTAAAAACTACCGTGTTCGCTTGGATGTTTTGTTGGCTGGCTGTTTGTTGCTTTCAGATTTTTCTAATTTTTATTGCACCGGTCGTTATCATGCCCTTATTCAATAAATTTACTCCTTTGGACCCAGGGGAATTGAGGAGTTCTATCGAAGAATATGCAAAATCCCAGAAATTTAAATTACAAGGGGTTTTTACTATGGATGGCTCACGACGTTCAGCAAAATCAAATGCCTTTTTTACAGGGTTTGGTAAATATAGGCGTATCGTCCTATTCGACACTCTGATAACTAAGCATACAATTGGCGAACTTGTCTCTGTTTTAGCTCATGAAATTGGCCACTATAAGAAAAAGCACATAGTCAAACATATAGCCGTGTCTATGCTTACAAGTGGGTTAATGTTTTTTATTCTTTCTCTTTTCATTAATAATCCCGGACTTTTTGCTGCTTTTAAGATGCAAAATCTATCCATATATGCTAGCTTGTTGTTTTTCAGTTTTCTATATACACCTATTAATATGCTGTTTTCGATTATCTCTAGTGTAATCTCCCGTAAACATGAATATGAAGCTGACTATTTTGCTATTATGACATACCGACATCGTGATGACTTCGTAGAGGCTTTAAAAAAGCTGACTGTAGATAACTTATCTAATTTGACCCCGCATCCTTTGAAGGTTTTTTTGGAATATAGCCATCCTCCGGTTTTAAAGCGCATAGAGGCAATTAGGGGCTTGTGCAAAACCTCTGGCAATAAAGCTTAAAATACCTTTTTTTTCGACAAAAATGCCCTTTTTCCATTAGTTTTTGTATTTTCCGGGGAATATACTACTTATTTTGATTCATGAGGCAAAAATCCACAAAAAGGCCGATTTTTAAGGCATAAGAGGGGCGTGAGGCTGTGAGGTGTAGATATATAGCACATGTTGATATGGATGCCTTTTTTGCAGCCATTGAACAAAGAGACAATAAAAGTCTTAGTTCCAAGCCGGTAATAATAGGGGCGGATCCTAAAGCCGGTAAGGGTAGAGGGGTGGTTTCAACTTGTTCTTATGAAGCTCGCAAATTTGGGATAAAATCAGCAATGCCAATTAGTTATGCCTATAGACTTTGCCCTGAGGGTGTGTATCTTAGGCCTAACATGAAAAAGTACTTAACTGTTTCAGAAAGCATATATGATATCTTTCATCATTTTACACCTTCTGTAGAAATGGTCAGCGTAGATGAGGCGTTTTTAGATGTTACTGCTAGCTGTCATATCTTCGGTGGCCCGCGCAGCACCTGCCGTGCCATAAAAAATAAAATAAAACAGGATACTGGGCTAAGCTGTTCGATAGGATTGGCCCCCAACAAATTAGCTGCTAAAATTGCCTCAGATCTAAAAAAGCCTAATGGTTTTGTGGAAGTTCTTGAGGGCGAGGTCGGGCGATTCCTTGAGCCATTACCAGTAGAGAAGATGTGGGGGATAGGTAAAAGAGGTAAAAAGATGCTTAATGATATAGGAGTTAATACTATAGGTGATATAGCCAAGTCTGATTCTTATACACTTTATAAGTATTTTGGAAAAAATGGCCTCTATTTTTTAGAACTTGCTAAAGGTATTGACCAGCGTCCAGTGGAGCCGATAGAAGAGATTAAATCTATGAGCAATGAAGTAACTTTTGAGAATGATTCATTTGACAGAGCTAAGGTGTTAAGTTGTCTTTTAGGACTTTCGGAAAAAGTCTCAAGACGCTTGAGAGAGGAGGGTCTCAAGGCAAAAACTATGACTTTGAAAATACGCTTAAGTGGATTTCGTACTCACACATTTTCTAAAACTATAACCACGGCTACTAATTTTTCCGATTGTATATACGCTATCGCCAAAAGCTTGTTTCTTGGTTTTTATTCAGGCTCAAAAGGCGTTCGCTTGGTCGGCCTCAAGGCTAGCAGGCTATTGGCTTCTGAGATTAAAGATACTTTATTTAACGATTCTGTACAAATAAAAAAGAGAGAGCGAATACATAAAGCCATTGACTCTATAAACAAAAAATTTGGCGATAAAACTATCCATAGGGCTCGCGTCAACTAAATGATGATGTTGACTTAACTGCAAAATTTAGTATAGTATCAGTTTAAGAAAATAAAAAACCGATTTTAATATTTATATAAAGTATGCCAATCACTTCTCAATTTGTAATAGTTTTATTTGTAGGTTTTGTTTTTTCCTTTTTGGGACCTGACGCATGCGCAGGAGTTATAACTTTAACCTCAGGCGAAAAAATAACAGGTACAATACTTTCGAAAACAGAAAAATATATTATAGTTAAAATAGAGGGGAAAGAAAAAACCATACAATACAAGGATGTTGTTTCGATTGCAGGTAGAAAACCTGTCTTTAAGAAAGATAAAGTTGAACAACTAACAATTTTAAATGCTTTAAAATCGGCAAGTAAAGGAACATATCTGCATGCCGAAGAGATGTTTAAAAGGTTATCGCTAGAAGACCCTGCTAACAGTTTACCTCCTAAGGCCCTAGAAATAATAAGTGATTTCAGAAACGGTTTGATAGATTATGATTATACGCTTGCTCTATTCCAGGGAGCTTATTATTTTTACGATCAAGATTTCCAGAAAGCCATTGCCGTGTACGAGAAGGCTCTTCAAACGAATCCCCAGGCAATAGAGATTTATTATAATTTAGCCAACGCTTATCTAGTTACCGGAGACTCCGAGAAGGCAATCAAGTATCTCGAGAAACTTATTGAATTTAAATCTGATGATTTAGATATTGTTTTTAGTTTGGCGGTGGCTCACCAATCTTTAGGTAATCACAAGGAAGCTGTTGGATATTTTAAGAAAGTAATATTGTTTTCGCCGTATGATCCTGAAGTACATTCGCTTCTAGCCTCTTCCTATTATGCTCTTGGTAAGGTAGAGTTAGGAAGAAAAGCCTTTTATAAAGCTAAACTTATGTTTAAGGAAGATGGGCAATTTGACAGAGCCGAAAAAATAGATATTTTAATAGGCAACCTTAACTAGCTGATTAGCTTTTAGGAACACGAAAACAATCTTTTTAATTTTTTCTAACTAGCTAATAAGCTAATGAGTTGCCTATCTTGACATGGATTTTTAAAGGGGTACAATTGTACTTATGAGATGTTAGCTTATTGAAACTAAAGTTAAAAATGGATAAAAAAATAATAGATCAAATAAGAATTCTTTTAGAAAATGTTGAGTTTATTGATGTCGCTACTTCTAGCAGTATGGGTCAGCCAAATGCAGCACCTAAGTTTCTTCTTAAAATCCAAGATACAAAACTTTATTTAGTTGATTGTGTTATGGGCACGACATGGGACAACATAAAGATTAACCCCAGTGTTTCGATTCCGGTAATGAACGTGGATACTCTGTTGGGGTATCGGATAAATGGCAGTGCTTATGTAGTAGAGGAGGGGTTAGAAAAGAGCGAATTAATGAAGGAATTCGGAGATAAACAGGTAAAACTCTCAACTGAGCGCATAGTAGAAAGTATACGTAGTCAAAAGGGCAAAAGAAACCTTGAAGTTCAATTTCCTGAAACGGTAGGTATGTTTATGGTTGAGGTTGAAAGTGTAGTTGAGATAGGTCCTACGGGGCGGTTAGTCAGGGAAAGCATATGAAAATAAAAGTAGGTGATATTAAAATTTTTAAGATTAAAAACCGTAAAGGTTATGCCGCTATGTGCAAAGGTCATCTTACTGAAGGCAGGACGCTTTATCAAGTATATGAGCGAATGCTTAAGGCTTTAAAGCGGAGTAAAATAGAAGTTGTCGGTAAAGTTAGTGATATTAAGAAACTATTGAAGAAGAGCATGTAGATAGCAACTTAGCTTCTAGCTTTTAGCTAGTTAGCTTTTAGGAGAGAAAAAATAATATGCGGAAGACTTTGATTATCATTGTAGTTGTTTTGATTGTCAATACCATTACTATAGGGGCAAGTGTAAAAAGTGGCATTGACAAGGGCGATATGATGCTGCGTTTTCACGAAAGACAAACAGTAACGTTTCTTTCAGCTCTTATGTTGGGTCTTATTGGCCTGATGAGTTTAGTTTTATACAAGTTGAAAAAGAGAATGAGCCCTTTAAACAAAGGATATAGATTTTGGTTGTGGAGTGCGTTTGGATTTTTTTATCTTTGCATGGATGAATATTTTATGGCCCACGAAGGCATGGATGAGGCGGTGGGCGCATTGTTCGGCAAGGATGTAAAGGATATGAATTTGGACAATTTGGTAATAGCATTTTTTGGTTTAGTGGCTTTATGGGTATGCTTTAAATTTAGAAAAGAGATATTCAAGCACAAGAAGGAGATGTTACCATTTTTACTTTTTGGTGCTGTCGGACTTGCAGGTACGGTAATCTTTCATAGCTTTGAGCGGATTTGGATTGTCTGGGAAGTGGTGGAGGAGTCATTTAAGATCGTTGGGGTTTCATTTTTCTTTGCCGGTTTTTTGAATGCACTTTTGTCATTTATAAATAAACTATCTATAGCAGAAAAATAATAAAAAACAGGGGTGTTCTTATCCCGATTTCGCTTTGCTCATCGGGATCTCACGGAATAAAAAACAGAGGTGTTCGATGACAGATGTTCCTATGACCGTAACTATTAGACGTGTGCCGAATAAACCGGATTTGTTTGAATTTACTTTTTCTACACCAATTTTGCGTTCTCAATTTAGATTACCCAGGGAGTTAGTGAATAAGCTGCGTGGTTTAATAGAGCAGGCTCTTACTGCTAAGAAATAATAAGTAGTTGGTAGCAATATATACGAGGAGGATACGTGGCGAAATTTGGATCATATGAAGGTGATGATAGGCGTCGGCATTCGCGTGTTAATGCCAGTTTTGTCGTCACCTATAGACTTGGCAAACCTTTAGAAGTTTCTTTTGTTATTGAAAAACGCCAGGTCACAGCATTGATGATTGATTTAAGCCAGGAAGGCATGGCCTTATTGACTGCTTACAATATGCCTGAGGCAACGGTTCTTTTTATCAATTTTACCTTGATTAATATGAGCGCCTCAAATGAGGAAGACAAAATAAAAACAATGGATCTAATCGCAGAAGTACGTTATTCTAGGCCAGCGCCAAAAAATGAATACCGCTTAGGTATTAGTTTTTCTAGGATAAGCAAAGAGGATGGCCAAACTATTTCTGACTTTGTTAGAACTGCTAAGTAACTCATCACAATTAACCTCCGCATACTAAGGGCGATATGAAGAAAATATTATTTTATATAACTTTTACGGTTATTCTCTTAACATGCAGTTTGTCAGTTTTAGGGCAAAGCCTTCAATTGAGGATTTTTAAACTGAAAAGAGCTGACGGACGGCGCCTGTATAGCGTGATAAATGACTTTAAGAGTCAAGATGCCAGAGTAACTTACGATGCGGGAACTAATCAGATAATAGTGATGGATTACCCAGCTAATTTGGTCACCATAGAAAACCTTATCAATGAGCTTGATAAACAAGAAAAAAACGTTGAGGTCAAGGTTTTAGTGTGCGAAACTTCAGGTAATTTTATTGAGCGCATTGGTTTAAGCACAGGAGCTTTGATTATACCTGAGAGTAAATTTTCAGGAGTTATAAGGCTACTTGGCTCTGATGAAAATTCTAGTATACGCTCTGAGATGACCATACGTACTCTTAGCGGATACCCGGCCCATCTTCAGGTATCAAAGGAAGAGATATTTGGTCATAGCCTTACTCATTATTACAATTCAAATTCAGCTGTTACTGTGGTTTCTCCCTATCGAAAAGATGTGGGGAGTTTTTTACAAGTCTTACCGATTGTAAACGGCGACGGTACGATAACGGTTGTTATACAGCCTTCAGTAAGCAGCGTTAATAACGGCAGGATTAATGAGCAGGCTATTTTGAGCAAGGTTATCTTAAGCGACGGTGATACAGTTGTTTTAGGTGGTCATAACTTACAAAAAGTCAGCTCTATCAATAAAACAAATACTTTCTTTGGCATACCCTTATCTAGATCTACACAAAAAAGCAAAGTAAACGTGTTAATGTTTCTCACCGCCAAAGTAGTTCAGTAAACATAAAAAAAGATTGATTATTAAGGATAAGGCACTTCGGCGAGGGCGCCTCAGTGTCAATAAAAATAGAGGAATTACTCTGCATAAAAACATTTTTATTGAGGATTTTTTGTCTTTTTAGGAAGTAATTTCTGTGTTTTTTCGTGTTTTTTCGTGTTTTTTTGTGTGCTTGAAAATATTTTATAATAGGGTATAATAGAATTCGGGTTAGGGTAGCTAATATATATAAAAAAAGGAGATACATGGCGAAAAAGATCATAAAGCGAGGACGTCCCAAAAAACAGGTTAAATACACAAAAACCATCAATATACGTCTTACTCAACAACAATGGGTGGAGGTGCTTGCCTGGGCTAATAAAGCTAATCTTGAGCCTTCGGTGTATATACGCAAGGTAGTTTTAGATTTTCTAAACATTCAGCACGACATCTTGCCTCATACAAGAGCAAAATAAATACAAAGTTACCACAAAGGGGTTTGAAGTAAAGGCTTTGGCTTTTATAACAAACCCCTTTGTATTTTATAATTCACATATTATAGATTGTCTGCACACAAAACCCCGCTATTTAAGGTCAAAAAGATAAGTTTGTGTCCCCAAAAGAAGCCCCAAAAGACAATGCATAAAAACTATTCATAATAGAATAAGCATTATTCTAACTTCCTATAAGTATTATATTAACTTCCTATAATATATCTTATGTTAACTTTTGTTTATTGGTAAATAGAGGGGTTTCTCCAACAGAATCAATGAGTTATGAAATGCCTTTAACAACCTGTGAATTACACTCTTCATTCTTACCTAACCATATATATCCTTACTTATAGTCCGGGTATTAAATAATAATAGCTAATCACATATCGTTAGCTTACCGGTATATGGATTGGATATAATGATCTTATTGATAGGCCTCACAGAGTCTTTTTTTGACGCAAAAAGGGGTGTTTTCGGGATGATTTGAGGTTTCTACTGTTGTGGGGCTAATCATTAAGGC
>SDBT01015438.1_pt1 | contig 12136 bp, 21 predicted proteins | sample 2277101 | NCBI WGS metagenome assembly SDBT01 (sample SAMN10404973, study PRJNA504765) | marine sediment metagenome | isolation source: marine sediment core GS10_PC15, 103 cmbsf | place: Arctic Ocean: Southern Knipovich Ridge | collected 2010
CCCTAAACGGTATCATCAATAAAGCTATTGTAAAAAACTCCCGCCTAGATGATAATGATAGAAGTGATGGCATAGAAATCAGAAAAGTTCAGGATGGGGAATTAAGATTTATCCTATTAAATTGTACAGTAAGTGGTATAGAAGAAGATGGAATTAAAATACTTCCAGCAGGAAATAAAGATGTTAGAATAGATATCTTAAATTGTTCATCGTTCAATAATTTTGACGACGGAATTGACTTTTCTACAGATACCACCTTTGGGGGATTTAGTTATCTTAATATAAAGAATTGTATCATTAAACATAATTTTGGAGATGGCATGAAATTGGAATCCTCGAAGGTCGGAGGAAAATTAAACATAACAGGTAAACTCAGAAACTATCAAGGGAATCTTAAAGACAACTTAAGCTTTAAAGGGCGAGTGTGGCGAAAAACTGGGTTAGCAAGAAAGTTATAATATGTTAAGAAGAGAATTTAATAAATATTTAACCGCAATTACAACACTTCCTCTATTTCTTAAATTGGGAAAATCCAATATAGAAATTCACCACCTTAAAAGAAAAGATATTGGGGGATATTGGGGAAATCCTTCGTCTGATATTTATTCATATTACCCATATTGTCCAGGTCAAGATATCGGTATTCCTACATTACATATGACAATTCCCATGACTTGGTGGATATATGACACCTTAGATAGAGTAGATCTTAAAAAAACAACAAAACCAAAAAAAATGATTTTAAATATTGATAAAGTACTTAAACTTATTCCAAAAGATAAAGAGTATATTAAGCATAATGTTTTTACATTGCAAGAAGGAATAGGAACTTTTAATATATTAAGCATATCTAAAAATGGCAGTGATTATGATTTTGATATACTGTTTGAACATTCAGACAAACTTATGAAAGAATTATACTCTCATTTTTTATTACACAGATTTGGTCATTGGGATTTATCTCAGATGTAAATTTTTGGGCTATAATATTATGAAACTTGATATTAAAAGACTCTATCTTCCCCTTCTTCTTATACAGGAATGCCCCAAATGCAAAAAAGTACTCAATAAAGATCTAAATAATGAATACATTTCTTATCCTGAAATTGGAGTAAACTCAAAAAATGAAATTTATTTTTGGTGCAAAGAGTGTGATCATGAGTTTGCAATTAACTATAGATTAAATTTTAGTCTGGAGATGATTAGGACTTGTACTGAGTAAACTTTTGGGCTATGATATATGGAACCATGGGTAGCTCCCTACTGAGGTTCAATTCCTCAAACAGACTGGCAGTCAAGACAGGTTCAAATCCTGTGTAGCCCCCTTTAACTAAAGCTGCAGAAGCATTCTATAAGGACACCAAAAAGGAAATATAAACATTGTACACATATGATGAAGTTTTTGAAGCGTCAAAAGAATATTTTAATGGAAATGAATTAAGTGCCAAAGTTTTTATAGATAAGTACTGTTTAAAAGATAGAGATGAAAATTATCTGGAAAAAACCCCTGACGACATGCATAAAAGATTAGCAAAAGGATTTGCTTCAGCTAGATTTAAAAAAGATAAGTCAAAAAAAAACGAATATTTAATTGCATTAATTGAAGAGTTCTATAATTTATTTAGTCACTTCACATATATTCTTCCTCAAGGAAGGGTTATGGCTGGTTTGGGGGTAGTTGATAGTTATAGAAGTTTGTCAAATTGTTTAAGATTGCCACCTCCTAAGGATAGTTACTCTAGTATATTATATTCAGATGCTATGTTAGTATCTGCCGCCAAAAGAGGGTGTGGATACGGAATAGGCATTTCAAATTTAAGACCTGAAGGAGCATCTGTAAAAAACTCTGCAGGAAGTTCTACTGGCTCCATCAGCTTTATGGAGAGATACTCTAATAGTACCAGAGAGGTAGCCCAAGCAGGTCGTCGTGGAGCCTGTCTAATTGATATAGATGTTAGGCATCCTGATGTATTTAAGTTTGCAACCATTAAACAAGAAGATGACACTAAAGTTACTGGAGCAAATATATCTATATGGATAAGAGATGATTTTTTAAATGCAGTAAAAAAAAATGAAGATTATATATTAAGATATCCGTGTGAAGAAAATATTCCTGATAATTTAGATATTGAATACGACAAATTAACAGAAATAAATAATGTTTACTATAAAAAGATCAAATCTCAAGATCTTTGGAACACTATAATACATTCTGCCTGGGTAAGAGCTGATCCTGGATGTCTTTTTAAAGATAGAACAAATGATTATGATCCAGTAAGCGTGTATGAAGAATATAGGATAGACGGTCCAAATGCATGCGGCGAACAGCCTATGGCTGTCTATGATACGTGCAGATTAATATGTGAAAATTTATTCTCTTTTGTAAAAGAACCATTTACTAAAAAAGCTTTTATAGATTATGTTAAACTATATGATATTTCCTATAAAATGATGCTTTTAGGAGATGATTTAGTTGATTTAGAAATTGAATATGTTCAAAGAATTATAGATAAAGTTAATAATGACTCTGAACCAGAAGATGAAAAAATACCGGAAAAAAATTTATGGACAAATGTTTTAACTTTAGCTAAGAATGCCAGAAGAGTAGGTTGTGGAATTACTGGTCTAGGAGATATGTTAGCCGCCTTACTTATAAAGTATGACTCTAAAAAAGCTATGGAAGTTATAAGTAGGGTTATGCATACTAAGATGAAAGCAGAGTTAAATGCGTCCATAGATATGTCTGAAAAGTATGGACCATTTGTTGGGTGGGATGCTAATAAAGAATATGAAATAAAATATAAAAAACCCGTAAAAGGAAAGAATGATTTTTATCAATTTTTACTAGAAGAATTTCCTGAACAGGTAGAAAGAATGTGTAAAGTTGGTCGAAGAAATGTAAATTGGAGCACTATTGCTCCCACAGGAACAGCATCAATAGAATGCCGAGCAATAAAATATTTTTATATTAGTTCTGGTTGCGAACCTGCTTGGGCACCTCACTTTAGAAATAAGAAGATAAATCCTACTGATAAAAATTGTAGAACAGATTTTGTAGATAAAAAAGGAGATCATTGGCAAACATATGCTGTAGTTAATGGGGCATTTAAAGATTGGTATGATTTAACATGTAGGGTAACATATGATAATAAACAAATAGAAGATTTAGATAAGGAAACAATCGATAAAATTTTTGAAAAATCTCCTTGGTATAAATCTACACCTAATGAAATTAGTTGGGAAAATAGGATAAAAATACAATCTATTTTACAAAAATACACTAGTTCAGCTATTAGTTCTACATTGAACTTACCCTCTTCTGCTACAGAGGAAGATATTAAAAAAATATATTTTAAAGGGTGGGAATATAAATTAAAAGGAGTTACAATCTATAGAGATGGTTCTAGATTGGGGGTTTTAAATACTGAAAAAATTATTGCCGATAAAAATGCAAAGAAAAGACCTAAAGTTTTGCCTTGTGAAGTTTATCATATTACAGTAAAAGGTGAATCTTATTTTGTTCTTCTGGGTATTTTAGATAGTTCTCCTTACGAAGTATTTGCGGGTAAGAATATAAATGGAGTTATAAATAAAAAGGCAACCAAAGGAAATATCACTAAAAAAGCAAGAGGAAAATATTTAGCCGAACTTGATGATGGTTCTGAACTTTTACCCATTAATGCATTTTTAACAGATGAAGAAGAAGGAATAACTCGATTATGTTCTACCTGTTTACGTCATAATGTAGAGATGTCTTTTCTTGTTCAACAATTAGAAAAGGTGGTGGGAGATATAGGAGGATTTGCTAAGAGTATCGCTAGAGCCTTAAAGAAAAATATAAAAGATGGAACTAAAGTTTATGGTGAGGAGTGTCCTGACTGTGATTCAGAATTGATTAGAATAGAAGGATGTATAAGATGTAAGGCGTGTGATTTTAGTAAATGCGGGTAATTTATAAATTAGTAGGAAAAGCCAAAAAAAAATTTAAATTTGTAGTACATCAGTGTACGGTATGTAATAATGATATTGAAACCAGAATATATGAATTTGAAAAACATTCTAAAATATGTAAAAAATGCTCAAATCTGAAAAAATTAGAAAAAGCTAGAATTGTAGGAGATTGCAATAGATCAAGACCATATGAATGTCTATATAAAACATTTTTAAAACATGCCAAAAGAAAAAATATTGATAATGATATATCTTATGAACAATTTATTGAGTTTGCAAATGATCCTTATTGTCATTACTGTTTAAAACAAGTAAATTTTTCTAAATATAATTTAACAAAAAATGGCTCTTCTTATAATTTAGATAGAAAAGATAATAATTTAAGCTATTCAAAAGATAATTGTGTAGTATGTTGTTGGAAATGTAATAATGGAAAATCAAATTCTTTTTCTTACTATGAATGGTTTAATATGACAAACTTTTTAAGAGTACAAGTTAGGTTTTTTTTGGATAAATGGTTTGAAGATTTAGATCAAGATTAATATTATGAGCTTTTATACAAACAACCCAATCTATTGTCCTACAAAGTGAACGACGTAAAGGAGGTCACATGATACCTATGACAGTAACCTGGAAAGCAGACATGGAAAAACCCGAAAAACCCAAAGGTTTAGATAGACCTTCTAGTAAGTGGGATAGTAAATATTTAGATTTACTTAGTACTAAAACAGATGAATTAACAGATGAATTAAAAGGTCTGGAACAAGTTTTTGAAGAATATCATCAAATCACTGGCAAAAATGAAAAGGAGTTCTTGAAAGAAATTGAAATACAAAGTGAGTATAATTATGTAAATGAAAGTACCTATTTAGAAGTAAGTGTAAACTTACAAGGTCCTAAGCCACAATGTCTGATAGACAAAGAAGAAAAAGAATTCCGGCAGAATATTGAAAAGTTTAAACAAGACCTTCTGGTTTATGAGGAAAAACTGGCACTTTATGAAGAGAGGCAAAAGATTAAGCAAATAGATATAGATGAACAAAACAAAGAAGCTCGAAGAAAACTGTTTGAAAGTCTTAAACAAGAATTTCAAGAGTAATAACTTTACCAACCGAATAAAGAAATCCAAATTCTTAAAAAGCGAAAAATTTTATCACACATTTAGAGTAATTTATATTATTAGAGAAGGGTGTGTCCCAAATAAATTTGTTGACTTTGACTGTAATGGTAAACATTATAAAGCTTTCATAACCATGCATGAAAATGAAAGGGGTTTTGGATGGGGAACTACTATAGAGAAGTCTATTAAGGACCTATATAAAAATTTACTAGAAGTGTACACACTATGAACACCGAAATATGGAAATCCAAGAAAGCCAGTGATTATAAATTGACTTTAGATAATGCCGCCTCTTTAGAAATATATCTTAATTATGAGTTTTTCTCAAAAAATATGTATCTTACTAATGGGCGTCCTGGTCCAGCTGGAACAGGAATACGCGTTATTTCTTATAGTCATTTCAAAATACAAAAAGCTAAACTACTTGGACAGGAAAAATTCTACACCCTCTATAGGGTGAATTACTCCTATAAACAAAGGAGGGATAGTGAACCTTATGTACTTATCAGGGATTTCTCTGCACTCATCTTAAAAATTATGGCATTGGAAAGAGTTTAAACCGGGCTAGAAATAACCTCTACAAGGTGAGTTTAAAGAGACTTAAAAAAGAGTCTTCACCTATAATAAACTATAAAGAAGGAATGGGTCTTTATGTATCTTCAAAAGCTATGAAAAGTATTAAAAATTGGGACGTTAAAATAACAAAAATCTAAATTTTACGTAAGGAAAATTTTGTATGAAACTTAAAAAACCACTCAAACCAACCAAGCCCTCCAAATATTTGCCCCCAGAGAAAGAAAATTTAGGAGTGTATGCCGCTTTTGATAAAGATTCAAAAAGTTTATTAGATTTTTATGAAGAAAGTATGTGTAGTGATTTTAAATATTTTTTATCTCATTTAAAATTATACGGAAGATATGATGGTGATGTTCATGTTCTCCTTAAAGGTGACCATAAAGAAAAAGACTTTTACTATTATGAAAAAGAATTAAAGAAATATAAAAAAGAGTGTAAGGTTTATAAAAAGGCTTTAAAGAAATACAATAATGAATACAAAAAAGAACAAGAAGATGAGAGGAAGAAAATCTTAAAAGATTATTATAACCACATTGATAGTAATCTACATTATTTAGAAAAAGGTGATAAAGAATTATTAATTGATTCTATATAAAAAGATTTACAAAAAAATACACATAAGGAGATTTTTAAGTGAAATTTGAAGACTGTTTTACAGAATCACTCACTTGTGATCCAGTACATTGTTCATTGCAAACCTTAAGAGGGTCATATAGAGTCTCTAATGAGGTGTTTCTTCTGAAGTTTGATTGTGCAATTTTATTTACAGGATGTTCTTTAGATGCTTTAATAGATTATTTATCAAATGATGATTATGTAATTCAAGAATTAATAAATGAAAAGTTTTTGAGTGAGCAAGATTATAATCAATATTTAGCCGAAAATAAAGAGTTAGAAGTTTATAGAAATAAACAGAATTTAAGAAATGATTTTTACGCTCTTCTTGAAAATCACTTTATTGATGATTTTATCACCTGTATTGTGCCTCAGTTTACTAGTTGGAATATATATGGAGTTGAAAAAAAGTTAAAAGAAAATTTACTCAAAAAGTTTAACCCTAATCCTTAAAATCGACTTCAGGAGATTTTGTATGACATTTCCAACCCTTTATAAAATGACTTCCACAGGAGCCATTCAAGAATGGAAAATAGAAGTGATGGATCACTTTATTCCAGATCACCCCACCTATACTATTAGGTATGGACAAGTGGATGGTAAAAAGATTATCGCAAACACAAAGTTTTTAACCGGTAAGAATATTGGAAAGGCTAATGAGACTACTGCTTTAGAACAGTGTGCTTTAGAGGCAAGGTCCCATTGGAATAAGCAAAAGGATAGAAAGGGATACACCGAGAAAATCCCTACTGAAAAACCTCTTCGTCCTATGTTAGCTCTCAAGTATAAAGATCATGGACATAAGATAAAGTTTCCTTGTTATGGATCTTTAAAGTTGGACGGAATTAGGGCTTTAGCTAAAAAAGAAAATGGAAAAGTTAAACTTTTTTCAAGATTAAATAAAGAATTTCTTGTATTAGATCACATAGTGGAAAAATTAACTCCCATAATGAAAGATGGTGATATTTGGGATGGGGAATTATACAATCATGATATTGATTTTCAAGAAATAATTAGCGCAGTTAAAAGAGATGAAAAAAAAGAAAGTACTGAATTAATACAGTACTGGGTGTATGATAAGATATCTAATAAAGATTTTCAAATTAGGTTTTCTGAATTAGGACAAAGTATTCCCTTATCTTGTTCTATTATAAAAATAGTTCATAATATAATTTGTGATGAAGATGAACTTGTAGGACATCATAATGATTTTGTTAATAGGGGGTTTGAGGGTATGATGATTAGAAATTTAAAAGGACCATATAAAATAAATGGTCGATCCAAAGACCTACAAAAATATAAAGCTTTTACGGATGAAGAGTTTAAAATAATTGGTGTTAAGAAGGTAAAAACAGAAGGAATGTGTTCATTTATCTGTGAGACTAAAATAGGTGCCACTTTTGACTGTATGCCCAAAGGAAGTGGAGTAGTTCGCCGGAAATATTTTACTGACTGGAATAGCGGAAAAATAAAAAAGGGAGATCTTTTGACTGTTGAATTTTTTGGGTGGACTACTACTGAAAGTGGTAGCGTCCCCCGATTCCCGACAGGTAAAGGAGTTCGTGATTATGAGTGAAGTTAAACTAAGTCCTAAAGAAATTCAAGAAATCATAATAAAGATTGTAGTTGATAGGATGCAAGAATCTTTTAATAGTAAACTTGAAGGTTGGTCAGGTAAAATTAAAATGCTTAATTATGAAGTAAATTTAGATTTTAATATAAAAATTAAGGAGAAAACTGAAAGTTTTCATGAATAAAAACATATCAATCACAAATAATGAACCATCAAACCCAACTCCGTACAGTAGAAACTATCACATTGTAAATATAGAAAATGAAGAGATTACACGAGTTTTCAACGAGATTAAACATCTACACATACAATTACCTGATGAGAAAATTTTTATCCCTATAGATATTGATGGAACTTCTCAGGAAAGATGTGATGTATCAGTCCTCTCCATGGAAGAGTTTGAGAAGTACACCGTATATATTTTAGAAGATAAGCATCAAGTTTTCGGTTACAACGACTCTGATGGTGCTTATGGAATTTTACAAAGAAAGATTTTAATAAACAAATACAAAAACTGAAAGTTTTTATGATATTAGATATAAACAACCTTCAAAATCTGAAAAGACCTTCTTTCGACCAATACTTCCTTCAAATTGCTCTATTCGTCAGTTTAAGATCTGATGATGAGTTTGCAAAGCACGGCGCCATCATAGTAGATAATTTGTCTAAACACCCAATAGGAACAGGTTATAACGGAACCTTCAGAAAAAGCAATAAATTAATAGAGGGTAAGGATAGAGACAGTCGCAGACCATACATGATACACGCAGAAGAAAATGCGATAATGAATAGTTCTGTTAACCCTTTATCGTTAACTAATGGGGCAACCATATATATAACTGGATTATGTTGTATTAATTGCTTGCAAAGAGTTATAAATTTCGGCATTACGAAAATTGTAGAATTAGATAAAGAGGGGACTTCTACAGAGAATGACGAAACCGAAGAAATTAGGCAGAATATCCTAAGTAATTCTAATATTAAAATTGAGAAAATCCCAATAGAAGATTTATTTTTAATATGCCCTTCTGTAAAACCTGTAAAAAACACGTAAACAAATATACTTATAATGCTAGATGTTTACTGTGCATTCTTAAAAAAGATATATTTGTATTAATCCTTGCAGAAAGCCCCAATAGTAAAATTTACGAAGGGGAATATCTCCACAAACCAACAGGACTTTTAGTTAAGGCAAAACACCATAATAAAGAGGCATTAAAAGCAGAATTATTGATTTTATTGGTTACTAAGCTTAGACACATAAATATGAATTAATTTTTAAAGAAAAATTATAAGAAAATAAAATAAAATAAAATAAAATGAAATTATTGTCAAAAAACACAAAACTAAAAAAAGATAAAAGGTATAATACATATGGATTAAGTCTAGCCCCGCATAAATACAGTGGCTATAATGTTTGTAAGGATGCTGGATTGTGAGTAGAAATTTGTTGCCTGTGGTTCACCGGCAGGACTGTAATGCCTAATGTTCGTGAAGCTATGATCCGTAGAACAAAAATGTTCTTTAAAGAAAAACAGAAGTTTTTAGAACTACTACATAAGGATTTATCCAATTTGGAGAAACATAGTAACGCTTGTTGTAGATTAAATGTTGCCAGCGACTTACCTTGGGAGAAAATAGACAGCAAGCTGTTTGATTATGATATAACTTTTTATGATTATACTAAAAACGAAGAAAGGATGAATGAGTATATAAGGAATAGTTTGCCGAAAAATTATCATTTGACATATAGTTTTAGTGAAACATCCGATAAGAGACAGGTAAATAGGTTTCTTAAAAATGGTGGTAATGTTGCACTAATAGTCAATCATAGGTATAATTATAGAGAACTCTCAAAGTTGCCGCCCAGTATTAAGATTGCCACAAAGACTTGGAATGTTAGGGATGGCGATCTTTCAGATATTAGAACCCCAAAAAATGATGGGACGGGGAACATCATAGCAATCAGAGCAAAAATGAAAAAATCAATTATAAAAAATTATGTTGATAAAAATCTTATAGTAAAGGTTTAATATGGGCGTTCTTGCTTGCGAAAGGTACGGTTGTTCAAATATAATGTGTGATAGATCTTCATTTCAATATGGGTATATTTGTGGAGATTGTTTTGAGGAACTAGTACAATTGGGAGTTCAGACAGATATAGATAATTTTATGGGAAGTGAAAAGAACTCTATATCTAATGCGGAAGCTTCAGAAGTATATTTTAATGAAATATTTTCAGAAAGAGAGTAATAATGGAAGCAATAGATAAAATGAAAGAGTTGTGCAGCGAGGGTTATAAATTTTACCTTCAAGTTAGTGAACATACCACAAGAATTCTCCAATATGAGAATCCTCAAGGATTTTTACACGAAGTAAATATTAATTGGGATGATTGTGATGACCTTCTTTACAATTTAGAATTAAAAAATAATGACTCACCAACTAAGTGCTGCGGTGGAGGTAAATGCTCTACATGAAAAGATTGAAAGTTCAAAAACTTCACCCCAACGCAATCCTCCCCACTCGTGGCTATGATAAGAGTGTCGGATTAGACCTCTACTCAGTGGAAGATTATGAAATAAGACCTGGAGAGACAGTAAAAGTAAGAACGGGTATTGCCATTCAACCCGATGTCCTATCTGATAACAAGTTTAATTATGTAGGTAAGATAGAAGATAGAAGTAGTTTAGGCTCTAAATCAATACATAAACTGGCTGGAATAATAGATGTTGAAGAGTTTTTGGGAGAAATATTGGTTTGTTTAACTAACTTAAATATATATCCAGTGTTAGAAAATATTATGTGGAATATAGATGAGGATCTTAGTGAATTTAGTGTTAATCCAATTGAGCACTCTTTAAAAAAACATACTTTCTTTATTAAAAAAGGTGATAAAGTTGCCCAACTTCTTATTGGTAGAGTTCATATGTTTAAACCAGAGTGGGCAGATAAATTAAATAATACAGAAAGGGGAAAAAGGGGTTTTGGATCAACAAACAATTAAGACTATAAAAATTTCCGATCATTTTTACAATAAGTGTACTCAATTTGCCACCGAACAAATCCCTACCTCAAGTGATGAATACAAGAGGAGGGGCTCTAAAAGCAGTGAAAAAATCAAACAAGATATTACCATAGGAAAAATGGCTGAAGTTGCTGCTTATCTCTACTTGAAAGATTTCTGCACTATGAAAAAGCCAGACTTTAAAATCTATGAAAAAAAAGATAAGAGTTTTTCAGCCGATTTAATTTGTGAAGGGTATCATTTCCACATTAAAAGTCAGAGTGTTTCCCAGAGTAAAAAATATGGAATGAGTTGGGTATTTCAGAGGCGGGACTCATTACTAACTAAAACAAAACCTGAGGACATTTTAGTCCTCTGTCAAGTTGACGATAGAGAAGTAGAAATAGTGTGTATAGCACATATGGAGGAGGTTAAGAATAGGAAAGCAATAGGTGAGCCCAAACTTAAACACTTAAGAGGAAATAAGTGTACTATCTATTATGATGATTTGGTGAGTAAAAAAGTTAATCTAAATGTAATATCATGAATAAAGTTGTAGTTTGTGGATTGTGTCGAGCTGGGACAACTTCCCTCAATGAAGCACTTACAATTTTGGGCTATAATACTCTTCATATTTGTGAACTAACAAACCCTTCAAAATTTAAAACAAACTTAATGTTTGAACAATACGACAGTATTGTGAATTGGAAATTAACAGAACAATACAAGAGTTTTCCAAGTATTCTGCCCGCCGATTATAAACACATTATAATCTGTGAGAGATCTCAGGGATGGGAAAACTCTATGAAACAGTTCGGCTTTTCTCAAGAAGAAATAGAAAAGTTATTTTTCCAAAAGGAGAAGGCTTACCTCTACCTAAGAGAGAGATATACTGTAATGAAATTTAACATAAGTGAACATCATGGTTTTCTTCAACTGTGTAACTTTTTAAGAGTGGGTAAAGTACCCACTCAACCCTTTCCTCATTCAAATAGGAGTCCTCTTAATTATGAAATCTAAATTTACTTTAAAAGAAAAAAGTAAAGAAATTAAAAGAAAATACCCCCTTTTAGCAAAAGATAGAGAAACTGACTTAGTGGTATTATTTACTGATTCTAAGACAGGGACAGTTGTTAATGTTGATTATTCATATAACTTAGGACATTATGAGAATGATTGGGAGGATATCGATGATGGTGGTTGGGAAATCTTTCCCCCGGGAACAAAAGTCACATTAACACAGGAGTAGTATTATGAAATTTAAACTAATTAAAGCAAGTAAAAAGAGTGAAAA
>SDBT01015439.1_pt1 | contig 12136 bp, 9 predicted proteins | sample 2277101 | NCBI WGS metagenome assembly SDBT01 (sample SAMN10404973, study PRJNA504765) | marine sediment metagenome | isolation source: marine sediment core GS10_PC15, 103 cmbsf | place: Arctic Ocean: Southern Knipovich Ridge | collected 2010
TTTACCGCACCTGAAACAATTGCGATATATGTAGATGAATCAACTTTGTTTGAGGACTAATGACTAGAATCTATCAAAAATATCAGCGACGCATTTCATTTCTATCATTACTTGTAATTCTTGCTTGGGGTGGATTGGGCTATCGACTTTTCAATATTCAAGTGATTAATGCGGAAAAATATAACCTACAAGGTCACAAGCAAGGCCAAACAAAGGAGATTTTATCTGCCCTGAGAGGTAACATTTTCGATTCAAGGGGTATACCGTTAACACGAAATATTATTCATTATACTATTGCTGCTGATCCATCAAGAATTCAAAATAAGCAAAATATTGCGAAAGAACTCTCAAAAATAACCGGTAAACCAAATAATCACTATATTAAAAAGCTCGAGGGGAAAAACAATTTTGTCTATCTCGAGCGAAATCTACAGAAAAAATATGCACAACCAATTATTGACAAAAATATCGATGGAATTATAATAAATCGACTTGCTCATCGATCATATCCTCAAGATAATATTGGTGGACAAATAATTGGGTTTACAAATGTTGATGATGCCGGTTTAGCCGGCATAGAACATGTTTACGATAAGCAACTCTCCGGTATAGATGGTTGGATAGTAAAACAGCGCAGCGGTTTGGGGAATATAAATTTAAACAATAATTACCCTAAGCAAGATCCCGTTGACGGAGCTGATATTCTACTTACAATAAATATTGAATATCAATCAGTTTTACAAGATGAATTACTTAAACAATTAAAGAAAACCCGTGCAATAAGTGCATCCGGTGTGATAATCGATCCACAAACAGGAGCCATACTCGCAATGGCATCGGTTCCTGATTTCAATCCTAACCAGCCAAATAAATCCGCAACGGAAAATCAAAAAATCCGTGCTTTTACAGATCAATTTGAACCGGGATCAACTTTTAAAATTGTAGCCGCAACGGCAGCAATCGATCAGAATAAAGTAAAAATAGAAGATGAGTTTGATTGTGAGAATGGTACGTTCAAATACAAATCCGTAACTATTAATGACCACAAGCCGCACGGTCTGTTAAGTTTTGGAGAGATTATTGAACAATCAAGCAATATTGGAATAATTAAAATTGCTTCACGAATCGGAGATAAATCCCTATATAATTATGCACGAGATTACGGATTTGGAACAACCACAAATATTGGACTAAGCGCCGAATCGAGTGGAACACTTCGCAAATTGAGTAACTGGAGTCAAATTTCATTTGCTGAGATTTCAATGGGGCATGAAGTTGGAATTACAGCGTTGCAATTAGCAATGGCGTATGGTGCAGTTGCAAATGGTGGAATTTTACTAAAACCATATATAATAAATAATATAAATACGGTAACAGGTATATCAATATATTCTGAAGAACCTAAAGTCATTCGAAAAATTGCCAATAAAAAAGTAATGACCCAATTATCTCGCTTATTGGTTAAAGCAGTTGAAACCGGTACAGGAACTGAGGCTAATATACCAGGTTGGCAAGTAGCCGGCAAAACCGGTACAGCACAAAAATTTGTTGATGGAGTTTATTCCCATACTAAATTTATTTCAAATTTTGTTGGATATTTACCAGCCAGTAATCCACAATTATTATGTGTCATTACTCTTGATGAACCCAAATTAGGTTATCATTGGGGTGGAACCGGAGCAGCGCCGGTGTTTAAGCGGGTTATGGAACGTATTATAAATCTTGATGATTCAATTCAATTGCCAACTAAAACTTTTAAAGACCAAACGAATCGAGCACCAATTTTTGCTGAAAAGAAAATTGACAAATCAAATAAAACACGTTTAAATGAACCCATTCTACTTTCATCATTTGCTATCGCGTCTGAGTCTGCTCTGATCTCTAAAAATATAAAAAAGACCAAAACAGAAATAGTGATTCCAAATGTGAGGGGCATGAGTTTAAAAAAGGCAATCAACACTCTTCAAAATTCCGGATTAGAATCAAAATTTGCCGGTTCGGGAACTGTTGTGTGGCAATCACCAAAACCGGGGACAGTATCTATGATAGGAACAATTTGTTCAATTGGATTAGAATAAAATGTTACTAAATAAAATCATTAAGCAGCTTATTTCTAACGATGAACAAATTCCAAATATTGAGATCAATGGATTATCTTTAGATTCAAGAACGGTTGAAAAAGGTAATCTATTTGTAGCAATTCCTGGAACTGAAATCGATGGTCATGATTATATTCAACAAGCTGTTAAAAATGGTGCTGCCGCTGTTATTACTAACGGAAGGGATATTAGTCCACTTCCCGTTCCACAAATTAAAGTAGCAAATCCACGCCGAGCTGCCTCTATAATAGCAGCTGATTATTATGGACACCCTACTCGAGAGTTAACTATTATCGGGATAACAGGTACCAACGGTAAAACAACTACCGCATCATTAATTTATTCAATTTTTTCAACAGCCGGTATTAAAATTGCCCAAATGGGTACATTTGGTTTAGTTGCCGAAGGATTCGTCACTAAAAGAGATTTAACTACCGCTGACCCGATAACTTTACATAGACAATTTTCCGAACTATTAATAAATAATTTCACTCACGTTGTGATGGAAGTCTCATCGCATGCATTAGATCAATATCGTGTGGCTGATGTCAATTTTGATTACGGCGTATTTACAAATCTTACGCAGGAACATTTAGACTATCATAAAACTATTGAAGATTATTTTTATGCTAAATCAAGATTATTCAGGATGTTACCTATTGAAAGTACTGCCATATTAAATGTTGACGATCATTATGGTAAAATACTGGAAAATGAGTGTACTGTCCCTGTTATTACTACATCTCAAAAGCAAAAAAGAGACGTTTATTTTGAATCACATCATTTATCTTTGAATGGAATAGAAGGCGTCATTCAAGCTGCTAATCAACGATACGATATCAAATCACCATTGATCGGAAAATTTAACTTAGATAATATTTTGGCTGCTGTAGCAGTTGCTCATTCCGCAAATATCGCTAAAAGCGACATTTGCAACGGCATAGCCGCCTGTAAAAATGTTCCCGGAAGAATGGAATCTTTCGTAACGCAAAGTGGTGGATTAGTAATAATCGATTATGCTCATACTCCCGACGCTTACGAGAAAGTATTAAGCTCTATTCGTGATCTATCCTCCGAAAACTCAAAGATTACACTAGTTTTTGGTGCGGGGGGTAACCGTGACAAAACAAAACGACCGGTAATGGGTTCTATTGCTGAAAAATATGCTGACAAATGTTTCATTACACCCGATAATCCCAGACATGAAAATATTGACGATATTAATAAACAAATTATTAGCGGTTTCCAAAGTAACAATTATGAAGTTTTTAAAGAACGTGGCGATGCTGTCCGTAAAGGTTTAGAAGTATTACAAAATAATGATGTTTTGATGATATTAGGCAAAGGTCGTGATGAATACCAAATTGTGAATGATGAAAAACTATATTATTCAGACATAGACATCATTGAGGAATTTACAAAATGAGAATTACTTTGCCTTATCCAAAACGATTCTCCAGAGTATTTAAGGCGGTTACAAATACATCATTTACAAATTTCATAACCGGTATTAGTACAGACAGTAGAGAGTGCCTAGACGGCGATTTATATGTTGCTATTAAAGGTGAAAATGTAGATGGTCTTCAGTTTCTCGAAGGTGCACAAAGCAATGGAGCAACTGCTGCCCTAGTCAATGATTCCAATAAAAATATTAATGCTATTCAGCAAATCGTTGTAGAAGATCCCCTAAAAACTATTGGTCTAATTGCTAATGCCTGGCGGAAAAAATTTAATATACCCGTTATCGGGATAACAGGTTCCAATGGAAAAACTACGACCAAGGATTTATTGAAACATTTTCTTGAGTCAAAATATAGTGTTCATTGTACTAAAGGTAATTTTAATACTTCTGTTGGTGTACCGTTAACTCTGCTGCAATTGCACGGGAAACATAATTTTAGTATCATTGAAATGGGCGCAAATCAACCCGGTGACATAAAAACACTTTGTCAAATCGTTGAACCTACTGATGGTCTGATTACAAACGTTGCGCCGGCTCATCTGGAAGGTTTTGGATCAATTGAAATAATTGCAAAAGAAAAATCCGAATTATTTACATATTTGACAAATGGTACAGCTTATATAAATATTTCTGATGAATGGACCAGTACTTTTTCTATACATGCCGAATCAAAAACATACGGCGATTCGTTAGGATGCGATTTTAGTGCGGATTATCGTCGCGAATCTGACGGTAATATTATATTAATAGTAAATACAAATGAAATTAATACAAATTCACAAAACATCGTTTTTGCGAAAAATATATTAGCAGCATCTGCGGTGGCAAATTCGGTTGGTATTGACTGGAATACCATCCAAGATAGAGTTTTATCATTCACACCGACTTACGGCAGAGGCGGTATTACAAAGTATGAAAATAATATTACCGTAATCGATGATACTTATAATGCCAATTATATTTCTACATTAGCAGCAATAGAGCATTTATCTCAATATCCAACAAAAAATGGACGACGAATATTTGTTTTTGGTGATATGGCAGAGTTGGGTAATTCTTCGAAAAAATTTCATCAAAAAATCGGGGAAAAATGCTTAGAAAATAATTTAGATGCAGTTTTTACAGTTGGTACACACACTAAAATAATGGACAATATTTTAAATACATTAAAATATTACAAGCATTTTGATAGTAAAGAACAATTATCTGAAGAATTAATTAATTATATGAAAAATGATGATATCATTTCATTTAAAGGATCACGCAGTATGGAAATGGAAAAGATAATTCAGGAGGTGTTTAAAAAATAATGTTATATCACCTTCTATTCCCATTATCTGATATATGGTCGCCGCTGAATCTAATTCAATATATTACATTTAGATCAGTAATGGCGGCGATATTTGCGTTGGTCACTAGCTTCCTCATCGGTCCTTGGGTTATTCGTCAATTGGCTCACCACCAAATTGGCGAAGAAATACGATCCAGGGGACCGCGATCTCACCAGATCAAAAAGGGCACGCCAACAATGGGAGGAGTTTTGGTACTCACCACTATACTCCTCCCTACCCTCCTTTTTGCACAATTGAATAATGTATATATACAAATTATAATAATCGCTACAGTATGGATGGGATTTATTGGATTCTTAGACGACTATTTGAAAGTAATCAAAAAAAAGGAATCGGGATTAATTGCCCGGTATAAGTTGGCCGGTCAAATCACACTTGGAATTATAATCAGTGGTTGGATGTATTTCCGTCCGGAATTTGCTGATTTATGGAGTTATACTTCTGTGCCGTTCTTAAAGGATTACGTATTGGACTTGGGATGGTTCTATCCAATTATGATAATATTGGTGGTAACGGGTACTTCAAATGCAGTCAATTTAACTGATGGTTTAGATGGTTTGGCTTCCGGTTTACTTGCTATCGCATTTGTTGTTTTTGCCGGGATTGCTTATGTTTCCGGACGTGTTGACTTTTCTAATTATTTAAATATTGCATATCTGCCAGGAGCAGGGGAACTAACAATTTTTGCTGCGGCAGCAGTAGGAGCTTGTGTCGGATTTTTATGGTTTAACTCAGCTCCAGCCTCTGTTTTTATGGGGGATATCGGATCGCTTTCCACCGGTTCTGCACTCGGGACAATGGCAGTGTTACTAAAAAAGGAACTGCTATTATTTATTATTGGTGGTGTTTTTGTTTGGGAGGCACTTTCAGTTTTATCCCAATGGGGTTATTTCCGCTATACTAAAAATAAAACCGGAACCGGAAAACGACTTTGGAAAATGGCTCCAATTCATCATCATTTTGAATTAAAGGGCTGGCCCGAGACTAAAGTTGTTACACGATTTTGGATAATCGGTTTATTACTCGCTTTGTTTTCACTTACAACGTTTAAAATTAGATGAACAAGTCAGAAAAATATATAAGTGACCTGCAAAATAGTTCCATATCCGTTATTGGATTAGGCCAAAGTGGTATCGCAATAGCGCAATTGGCAAATTACTTAGGTTCAAAAGTTTTTATTAGTGACAGTTCTGCATCAAATTCGGTGAAACAAAATTTGGAATCATTAAAATCTATTGGTATTAAAGGTGAAATTGGCGGTAATACTGATAGAATATTTAATACTAAGTTGATGGTTATTTCTCCGGGAGTGGCTGCCGATTCAAGCGTAGTTTTAGGAGCAAAAGACCGTGGAATTAAAGTCATCGGAGAAATAGAATTTGCAAGTCTATTTACAAATTCCCCCATAATTGGAGTTACCGGTTCCAATGGTAAATCGACAACTGTTCATGCTCTTGCTGAGATGTGTCAAACGGATAAAGTGCATGGCGTATTAGCAGGAAATGTAGGCCTGGCATTTTCCAGCAAAGTACTGGAGGAATTACAAAACCCTGATTCAAACCGAGTATATATACTTGAAATATCAAGTTTTCAGATGGAGTTTATTGAACATTTTCGTCCATTTATATCGATATTTCTAAATGTATCACCCGACCATTTAGATCGTCACAAAACTTTTGATAACTATTTAAAAGCAAAACTTCGATTAGCCGAAAACCAAACTGAAAAAGATTATTTAATCTATAACGCTGATGATAATATTTTGGTAGATGCGTTTAAAACACATTTAGCTAACAAATTAACATTCAGTCCGCAATATTCCGATAATAGTTTATACAGTGTTAACAATTCAAACGTTATTAATAAAGAGTACGCCACACTCACACAACTCAAGAACATTGGGTTGCCTGGGCAGCATAATATTTACAACCTCATTGCTGCTGCCTCAGGCGCCCATTGCTTGGGGATTTCAGACGAAAAAATCGCTGGCGTGATGCAATCTTTTAAGGGAATCCCACATCGCTTGGAATACATTACAAAAATTAATGGAATCGAATTCATAAATGATTCAAAAGCAACAAATATAGATGCAGTAAAAGTTGCAATTGAGAGTTACGAAAAACCAATTATTCTAATTTTAGGCGGTTTAGCAAAAGGTAACGATTTTGCTGAATTAATGATATTTAAAAACAAGATTAAACAAATTATTGCATACGGTGACGCGCGGGAATTAATTCATGATGAATTAGCTACCACATATACAGTTAGTAAAACTGAGTTGTTGCAAGATGCGGTAAAACTAAGTTTTCAAAAAACCGCTAAAGGTGAAATTGTTTTATTATCTCCGGGATGTGCCAGCTTTGATCAATTTAAGAATTTTGAGGATCGTGGAATTAAATTCACTCAATGGGTGAGAGAATTGGGAAAATGAGACAATTAGACATAACCAAAAAACGATTCGATCAACCATTATTGTGGTCTGTAATAATGTTAATTGTAATTGGTACAGTTATGTTATATAGTTCCAGCACATCACTTTCGTTAGTCAAAACCAATGGTCAGACCGATACTTTTTTCATCATCGCCCATTTAAAAAGATTAATAATTGGTATCTTGGCATTAGGATTTTTTATGTTATTCGATTATCGTAAATTAAAATCCTTAGCTCCATTTCTAATTACAATTGCAGTAATGCTTCTGATTTACACCAAAGGCTGGTACCTACTTAAAGGTATTTCGTCGCCGGGGCGATGGTTATACTTCGGGACTTATTCGTTACAAACTTCCGATATTGCCCGCATTGCATTAATAATATATCTTGCAGCGTTCATGGCAAAAAAGAAGAACCAAATTGATGAATTTTATTCAGGATTTTTCCCTCCCTTGCTTATAATGTCACTCTTAGTCGGACTTATAATACTACAACCGGATTTTAGCACGGGTATTATGTTTTGCATTATTGGAACAATGATGTTGTTTATCGGCGGTGCACGATTTATCCAACTCACTGCTGCCGGTGCTGTTGCAGCATTGATAACCATTCCATTAATGTTATCTGTACCATATAGCAGATTACGAATTATGTCCTGGCTGGGTGGTAATGAAGATGTTGCCGGTGCCGGTTATCAAATTACTCAATCATTAATAAGTCTTGGTAATGGTGGTCTATTTGGAATGGGTTTAGGTAATAGCATCGCAAAAAATCAATTTTTACCTACTCCACATACAGATTTTATACTAGCAATCATTGGAGAAGAAATCGGTTTAATAGGAACACTAATTCTACTTACTATATTCTTAGTAATTTTCCAACGCGGGATAAAAATTGCCAAGGAATCAAACGATTCTTTCGGCGTACTCCTTGCTCTTGGTTTGTCTTTTAGTATTATACTATATGCATTTGTTAATGCGGCAGTTGTAACTAACATTTTTCCTGTTACCGGTCTTCCGATGCCCCTTGTCAGCTATGGAGGATCAAGCGTTTTAACCAATATGATTGCTCTTGGAATTTTGCTAAATATCAGTCAATCTAAACGATCTGTAACTCATGATCAGGGATGGAAACCCGGTTATAATGGATAAGCAATTTACAGTTTTAATTGCCGGTGGAGGTACTGGTGGACACTTGTATCCGGCAATTGCTATAGGTGAATCGATGCAAACAAAGCATCCAAATATCAAAGTGCATTATATTGGATCAAAATTTGGTATAGAAGCAACAGTCTTGCCAGTAAAAGGCCTTCCACATACATTATTACCAATTCGAGGATTACAGCGAGGATACAGTTTACAATCATTTTCAAGAAATATATTACTGCCGTGGCGCCTATATAACTCTATGAGGATTGCTAAAAAAACCATTAGAAAACTTGATCCCGATGTAATTGTTGGAACGGGTGGATATGCAAGCGCAATTCCACTAAAAGTAGCTGTAAAACGTAACATACCGATTGTATTACAGGAGCAGAATTCACATCCCGGAATAACAACTACATATTTTGCAAAGGAAGCAAAACGAATTTGTATCGCATTTGATGCGGCAAAAGATGAACTAAATGGTAACACTTTATTAACCGGGAATCCAATCCGTGCAAATATTCAAAATGGAGACAGAAAAAAAGGTGGGTTGTTATTTGACCTTAATCCCGACCAAAAAACCATATTTTTATTCGGGGGAAGTCAGGGTTCAGCATTCTTAAACAAAATAATGAACGAATGTATAGCGATGTTTGATTCAGAAAAAATTCAAATCCTTTGGCAAACAGGACAGAATCAATACGAACAGTTTAAACACTTAGACTCCTCACTCATAAAAGTGCGATCATTCGTTCATAATATGCCGGAAGCTTACGCAATATCTGATTTAATCATTTCCCGAGCAGGAGCATTAACTTTATCAGAAATAACGGCTTGTGGAAAACCAAGCATTTTGGTGCCTTTCGCTCACTCTGCCGGCGACCACCAAACTAAAAATGCAGAATCTATAGCAATAGCAAATGCTGCATTATTATTACCTGAAAAGGAATTGACTACTCGACAACTATTTCGAAGCGCTATCAGCATTTTATATGATGATAATAAATTAGAAAGTATGTCAAAGAATGCAAGAAAAATCGGTATTCCCGATGCTACAAATAAAATAATCGATCAAATTTTAGAGGTAGTAAAAGCTGATGTTTAGAAAAGTAAAAAAAATTCATTTCGTGGGAATCGGTGGAATAGGTATGAGCGGAATCGCAGAATTACTGCTAAACCTCGATTTCGAGATTAGTGGTTCGGATATTCAAGATTCCGAAATAATACAAAATTTAATTAAAATGGGCGCTAAAATATATACGGATGGACATAAAGCTGAATATGTCGGAGATAGCGAAGTATTGGTCTATTCAAGCGCAGTAAGAGAAAACAATCCTGAAATACTTAAGGCTAAAGATAGAGGAATTCCTGTTATTCGTCGTGCAGAAATGCTTGGAGAACTTATTGCAGTTAAGGAAACATCTATCGCTGTAAGCGGTACGCATGGAAAAACATCAACCTGCTCAATGGTTGGCAGTTTACTAAACGCTGCAGATTATGATCCGACATTAGTAGTGGGGGGATTAGTAAAGACTATCGGTACTAATGCATTATTAGGTCTTGGTGATATAATAATAGTTGAAGCTGATGAGTTTGATCGCAGTTTTCTGGCATTGCGTCCAACTATTTCAATTGTTACAAATATAGAACTTGAACACACAGATTGCTATGCAAATATTGAAGAATTACAAAAGGCATTTATCCAATTTTGTAATTCGGTTCCATTTTATGGAGAAGTAATTGTTTGTTTGGACTCTCCCGGCGTACGCGGAATTCTTTCAGATATCTATCGCCCAATAACAACATACGGTATTTCAAGCCAAGCCGATTATCGTGCGGAAGATATCAAATTTAAAAATAATTCGATTACTTATTCTGCCTATTATCATTATGAGAAACTCGGACGAATTAAACTAAATGTTCCCGGTCAATATAATGTACTTAATTCCTTAGCGGCAATTGCTGTGGGTATGGAGATGGAAATCCCTTTCAACATTATAAAGAAGGGATTAATTGAATATGAAGGTGTAAGACGTCGTTTTGAGATTAAAGGTATTGTAAATGATATTATGGTGGTTGATGATTATGCACATCATCCAACAGAAGTTGCCGCAACCCTTGACGCAGCACGAAGCGGGTGGAATAGACGAATTGTAGCAGTATTCCAACCACATTTATACACAAGGACACGGGATTTTTATCGTGAGTTTGCTGAATCATTTTTAAATAGTGATGTTTTAATAGTAACAGACATCTATCCTGCTCGCGAAGAAAAGATTGAAGGTATTGACGGAAATTTAGTTGCTCAAGCGGCAAAAGAATTAGGTCATAGGCATGTACATTACATTCCTAATATGGATGATTTAAATAAAAAATTAGACGAGATAACCCACCCCGATGACATGGTAATTGGTATTGGTGCCGGAACAATTTGGCGCTATGTCGAAAATTATTTTAATCATTTAGAAGATATTAATAAATAATTAATGGATTTAAATCAGTTAAAAGATATGCTAAACGGAAATATTATGGAAGATGAGTCGATGGCAAATCATACATCGTATGGTATTGGTGGAGCTGCATTGGCATTTATTGAACCCAATTCGGTAAATGATTTACAACTAGTTAAATCATTTGCTGAAAAATATAAGGTTCCGCTTTATTGCATTGGAAGCGGTTCAAATTTGCTTGTATCTGATGAGGGTGTAGACGGATTTGTTGTGTCGCTAGAAAAATCTTTTAAATATATTTCATTTGACGAGAACAAATGTCATGCAGCAGCCGGTGTAAAATTGTCAAGATTAGTCAAAGAATGTATCAAGCAAAACTTGATCGGGCTTGAGACTCTAGTCGGTATTCCAGGTACTCTAGGCGGAGCACTAATTATGAATGCCGGTGCTTTTGGAAATGAAATATCCAATTATTTGACTAGCATAGAATTATTAAATAGTAAAGGTGTAGTAAAGAAAAAATCTGCTAATGAAATTGAATTTAAATATCGTTCTTCTACTTTTAATAAAGATGATATAATTCTAAATGCGGAATTCCGATTAGAAAAGGCTCCTCTTGCCAAGATAATAAAAAACCGTGATATGGCGAATACCAAAAGGAAAAGCACACAACCATTAAAGTCTCGTTCTGCGGGTAGCGTTTTCAAAAATCCTAAAGACTTCTCAGCAGGTTATTTAATTGATCAAGCCGGATTAAAGGGTAAATCAATTGGTGGTGCGACGGTATCAGATATTCATGCCAATTTCATTATTAATCGGACTAACGCTAAAGCCGACGATGTTGTGCAACTTATTAAGATTATACGTGATACAATTTTAAAAAAATATTCGATAGCTTTGGAATTAGAAATCACCACATTAGGATTTTCAGAAGGGACTTTTGATGCATAAGTATCTCAAAAATATCACTAAAGGTATTATTGTCACTTGTGCATTCAGTGCTATTGGGACCTTGGTTTGGGGAAGTTTTTCTTGGGCAGAATACACACAATTATTTAATAACCCCAATATTGTGTTTACGGGGAATTCAATTGTTGATGAATCCGAGTACAAATCATTTTTATTAAATGAATATGGTTCTAATATTTTCACTAAAGATCTATCGGCAATTTCAAATAGGATCGAGGAACATCCTTA
>SDBT01015440.1_pt1 | contig 12136 bp, 10 predicted proteins | sample 2277101 | NCBI WGS metagenome assembly SDBT01 (sample SAMN10404973, study PRJNA504765) | marine sediment metagenome | isolation source: marine sediment core GS10_PC15, 103 cmbsf | place: Arctic Ocean: Southern Knipovich Ridge | collected 2010
CTTAAAATTGATAAGACATATAATAGATTATTAATATCAAAGTTATTAGAGTGATAAGCTAACTGAAACAGTCAAAATTTAGAAATATTGAATTAGGTTTGTGTAAAATAGCAAGAGAATTAGGAGAAGATGAGGATCTAGGTATTACATTACTATCAGAAAAGAATATATGGATCACAAATGAAGAAATTGAATTATTTAGCTCCCGTCACAAGAGTGTTTACATAATCGAGCCGTATAAAGAATTGGATTATAGCAAAATATGTAGTGTAATAAAAAAAGCCCTTTCTAGTAGCAAAATTGAGGATTTTGTGAGTATAATCAAAAAAAAAGGAGTGAAGTATATGAAATATCATAGAATGGTGGAGAACTGGAGAATTACTACAAATATTCTTGAAGATTTAAAAGTAGTACATAAAATTAAAGGTGAAGAATTCACCGAAGAGGAATGGATAGAAATTCAAACTTCAGAACCATGGAAAAAAAGCGAAAACCAAGTAGCCAGAGAGATAATCGCTCTAGAGATTTGTGAGCATCTCAATATCTCTACATGATTCTTCAAGTAATTTCTCGTTGCGTTGATACCTACGGTATATCTCGGTCGGATTTAAGTCGGTCATCTACAATAATCTCTTGTTTCCACTGCTTTTAAATAGGTAGACCCCATCAACACACAAATTTATAACAATAACATTATAAACCTATATTTAAAGGAAAAATCAAAATTAATCCTATAATATAGATTTAAATATGTGTGTTTTCTCTATAATCTGATTTTAAAATAATATTTAACAAAAATATCTAAATGAATAAAATGAATAGCTTAAATAATAAAAATTTAAAAAATATTCTTGAAGAAATTGATAGCGATCCTCAATCAAAGCAATATTTTAGCTCAAAATGGCACAAAATTGTTAATTTTTTATACAATAGTACCGGTTTATCTATAGCTAAAGTTGCTAAAGCTGGATCAATAGGAAAGCTAACTGACACTAGTGATAGCGATTTAGATGTAATTTTTTCCACCTCTGTGGACTGGAATTTGAAAAAGATGTTAGCCTTTCTTGAGGACAAAGCTCATAAGAATTTTGATGAGATTGCTAATGTAAGACAAAGTTCTAGCGCCGTTCAAATTGATTTTGTTAATCCTGCTTGTGATATTGATCTTGTATATAAAACCAAAGACGCTTTCGACAAAGAATATAAGGAAATTAAAGATTACCGCAAAATTAAAGGTTTTCAGCAAAATTCAATTAAACTAGTTAAATTAGCATTTTACAATACTATCGGTGAAGATATCCATGGATATGAGGTCGAAAAAGCTTGTCTTCAATTTCAAGCTTCAAGTCTAAAAGAATTAGTTTATTCTATAATAAAATATTTTAGAGGAAGGTTAAGTAAACTAGGATTTTCAATTGATAATATAATCGTATTTTTATCGTGAGAATAATATTATAATAATAAGAGTGGAAAATCATGTTTAGGATAGCTGGGTTTGTTGAAGCGTTTGAATCAGCTCTTGAAGCTAAAGGTTATAAATATCTTGATCCTTTGAACAAAAGTGGAGAATGGGGTGAAATATTTTTGGTTTTTAGTAGAGAAGATAAGGAATTAAGAGTGGCTAAGGTATATAGAGAACCAGTAGGTCGTATTACAGAGAATAATTACAAATCTGATGCGAAGAAATTAATAAAAATTAATCATGAGAATGTTGTTAAAATTATTGATAAAGGATTTATCCAACATGAGGAAAATAACTATTTTTTTCTCATCTTGGAATTTATTAAAGGAAAAAATTTTGAAGAAATAGATACTCGGTTATTCTTAGAAAAGCCTTATAACGAAAGATTAGGTTATTTCCTACAAACTCTGGATGGAGTCAGAGAATTTAGGGAAAATTTCGAATTACATCGTGATTTACACCCAGGTAATATTATTATTTCAGACGAAAATGATGAAAATATAAGAAAAATTAAAATTATCGATCCTGGCTCTTCTAGATATTTTTACGAACCCAAAGATGAAGATATCGATTTATATTCAATAAAAAGGGGACTTATAAATCTATTTTTACGGCAAGAAGAAATAAAGAAGATTAATGAAAATGATTTACTTGAAAATATAAAATTTCCGGAATTAAGAGAAATAATAGTAAAACTGAGTATTGAAGAAGAAAGAAAAATTTCTCTTGATCACATTGAATCTGAGATTGACACTGCCAAAGTTGATTCCTTTGTTGAACAATTAGTGGAAGAACGAGAAGAGTTTTATGAGGAAATCGCCTCTTTAGATCCAAATCGGAAACATATAACTTTTTCATTTGCAGTGGTGCCTATTAAATTAAATCTTGAAAATTTTGACTTCAATGATGAAAAGACTATAGAAGTTATAAAAAATGTTTACAAAAACCTTATGTTCAGAAATCCCTACGGTGGAATGTATGATATTAGTGAATTCCTAAGAGATTTTATTTTTCAAGGTGAGTGGTATCAATCTGATTATCTAAAAAATTCTGATATGCTCTTTAATTTTGGTAGAACTAAAATTCATAAAAATGGTATAATTTCTATAACAATCGCTATAGATGCTCATCCTGTAGAAACAATACGGAGATCAATTCTTTTTCTAGAACAAGATGAAAGACTTTTAAATTCTCTCTGGGTAAGCACTGAGCTTTTAGCATATCTTTTAATGATGTGGTTAGAATTAGTAAGAACTATTTATTCAAAACTAGATTTTCATGGAATTTTAAAATTAATTTCAAATTTCTATTCAGGATGGGATCTTTCTTTAGCTGGTAAGAGAAGAGTTTTGTTAGGTAATAATATTAATCCAAAATCCGAAATTGATGCCAGAATAAGTGAATTAAATAATAATGGTGATTTATTAAAAATTTTGCAGACAATAATCAAAGAGTTCCTTCGTTATTTTAACATTGATATTGATGAATTTGAACGAGGATACACATTATTTGAAAAAACAATTGAAACATACTTTAACGCTGTTTTTAAAAATTAAATATTAAATAATCTTAAACTTCAATCGATTTAGTTCTAAACTTATAAAAATAGAATTCCCTATAATATTTAGTGATATAAAATTCCAACATACCTTTTGTTAAAGTGAGGGTTTTATCTTCTTCCTTATAATTATTATAATATTAATTATGTTAGAAAAATTGAAAATAAAAAGCGATTAAGCCATTCATAACTAGTGTTTTTCTTATAAATCCTGTCGTTTTTTTGTAATATTCTTAAAATACGCAAAAATTAGAAAATTAACCAACTAATAACAATTTTTTAATTTTGACAAAAATATAGAAACATATATCATTAGCTTATGGTTTCGAGAAAGATATTATGCCAAATTATCCAGATTTTATAATATTAGGTAAGGATACTAAAGAAAAAGGAGATAGTTTTGAAATCTTTTTAAAAGATTATTTGAGTTCTCAAGGTTACTCAAATATTCGTTCGGAGAGAAGAACTGGGATGCAAATTGATTTTAAAGCCATAGATATATTTTCTAAGATAAATTTACTCGGAGAAGCTAAGGGTTATAAAGAGGATGTTACTGTTGATGGAAAGTTTGTTTTTGCTTTTCGAGCGAAAGCTGAACATTATAAAGAAGTAGAGAGGCTGAGTTATGTTAAACCTGTTTTTGTAACAACATCAAAATTTACTTGGGAAGTAGAAGATGCGATTAGGATTGGAGGTTTTATGGGAACCTTAGAATTAATTGATGGTGAGAAACTAATTGATAATTTAAGAGAATCTAGTTATATTCCCTCTGAAGATCTATTAATCGAAAAAATAAAAAAAAATATTCCTTTTAATCGGGGGATTCTTCATATCTTACTATATAATGGAAAATTATTATGGTTACAAGAATTTGAAGTAAATGAATCAGCTTACTTCTCCATATTTGATAAAGATGGAAATCCTCTAAAACATAATTATTCAAACCAAATCGTTGAATTACTTCCAGATGAGTTTGAAGAATTAAGCTATATTGACTTGGATGCTAAATATCAAATAATAGAATGTTTATTTGAAAAAGACTATTGGACAATTGAGGACCTCTCTTCAGAATTAGAAATTTCAAATGAAACTATTGAACTTAATATAAATTTTTTAAATAAGTATGAAAGAATAATTAGAATAGCGCCTAAAAGAGGTTATTTTCTTTCAAAAGAATATGAATGGTTTAGAAATTTATTTAATGTGATATTTAAAGCCAAAGATCAAATCCAATTGTTAGAAAAATTATTTTTATCTCAATATTTTGAGAGTGTTATGAATGAAAGAATGATAAATCGAATATTAAATCGATTTCATATAATTAATTTGGGAGAAGATCAGAAAAATGAGTTTAGTAAAGTTATTAAATTATTTCCTAGCGTGCTTGATTATAGTTTAAATGAACACATTGCTCTATTAATATTTGAGAAATATCCAATTGATTCTACCGAAGATAAATATAAGATGTTAAAGTTTAATCTCTTCTCGTTAATGGTGGAGGATATTTTTAAACATAAAAATTTAAAGAAAGCTATTTTTACTAATAAGCAAATTCTTGATGAATGGATAATAGGGAAAATTAATCTCTTAAAGGAAAAGAAATTATATTTAAGCTTTAATGCTGAAGCTAAATTTAGTTATATTCGTTATGTAGGGAAAGAAGATATTGAAGCAGGTACCCCCATTACTTTTGTTGACAAAAAAGGATTTTTAGGATTAATTAACTCTTTAATAGAATTTAGAGATTTTCAAGGGGCGATAAAAGAATGTGACCGAGTTCTTAACGATTCAGATTTAGAGGAGTATAAATATGTTGCTTTAATAAATAAAGGGGTTTGTCTAGCAAATATTGGACAGTTTGTTGATTCGATTAAAATTTATGAAGAAACCATTCAATATAATAAAGAACTTCCATTACTTTATAGAAATTTATATCATGCTTGGATGGGAAAGTATTACGCAGCAATTAAATACCAATTGGAATTCCCCCTTTTTATTGATAAGCTTTTTTACTATTTATTCAAAGCGCAAGAAAACTTTGAGAAGTTCAAATTTGAAATAGGAGAAAATAGAGATAGTCATATTGAAATATTCGAAAAAATTGAACAAGAAATTAAAAAAGAGTTCAACTCTTTCTATAAACAATCCTTAGTCAAATTAGATGATGCACAAATTCCTAATTTCTTAAATTATGTGAGAAATTTAGATGATAGTCATATCAATCCGATATATAATGAACATAAAGAACGATTATTAAATATCACCGAATTAGAATATTTTAAATTAATTCCTATTAATTGGAATTATTTAGCAGTTATGCTTCGTTTAGTCGGTGAAAATGAACTAGCTTTAATGGCAATAAATAAAGCATTAAAATTTTTGAATGAAACACCTAATAAATTTGCACTATTAGATACTAAAGCGGAGATTCTTCATGAAAAAGAAGATTTTAATGAATCATTTGACATATTCTCTAAAATATTGGAATTAGATAAGGATGATGATAAACTAAGGCATTTCTACGCTGAAACTTGTTGGAAAGCAGCAAAAACCTCAAAAGCATTAGGATTATCTAGTAAATTTGAAGAGTTACTAAATGAAGCATGTTCTCATAATAACGATACTTACTGTATAGATAAGAAAATTCAAGAGAAAATTAAAGAATATTGCATTAAATTTAAACTGTAATAGGTATATGATCTGAGGTAATCGTATTACTAAGGTCTGATGTATCTTTTTTTACTAAAATTCAGTCGAGATCAGACTTTAGATTTACCTTTCAAGAATGTTTGAGTAATTTGTTTTATATTTGGAAGAATTTAGAAAAATCGTTAATAAAGCCAAAAATTAAACTCTTATCTACCTTATAATATCTCTTATGTTTCAAATCATTGTAATTTCTCCTAATTTTCTTCAAAAATTTGAACTCATCCTTATCTATTTTATTATTTCTTTCGGCTAATTTAAGCGAATCCTCATTAAATCCCGAACTTTCTTTATTAAGCATTAATAACAACCACAATTCACAAATTCGACCTAAATTTAAAAGCGCCGCTTCAGGCCAATTTTCTACTATTTCTTTAGTCTTTTTTAATTGCTCAATGAGATAGCTAGAAGATATTAATAATTTTGGCTCTTTGTGGTACTTCTCCTCAATACATATCTTAATTTCAGTTTCAATCTTGTTCCAGAGGTAATCAAATTGTTCTATAATTTGCTTGACTGCATCTTTACGAATCCACTCTTCAATTTCTTTATCATTTATTGTATTGATTACAAAAGATTTTATTTTTTTATCAAAACGAAAATAGCTAATTATTGTTTGATCTTCTCTTTTTTCAATAAGATAAGCTCCATAAACCTCAGAAGTTTCCCATACATCTCTTTCTAATAGAAAAATAACTGATTTCTTTGATTTACTTCTTTTTAAATATGAAATTAGAGCCATCAGGGAATTGTCGATCCAGTGAGAATATGTGTCAAAAAAATACCATATTTCTTCTAAATGATCTCTTAGATCTTTCAACAGATCTCTCGGCCATAAATAACATTTATTTTTGAATCGAGGCATCCCTAAGTTCAAATCTTCTTCCATGTCAATACGGAATGTCACTTCTCTCGTTTCTGGAATTTGAACTAATGTTTTGTATAAATTTCTATGGGTTTTTATTAATCTATTCCCTTCGGTTAAAATATCGTTAGATCTCATCTTTGTTATTCACTTTTCTAATTTAACCCTTTATCACTCTAATACCCGATTTCACTTAAAGTATTACTAAATTAACCTTGAGGGAGTACGGTTTTAAATACTTATTTATCTTATTTTTAATCATGAGACAAGAATTACCGGATGCACATTATAAAAAAAAGATGAAAAGTATTACAAATGTGTTGCAAAATTCAAAAATTGGTTTAGCCATGATCTCTCCAGCAGGCTCACGAGCAATACAAGAACAGAGACCTGATAGCGATCAAGATGTAATATTTGCCATTTCAGGAAATCCTGATCGTAAGGATTTCTATCCTAAATTGACCAAACTCTTGAAGCAAAAATACCCAAAAGATAAGATTTATCCTGGAAGCGATAATAATGTTGTCCACTTGGATTTTAATAGTGGTGCTAAATTTGAATTAGTGTTACAAACAAAGAATGAATTTAATAAAGAACATAAATCACTAAAACTTTATCGAAGACAGAATCTTTAATATTCTCTCCTATTATTATTTTATGAGGTCCTTGTAATATCATGCTCTTTTTCCCTAAAAATATTGGAGATAAAAGGATTATCCAAGAAGATTTGGACAATTTAATTAAAATGGGCATAGAAGAAAATATCCATTTAGAATACAAGAGAAAACTAACTAGTAATGAAAAAATAGCAAAATCTCTTTCCTCTTTCGCAAATTCAGATGGTGGAAACATAATTTATGGTATTCTTGAAGAAGATCACAAACCCACTAATATTAATCCAATAAATCCAAAAGATATAAAAGAAAAATTAGACCATATTGCTCATAATGGTATAGATCCTCCATTAAACATTAAAATTTGGCCTGTAGATATTCAAACTGAAACAAACAAAGGACAAGCATTTGTGGTATATGTGCCAAAAAAATATCCTTATCTCCACTATGCAAAGACTAATCATCGATATTATAAGAGAACCAATTTTTCTTCAGTGCCAATGGAAAGATATGAAATAGAGCAAGCATTTAAGTTAATTTCTGAAAAGGAGACATCAATCAATTTAGTACTTGATAAAATCGAAAAAGAATTTGTCGGTCTAAATGATGATCATAATTTAGAAATAAGACTCATTGTATGTCCCGTTCAATACGGAGAAAAGCTTTTTCAAATCAGCGTTAAAATGAGTGATTTTTTAAACAAAAATATACTAAAAACACCAAATTTCCAAAATGATATAATTTATAGAATTGGTCTAAGTGTGAAGGATTCTTTCAGAGTTAATGATTACTTTTTCCCGTTTCATCAAGGAGAACATCCAGCATCTTGCATTATAAAGGATGATGGAATTATTATTTATAATTTAAGCTATGATGTTTATGAAGATTATGAATTGGAAGATTTTTATAAAATTAATGATATTTACGATAAAGACGATCTTAGTCTTGTAATTGAGAGTGGTATACTTCCTCATCAAAAATTTTTCCATAGAGAGATTAACGCAGATTATCTAATGGGGTTTTTTAATTTTATTTCAAAATATTACGATCATTTGCATTATTTTGGGGATTTACTGATCAAATTCAAAGTCAAAGGAATAGGAAATTGCATTGATTATCATGTTGGCTCAAAATTCAGGCAGAGTCGACTTGAACCAATTGAAAAAGTCTATAGTAGTGAGGTAATTCAAGATAAACCAATCGACATCATAAAGGATTTCTTCACTCCCATATTAATTGGTTTTGGATATTTACCTATTGACTCAGAAACATTTTTTTCTCATGTAGAACATAATCGATTACAAAGGCAATAATCACTAACCAACTTCCATATTAAATGAAATTTATATTTATTAAACAGATAATTATCTACGTTGTTATTTATGAGAGAAAATATTCATTATATTGAAATTAATCTCTTCCATATAAATAGAATAGAACAATGATTACGATAGAAGTCCAGTTTTATGGTGTATAATGGTGAAAAATGAAAAATCTTCACAAATCGAAAATATATATCAGGAAATCGATCAGAACCTCATCAATATAGGATCAAATAGCCTGGAATGTAATAGTTTTTTTCATAATTTATGGGAAACAGCTGTTAAGAAAAATGCAGATTCAAAGTTGATTAATGATATAAAAAAGGACTATTATTTATTCACATTTCGAGAATCAATACCTCTCGAAGATTTGGAGTATTACAAGGAAAGGCTTAAAAAAACTAAAAATCCAATCCTCAAGTTAAGGTATTGCAGCGTTTTAAATAAAGAAAAATTAGATTTTGATATAATTTTAGAAACCTTCGATTTTTTTTTCATTTTCTATGAGAATTCTCTTAAATCTGGGAATCCCATTTCAATAAAACAAGGTATTGATATAGTAAATTCAAGCCTAGAATATGCTCTCAAGTTAAAAAATGAAAATATGATCTCAAAGTCTCTTTCAAAACACATTGAATTTATAACGGAGCAAATTCAGCTTAATAATTTTAATTGGGCAAATTTATTGGTCAAATCATTATTCATTATCGGAAAGAAACATTGGGATAAAGTAGATGAATCTTCCATTGAGAATATTATTAAGGAAGTAATGAAAGAAAAGGAAAATGGCCCAAAATACTTCAATGGATGGAAAGACTGGTCCAATTTATTAATCCAATTATACACATTATTAGGAAAGCATGAAAAGAAAAAGGAAACACTTCAAACAGCCGCAGATATGCTAGAACAAGACTTCGATGAAATGGTGAAAAAAGGTGAATTATCTCATATCAAAGCAGGTTACTATTATAATAAGATTGCTGAATATCGCAAAAAAATGAACCAATCTCAAAGAGATATGAGTGAATTGATGATAAAAATCAAGCACCATCAAAAAGAAGGTAAAAAAGAAATGGTTGTTATAGAAGGAACTTATGAAATTCCAGAGAAGGAGATTGAAAGTTTTATTTCTAAATTTGATAAAAAAACTACTCTTGAAATCATTAAGTTAATCAATGAGATCCCCATCATTTCATTCGAAACTTGCGTTCGAGCAAGAAAATCGGGGTCGAGTGATTCTTTTCTTGAACAAATCCCTCACATTGTTTATGTCAATGGGTTTATAAAAGCTAAGACGGTCGGGAATGAGACTATAGATACCCAAGTTAAATGGTTATTTATTGAAGAGATGAAATTACACATCTTTAAAATTGGAATCCTTTTCCAAAAACTAGGAAGTCAAAATGATAAATTTCTCGAGGAGTTAAATGAATTTCTTGGTAAAAACCAAAATTTTAGTAGTAGTAATAAGGAATTGATATCATTTGGCATAAAGAAATTTGGAAGAAAAGAGTACATAAGTGCAATACACGTTCTCATTTTCCAAGTAGAAGTAATATTAAGAAGTAGGTTGAACGGCTTTGGAATCAGTGATTACACTGAAAAAAATGGAGTTCAACAATATCTCAGCTTGAGAAGTGTATTGACCAAATTACGCGAAAATCATGACCTTCAAGAAGATTTTTTGATATTTCTTGATCTTTTCTTATGCAACCAAGCATTCGTTAACCTAAGGAACAAAGTAGCTCACGGTCTAACAAAAATCGGAGAGTTCAACGAATATAATACGGTTGCCTTGATATTTATATTGATTAAATTAGTTAAGTCAGTTGACAGGGTTCTAGCAGCAGGGAAATAAAATAAATTCTCGCATTAATTTTTTATGTCTAATAACTCAAATCATATTCCTTTATCATTTCCTCGAGAAAATCAATATTTAATTTAGCAACGTTTCTTTTTTCATTAATTAATGTTGCATTATCTGTTGAGACGCTCCCTATGTTTAATCTCTTTTTATACGAGATGGTTCCATTAGTTTGTTCAACCGAGACGGGTTTTTTTGTCTGAAAAATCAGGAGAGCAATGCATCTCCTCATCTGGTTTTTATCATTTGGAAGAAGTATCTCTTTTAATCTATAGAATTTATTTTCAAACCTTATCCACCTTACCAGTTTCTCTTCGAGATTTTTAATCCTATTCTCAATATCGGGTACTCCTATTATTTTCCGAGGAAATGAATTGGTAATGCCTATAATAATAAGTCCTCCTTGTAAGTTTGCAAATGAGGATACTACTTCACAAAATTCAATTTGCTTGTGCTCCTTTATGAGAGGGGGAGTTTTTTTGTTCCACCATTCCAGTGTTTCTTTAATATCCCAATATTCATTTTCAATATATTTTTTTATAACTTTTTCATTAAAATCTCTGAAAAATATTTCTCTCTTCAGGATAAATGCAAATTTCTCAACTAATTTTTCAAAAGAAATATAATTGAATAGATAAAAAAGAATGAGGAAAATAATGGGAGCCAAAATGAAAATCTCAGCGTAAGGCGCCAGAGAGCTTGAAATATCATAATCTATTTGTGGATTGAACTCTTCTAACTCCATATATTTCAAATTTGCTTGATATACCATTCGATCTAATCTTAAGGGCAAATAAAAAATAAGTAAAATGTAGATCCCTAAGTATATAGAAAAGGAGATAACACTTGCTAGCTTCTTTATTTTCTTGTCATTAGACAAGGAGAATAAGATCCAACCAATTAGAATTATGATGTAAGAAAACATATGGGTGTAATAAATGATATTAGATAAAGACAGTAGATCATCTTCAAAAAAGGTTATATACGTATTTGAATCTGACCAATTTATAAAACCACCTAGAAAATTCATCCCAAAGAATACTTCTTTATCAACAATATAATCCCCCTTCAAAGTGTAGAGAATTGTATAATAATTTAAACTAAACATAAAAATTAGTCCAAATATAAAGAAAATAGCATAAGAAAAACATAAAATTATAATATAAAATATTTTATTTCTTGAATTTATCATTTAATCTGTTTTAGTTTATTTGTCTTTTCTTTATTACAATATAAAATCTCTAGGGTTATAAGTCCGAGTATTTGGATATTAACAACACAATAATTTTTATTTGTTCGCATCCAATAAGTATTCCAAAAATTCATTATTCGATACTTTTTATATTTCACTTATTTTAATACAATTTAATTTAAGATAGTCTATTCTTTTTGATAAAAATCATAGTTTCATCAAATTGCTGATCGATTTTCTAAGGACTTTATCTGTTTAGCAAGTAAAACAGCTGAATAAAAGAGATAGCCCATACCTTCAATTACTAATTCAAAAAAAGGATACAATTTTATTGTTAGGTTTTTTATTACTTCGATATTAAATTTCAAATCATCTCCGAAATGTTTTATAAATAATCTCAAATTATCCTTTAAATTTGTTAAGAAATCTTTTAATTTATTACGAGATTTTTCTGAAAAAATTAAAATTAAAGTAGGTATTGTTATGGCTATAACAGGGATACCTACTTGTAGCCATGTTGGTAAATTAGAATACTTTTCATGCATTGAAATAA
>SDBT01015443.1_pt1 | contig 12135 bp, 9 predicted proteins | sample 2277101 | NCBI WGS metagenome assembly SDBT01 (sample SAMN10404973, study PRJNA504765) | marine sediment metagenome | isolation source: marine sediment core GS10_PC15, 103 cmbsf | place: Arctic Ocean: Southern Knipovich Ridge | collected 2010
CTTGATGAAGGATATTAGCTGAACATATGTTTTTTTCGATATATTTTTCAGGGACGGAACCTTTAAAGTTGGAATTTCGAGAATGAGGCCTGGCGAAGGAGATTTCAAAAAGAAGGAGATCACACGACCGAGAACAGCAATGAGGAGGATATTGCCAAAATAAAAACACAGCGCCCAAAGCGGGCCAAGGTAAAAAGCGATCAAGGACAGGATAATGGTTGTCCGGGCAGAACATGGAATGAAGGGAATCAAAAGAGATGTCAGGATCTTGTCCCTTCGCGATTCCAGCGTGCGCGTCGCCATTATGGCCGGAACATTACATCCAAAACCAAGGATAAAAGGTGAGACAGATTTTCCGTGCAGGCCGATACGATGCATAAAAGTATCCATTAAAAAGCTAGCCCGGGACAAATAACCGACATCATCCAGGATCGACATCATAAAAAGGAGGGGAATAAAATAAGGTAAAACGATGGCAATTCCTCCTGCAAAACCCTGGACTAAGCCATCCAAAATAGACGCAAGGACACTAGTCCCAAAAACGCCTGAAAGATATTCTCGAAGCTGATTTAAAGGATTGAGCAAAAACTCTTCCAAAGGACTTCCGACTTTAAAAATGACAAAGAAAAAGGCAAAAAATACTGCCAAAAGAATAAAATAGCCAAGAATTGGATGCATAAGGATATCATCGACTCTATCCATCCAGTTTTGTCTCTTCCCCCGTAAAACATGACTTCCTTCTTCAGAGATTTTAAAGGCCAAGTGGTGCCTCTCGGCAGCAATCACCTCATAGGCAGGGGCATCATGTCTTTTCTCAAGTTCAGCCCTGATAATTTTGAGGGAACGCTTAAGGTCGGGATTGATTTCCTCAAGCATGTCGTCGAAAATCAACTTGTCGGCTTCAATCATTTTTAAAGCGGTAAATCTTTTATTGGCAACAACAGGAAAATCCTCCGGTAAGATAGAAGAAAGCTCTTCAATTTTTTCTTCGACATCCCTTGACCAATCCAGATGTGAAGCCCGTTTTCCTTCATCGAGAATATCGAAGGCCGCATCGATGAGTTCTTTCACACCACGACCGTGACTGGCAATAACAGGGATGACGGGGACTCCAAGCAAATTCTCCAATTTTTTTGGATCGATATCCACACCTTTTTTTTCTGCCAGATCCACCATATTCAACGCAACTACCATGGGAAATTCCAACTCGATAAGTTCGAGTGTCAACTCGAGGCTCCGACCGAGCAGAGACGCATCTACGACATTGATGATCAGATCCGGCTTCTCGACAAAAAGATGTTTAAGGGCGACATTTTCCCCTTCATCTATAGGATTGAGAGAGTAAGTTCCAGGAAGGTCGATTATGTTTAATATTTTTCCATAGAAATTAACTTTACTGTGCGTATGTTTAACGGTCGTTCCAGGAAAATTAGAGGTTTCGGCTTTTAATCCTGCAAGAGCGTTAAAAAGAGTACTTTTTCCGCAGTTAGGCTGCCCGAGAAAGATAACGTCGGGAAAAGAGTTATTTTTCGTCAATGATCTCCACCACTATTTTTTTAGCAATTCCACGGCCTAAAGCCGCAGACACTTCCGTAGTTAAATCTTTGATGAGCAGTGGTCCACCAAAAATACTCCGAGAATCCAGCTCTATAATGTCATTTTTATGAAAGCCTAAAGCGAGAAGTCGCCTGTGGACGGCTTGACCGCCTTTAAAATCTACAATTTTAAGCTGTTTGTCCTGTGGTGCATCTATTAAACTAATCATATTTTTTCTGGTTCCTGCCTTTCTATATTAAATTTGGATGAATGAAAGTTTACACGTGATAATAAAGAAATCTCCCAAAAAAATCAATGCAGAGGTGCGGAGACGTGACCCCTCCCTTTGACATCTCCTGGGGTTTCTGCTACAAATAATTCAAATGTATAAATGGTTCATGCGAAAGATCTTCGGAACCCAGAACGAAAGAGACCTGAAAAAACTCCAGCCATATGTTTCTGCCATCAATGAGCTGAATGTCCGGATTCACAAACTCTCGGACAGCCAGCTCCGTGAAAAAACAGTTGAATTTAGGGAAAAACTCAATCAGGGGGCAAAACTCGACGATATTCTTGCAGAAGCTTTCGCCGTAGTCCGAGAGGCTAGCATACGAACTCTGAAGATGAGGCATTTTGATGTGCAGTTGATCGGTGGAGTCGTCCTCCATCAGGGAAAAATCGCCGAAATGAAGACAGGGGAGGGAAAAACTCTTGCGGCTACCCTTCCGGCTTACTTGAACGGCTTGACCGGAAAAGGCGTTCATATTGTGACCGTCAATGATTACCTGGCCAAAAGAGACACGGAATGGATGGGCCCTATCTATAATTTTCTCGGACTCACGGTGGGCACCATCCAGCATGAAATGAATGAGAATGAAAGGCAGGAGGCCTACAACAGCGATATCACATTCGGCACGAATAACGAATACGGTTTTGATTATCTGCGAGACAATATGAAATTCCGCCGTTCGGATCTCGTCCAGAGAGATCATTCCTTCGCTATAGTCGATGAAGTCGATAGTATCCTTGTCGACGAAGCCAGAACACCTCTGATTATTTCCGGCCCTACCGAAGAATCCACAGACATTTACTACAAAGTCGACACTCTCATTCGCCGCCTCCAAAAGACAAAAGATTATCTGGTTGACGAAAAGACACGAACTATCCATCTTACGGAAGAAGGGGTCGCACATTCGGAAAAGCATCTCAAAGTGGAGAATCTCTACGACCTCTCACACATGGACACTATCCACGCGATCAATCAGGCTCTCAAGGCCCACCATCTGTTCCGAAAAGATGTCGACTACATGATCAATGAGGGCAAGGTCGTCATTGTCGATGAGTTCACCGGACGACTGATGCCGGGCCGCCGCTACAGTGACGGACTGCACCAAGCTCTTGAAGCTAAAGAAAAAGTCCGGATCGAAGAAGAGTACCAAACCCTCGCCTCCGTGACGTTCCAAAATTATTTCCGCATGTATGAGAAATTGTCTGGGATGACAGGCACGGCAGTAACAGAGGCCGCAGAATTCAATTCCATATACAAACTGGATGTCATAGAAATCCCCACCAACAAACCTCTGATCCGCTTTGAAGAAAATGATGTCATATACCGGACCGCCCAGGAAAAATGGGGCGCTGCTGTCAAGGAAATTCAGGACAACAATACAAAAGGTCGCCCCGTGCTTGTCGGAACAATCTCCATAGAAAACTCGGAACATCTCAGCAAAATCCTGAGAGGCCAAGGAATCAATCATGTTGTGCTCAACGCAAAGTATCATGAACAGGAAGCACGGATCATTGCCCAGGCCGGAAGTATAGGGGCTGTAACCCTGGCCACCAATATGGCAGGAAGAGGTGTAGATATTATTTTAGGAGGGAATCCGGAATACCTCGCCCGTGAAACTTTGAAAAAAAGAGGGATTGATTATCACGATGCATCTCCCGAAGATCTTCAAAGAGCCCAAGAAGAGGCCAAAATCCAAATCGATATTGATCAGAAGAAAGTCTTGGAGATGGGCGGACTGCATATTATCGGAACCGAACGTCACGAAGCCCGGCGGATCGACAACCAGCTTAGAGGCCGAGCCGGCAGACAGGGCGATCCGGGATCATCCCGTTTTTATCTCTCTCTCGAAGATGACCTGATGCGCATATTCGGGAGCGAGAAGATTTCTGGAATGATGTCTCGCATCGGCATGGAGGAAGGCGTACCTATCGAGCACAAATTAGTCAGCAGTGCTATCGAACGAGCCCAGAAACAGGTGGAGGGTCAAAACTTCTCGATCCGAAAACATCTTCTTGAATACGATGATGTTATGAACAAGCAGCGAAAATCCATCTACACCATGAGACGTGACATTTTGCGTGGGAAAAACATGAAGGAGTTCCTTCTTGAGCTTAGCGAAACTATTGTGGACTGGCATATGGAAAGCTTTACGGACAAGGAAAAATCCCCTGAAGACTGGGATACAAAGGGATTTCAAGCTGCCATCAGTGCTCAATTCGGACTGGAATTTGAAAGCTTAAACATATATTGGGACACAATAAATCACCAGGAATTGAAAGAAACCGTCCTCACCCGTATAAAGAACATCTATGTAGACAAAGAAAAAATCATCGGCAATGACCAGATGAGAGAATTCGAGCGAATCATCATGCTCCAGATCATCGACTCCCAGTGGAAAGATCATCTCCTTGGAATGGACTATTTAAAAGAAGGGATTGGACTGCGAGGTTACGGCCAGAGAGATCCGCTGATCGAATACAAAAAAGAAAGTTATGACATGTACCAAGCCATGATGGACAGGATCGAAGACGAGACCATTCGTTTCCTGTTTCTGCTCCAACCCGTTGAAGAGAAAGAATTGCCGGAAAGAAAGGAACAGCCGGTCTATTATCAGCGGGCTCAGAGTGCACCTGTCCTAACTGGAAAACAGGCCCGATCGATCATCCCAAAAAAGAGAAAAAAGAAAAAAAAGAAAAGATAATGGGGGGGAATTATGCTGGATGAAAATATAAAAGAAGGTTTAACATTTGATGATGTCCTTATTCTCCCGGCAAAAACGGATGTGATCCCTGCCGATGTGGATGTCTCAACTCGGTTTAGCCGGAATATCTCACTCAATATTCCCATCGTCAGCGCAGCCATGGATACGGTCACGGAATCTCAGATGGCTATCACATTGGCTCAACAAGGTGGACTCGGTTTCATCCACCGCAATATGTCCGTGACCCAACAGGCAGAAGAAGTCGATAAAGTGAAACGCTACGAAAGTGGGATGATTGTCGATCCAATCACCATGACGCCGAATAACAAGATCTTCGAAGCCAAAGAAGTGATGAAAAAGTATAGGATTTCCGGACTTCCCATCACGGATGAAAATAATAAACTGGTTGGCATCCTCACAAACCGTGATATTAGGTTCGAAACCCGCCTCACCCTGACTATCAACAAAGTCATGACAAAGAATCTCATCACAGTTCCTATAGGAACATCACTTGCTGATGCAGAAAAACTTTTCCATGAACATAAAATCGAAAAAATCCTGATGGTCGATAAGAACAATCAACTCAAGGGTCTCATCACTTATAAGGATATTCTCAAGCGAATTCAATATCCGGACGCCTCCAAAGATAAATTGGGAAGGCTTAGAGTCGGAGGGGCTGTGGGCGTAGGAGAAGACACCTTGGAAAGAGCGAAAGCCTTGATCGAAGTAAAAGTAGATGTTCTTATCGTGGATACGGCACACGGCCATTCTAAGAAAGTTATGGACATAATCAAACTGTTAAAATCGGAATTTCCAGGACAAGAACTCATCGCAGGCAATATCGGGACAGAAGAGGCTGCAAAAGATCTTATCGCCCTGGGAGTCGATGCCGTCAAGGTGGGAGTTGGCCCTGGATCGATATGCACGACCCGGATTGTAACCGGAGCTGGAATTCCTCAAATAACAGCTATTGCCGACGTCTATAAAGTCACACAGAAGACCGACATTCCACTTATTGCCGATGGAGGCATCAAATTTTCAGGTGATATCACGAAAGCCATCGTCGCCGGAGCAAGCTCTGTGATGATCGGCAATCTCTTTGCCGGCACGGAAGAATCTCCCGGAGAAGTCGTGATCTTCCAAGGACGTTCCTACAAGACTTACCGCGGCATGGGATCACTGGAGGCCATGCGCACGGGAAGCCGGGACAGATACTTCCAGGATCAGGTCACGACAGAAACCAAACTCGTTCCGGAAGGCATCGAGGGGCGGGTTCCATATAAAGGCACCGCGGCCAAAATCACTCACATGCTTGTCGGAGGATTGAAATCAGGGGCTGGATACGCAGGGTGCCGCTCCATAAAAGAACTCCAAACAAAAGCAAAATTCATAAAAATAACGGCTCCCGGAATAAGAGAGAGTCACGTTCATGACGTCATCATCACCAAAGAAGCGCCCAATTACCATTTAGATTGATCCTTATAATCGAACTCAGCCGAACTTAGGAGGGAAATATTGAAAAAATGGCAATGCTCTGTCTGTGGGTATATCTATGATGAATCAAAAGGGGGGATCGCATTACAGGACCTCCCTGAAAACTGGTCATGTCCCGTATGTGGGGCTCCTCTCTCCGCCTTTAAAATCATAGAAGGCGAAGCCATTGTTTCCAAAGGGAAGACGACCGTTGGCGAAAAGATCGTAGAGCAGCTTGTGGCCTACGGAGTCAAGAGGGTTTTCGGTATTCCAGGCCACTCCAATCTTCCCCTGACTGATGCCCTCCGAAAAAATCCCGGCATCGAACTCATTTTAGTCCGCCATGAAGGTGCGGCTGCATTTATGGCCTCGGCTCACGCCAAACTCACCGGAGAAATCGGAGTCTGTATGTCCATTGCCGGTCCCGGAGCAACTAATTTGATCACTGGAATTGTCGATGCTGCCACTGACAGAGCCCCGGTTCTCGCCCTTCTTGGACAGGTTCCTGAAGTGTTTCTGGGAAGCGAGTCACTCCAAGAAATTGCCGAAGTGGATATCTTCAAATCATTTTGTGTCTATTCAGAAATGATAACCAGCCCTGGTCAAGCACTCAATGTCCTCAATTTAGCAATAAAAAAGGCCTATGCGGCCTCCGGCCCCTCAGCTTTGAGTTTGCCAACGGACATTCTGGCCAAACCGCTGGAAGAATCCATCTGGCAGCCCAATGCCCATCTTTTTAGCCCCGATCTCTACCCAGGTCAATCGATAGAACAAGCGGCAGAGATCATAATCCGGAGTCAGCGACCACTTTTATTTGCAGGTTGGGGTGCACGGAACTCCGGGCCGGCTCTTCTCGATTTGGCCCGCCATATCGGGGCCCCGATCGCCACCACATCAAGAGCAAAAGGGATTGTCCCAGAAACCGATGAATTGGTTCTAGGAGTACTGGGATCCATCGGAAATAAATTCGCGCCTAAAATCGTAGCCCAATCAGACTTGATCATTATTCTGGGGAGTGGTTTTAGACAGAAAAATCTTGTCCCTGACACTGATATTATCCAGGTCGATATCGATGCCCACAGGGTGGGAAAAACATTCCCAGTGAAGGTGGGTATCGTTGGAGATGCTCTTCATGTGATCACCATGCTTAAACAAGCACTTCCTCAGCACCAAATCGATCCGGAATTTCTCAGAAGTATTCAAGAGGCCAATAGCCTGTACGCAGCACTACTCAACAAAGATGCTCAAAACACGCAAAAGCCCATTTATCCCGGCGCCGTGATTCAGGCTATGAAAAGACAGTTGGCCAGCGATGCCATCATATGCTCGGACGTGGGTGACCACACGTATTGGTTCTACAAGAGGTTTGTCTGTGAAAATCAAAAGACTCTCCTCTGTGCCAATATGGCAGGCATGGCTTTTGGCATCCCGGCGGCAATTGCCTGCCAATTTGCCGAGCCAAAACGCCAAGTGATCGCATTCACGGGGGATGGAGGATTCGGAATGGCGGGGATGGAGTTCACCACGGCGGTCCAAAATAAACTGCCCATAACCGTTATCGTTTTTAACGACGGCAAACTGAAGAACATCAAGAAAGAACAGGAAGCATATGGATACCCTGAATACGGGGTAAGTTTCCCGAATCCTGGATTTGCAGATATGGCTACATCGGCAGGAGGACTGGGAATACGCGTCTCAGATCAAGAGGAACTGGACAAGGCCCTGCGTAAAGCCCTTGATTCCACTCTGCCTTCACTTGTCGAAATTCTTGTCGATTCTGAGGTAGTCATTCAAGCCGTACACAAAATATAAAAGGAGGTTATTCATGCCGATCTTTCTTTTAAAATCGATTATGAGCTTGATCTTTTTTTCCGCCGCTCTTGGAGCCGCTCTATCGATGCTCACACTCATGGGACGACAGAATCGAAAGATGAAGCCTTCACTCTTGAAAACCCTTCACAAAATCAACGGTTACATTTTCCTCCTCTTGCTCATGGTCATCAGTTATTTCTGTATCCAATATGTGGCCGGAGTGGGAGACAGACTCCCCCCTCGAGCCATCTCACACAGCATACTGGCTCTGTTTCTTATTGTCATTTTTTTCATTAAAATTTCAATCGTTCGTTTTTTTAAACAATTTCTCAAATTTGTCCCGGTTTTGGGGATTATCGTCCTTTCCTTGGCTTTTGTTGTTTGCGCGACTTCGGCCGGTTTTTATCTTCTTAGATCGGCCGATTCTTATGCAGAGAGCATAGACGATTCCACTCTTCCCGTAAATTCACTCGAAGGTTCTGCTGAAAAAGGAAAAGTCCTATTCCAGAACAATTGCAGCTTCTGTCACTATGCTGACAAAGAGGAGAGTCAAACAGGTCCAGGCCTCAAAAATCTTTTAAAAAAGGATAAACTCCCTCACAGCGGACGCCCGGCCACGGTCGAAAACATCAGAAATCAACTCATCCATCCGGTTCACTCCATGCCTTCTTTTCAAGATCTCCCCGAGCTGGACATTGCGGACCTCCTGGCCTACCTAAAAATCATATAGCTTTGATTGACTTTGAAAATGTCGATAGATTAGTATAATAAATAATGAAAAAATATTGGCGCTGTTATGTCTGTAATGACATCCATTATGGCCTCGCTCCTCCTGATATCTGCCCGACATGCAAGGTCGAAAACGCCTATATCGAGATTTCCTCCCATGAGGCGGAAAATATTACATTCCTTAGAACAGAAATGGACAAAGCGGCTTTCACAAGAGCCATCGAAACCTTTGTGGAAAATAACGATTTCCAACTCAATCCCGATAAGGAAAAAATCGACATGCTCCTCGAAGGTATTTTCAACAACGAAAAAAATCATGGCTTAAAATACTGCCCATGCCGGCTCATAACGAAGGAAAGAGATGAAGATTTAAAACTCATCTGTCCCTGCAACTTTCTCATCCATGAGACCTACAAAGATAAAGAGGATGGAGAGTGTTGGTGCGGACTTTTTGTGCGGAGAAAATAATATGAATAAACTCATCATGTTCCATGGAAGAGAATGCCCTCATTGCAAAAAAATGCACCCTCTCGTCGATCGTCTTGAAAAAGAAACCGGGATTACCATTGACAGACGTGAGGTGTGGCACAATGAAAAAAATGCAGACTTGATGCGAACCAAAAGGGACCTCATTTCGGCAAAATGTGGAGGGCAGCTCCGTGTCCCGACCTTTCTGAATTCAGAAACAGATGATGTCATGTGTGGAGAATTCGAATATGAAAAACTCAAAGAATGGGCCGCCAAAGCGTGATCGAAAAATTTGAACCTTCAAGTCATAACATCCTTCAAGTCATCGACGAAACCGGAGTTCGGGTCCACCCTGAGTATGAACCAACTCTCTCTCAGAATGAATTAAAGAAAATATACAGCCTTATGGTAACGGCAAGAGCGGCTGATATAAAAGCCATTAAACTGCAGCGCCAGGGCCGGATGGGCACCTATGCGCCGAATCAAGGTCAGGAAGGCTGCCAAGTCGGTGCAGGAATGGCTGTACAAAAAAACGACTGGGTGTTTCCTCACTTCAGAGATCTGGGGCTGTTCTTAACTCTGGGATTTCCCTTGAAAAATTCCTATCTCTACTGGATGGGACATGAACTTGGAAATATTCCTCCAAAAGGCCTGAATATCTTTTCTATGGCCGTTCCCGTAGCCTCTCATATTCCACATGCCGTAGGGGCCGGGATGGCCGCCAACATTAAAAAGCATAAAATTGCAGTCCTCTGCTGCTTCAGTGATGGCGCCACATCGGGAGGAGATTTCCATGAAGCCTTGAATTTTGCAGGTGTTTTCAAAACACCAAATGTATTCCTGTGTTACAACAACCAGTACGCGATCTCCCTACCCAGGAAAAACCAAACTGCATCCAGAACTCTTGCACAAAAGGCGAAGTCCTATGGATTTAGCGGAGTTATGGTCGATGGGAATGATCCACTCGCGGTATATGTCGCCACGAAAGAAGCCCTCGATAATGCCCGACGGGGAAAAGGGCCAACTCTCATCGAGGCCATCACCTATAGAATGGGAGATCACACAACTTCCGATGATGCATCCAGATACAGATCCAAGGAAGAGGTTGAGGAGTGGAGAAAAAAAGATCCCATTCAGAGATTCCGCATCTATCTAAAGGATAAAGGAATCTGGGACGCGGATTACGAAAAAACGGTCCAAAACCAAGCCGCATCTTTCATTGCCAAGTCGACTGAGGAAGCCGAACAGACTCCAGGTGCTTCTATCGAAGACATCTTCCAACATACGTATAAAGATATGCCCCCCCACTTAAGAAAACAGATGAAAGAACTCGAGCTTTTCACTCAGGAGAAAAAATAGTGAAGGGGACCATGGTTCAGGCCCTCAACCAGGCCTTGAGTCTTGAAATGGAAAGAGACTCAAGTGTTATCTTAATGGGCGAAGATGTGGGGATCGACGGAGGTGTCTTTCGGGTGAGCGAGGGCCTTCTCCAAAAATATGGAACCTCACGTGTCATCGATACTCCATTGGCCGAATCAGGGATCATCGGAACCGCCATCGGAATGGCCGCATATGGACTCCGCCCTATTACCGAGATCCAATTTATGGGCTTTGTGTATAACGCATTCAACCAGATTCTTGCCCATGCGGCACGGCTCAGGAACAGGACTCGAGGGTACTACACCGTTCCTCTTGTCATCCGTATGCCATATGGAGGAGCCGTGAAGGCTCTAGAGCATCATTCAGAAAGCACAGAGGCTTTGTTCTGTCAAATTCCAGGATTAAAAGTAGTCGTTCCCTCAACACCGTATGACGCAAAAGGTCTCCTTGCCTCTTCTATCCGGGACGATGATCCCGTCATCTTCCTGGAGCCGAAAAAACTGTATCGTGCAGGTCGGCAAGAATTTCCGGATAATGCGTATGAGATTCCTCTAGGATTGGCGAAGATCGTTAGAGAAGGAGAAGATTTAACTATCATAGCTTGGGGGTCTATGATCCCGGTGGCCCAGCAGGCAGCAGAGAACATGGAAAACGAGGACATCTATCCGGAAATCATCGATCTGCGAACCCTCTCCCCTATGGATCATGAGACCATCATTCAGTCTGTCAAAAAAACGGGTCGTGCCCTTATCGTGCATGAAGCGCCAAAAACATGCGGTCTTGGGGCCGAAATATCCGCATTTATCAACGAGGAAGCCCTATTTAGTTTGGAAGCTCCCATACTGCGCGTGACAGGTTATGATATCACTATCCCTATGCCCAAAAGCGAAGATTTTTATTTTCCCAATCCCGAGCGTGTCCGGTACGCAATAAAAAAAATTATGGAGTTTTAAAAATGGCTCAACAATTCAGGTTTCCTGATGTCGGCGAAGGCATCACCGAAGGGGAAATAGTCAGGTGGGTTGTTAAAGAAGGTGACGAAGTAGAAGAAGACCAAACTCTGGCTGAATTAGAGACGGACAAAGCCGTTGTAGAAATCCCCTCCCCCTACAAAGGAACCGTACTCAAAATACATTTCCAAGAAAAAGATATCATAAAAGTCGGAGAAGTCCTGGTCACTATAGGAAAAAAGGGAGAAATCCTGAAGGAAGCTGAAACTGTTTCCATTGATAAAGCCAGCCCTATTGGAAAAAAAACCGCCGATGGTATTGTTGGAGAAATTGTAGAGAGCGACACAGAGATCAAAGACATTTCAGCGACTCCGAAAGTTCGCCGGATGGCAAAAAAAATGGGAGTCGATATCAAGACAGTCGTGGGATCAGGACCTTCAGGAAGAATCATGGAAGAAGACATCCAAAAAGCCGCGGAACAATCCATCTCCCCGAAATCCGAGAAAAAAGCGACCTTAAAAATCGTATCCAAATACGATTTCTACGGAACTCTTGAACGATTGCCACTCCGCGGAATTCGACGAGCCACCGCTAAGCGAATGGTTGAATCCGTATCAAAAGCTGCTCATGTTTGCCATATTGATGAAGCCGATGTGACTGAACTCGTAAAGATACGGGGAGAATTGAAGGGGAAAGCCGAAGAGCAGAATATCAAGTTGACCTACCTTCCCTTTATCATCAAAGCTGTTGTTGCCTCTCTAAAAATTCATCCTCTCTTAAACGCCATGATGAATGAA
>SDBT01015444.1_pt1 | contig 12134 bp, 11 predicted proteins | sample 2277101 | NCBI WGS metagenome assembly SDBT01 (sample SAMN10404973, study PRJNA504765) | marine sediment metagenome | isolation source: marine sediment core GS10_PC15, 103 cmbsf | place: Arctic Ocean: Southern Knipovich Ridge | collected 2010
GTAAATCCCCATAATTCTATAATCGGTCCAACGGTAATGTCAAAAGCTCCATTAGTTAATTGTGAAATTTCCTGTGCCATTACAATTACGTCATAAAAATTGGCGGATATAGGAAACCAGTCTGTGCTAGTTAACCGATTAAACCGGCTTATTTCACTTTCAGGAATATAAGTTGACATTTGTTGATTTACGGCTTGCAAGACTGAATCAATTTTGCTGTTAACATTATTTATATCAATATGTTGTGATAAGTTATCAACAACTTTAATGGAATAGGTTGTTCCCATTGTATTGCCGGTAATGGTAATGGTTTGATAATTATTTTTACAGCCAATAAAAATTATCATTAGAACAAAAAAGCCCAACCAAAACTGAGCTTTTTTAAAAAACATAAAATTATTCTGTTTATCCAAATTTATCATAAGCGATCATATCCGGTTCCACTCCAAGATCGTACAGCATTTTATCAACTGCGTCAATCATTGGCGGCGGTCCACACATATAATATTCAATCTCCGTTGGATCCTCGTGATCCTTTAACATATTATCATATAAAACCTGATGGATAAAACCTACGGAACCCTTCCAATTATCTTCTTCCATTGGCTCGGAAAGTCCTACTGAATAAGAGAAATTGGGGAATTTTTCTGACAATGCTTTGAATTCATCGTCATAAAACATTTCGCGTAGCGACCGCGCTCCATACCAAAATGATATTTTACGGTCAGACTTATTTGTTTTTAATAAATCATATAAATGACTACGCATTGGCGCCATTCCGGCGCCTCCACCGATAAATACCATTTCTTTATCAGTATCCTTAGTAAAGAATTCACCATAAGGACCGGAAACTTCAACACTATCACCAGGCTTCAAATTAAACATATATGATGATGCGATTCCCGGAGGAACATCAGGAGCCCATGGTGGTGGAGATGCAATTCTAACATTCAGCATAATTTTGTCACCTTCTGCCGGATAACTAGCCATCGAATATGCTCGAATCACTTCTTCATCATTATTTGCAATATAACGCCACAAATCGTATTTGTCCCAATCTTCACGATATTCTTTCTCAACTTCAAAATCAGAATATTTCAATTGATAAGTAGGAACAACTATCTGAATATAACCACCGGCACGATAATCCATTTCAGCGCCGGTTGGTAACTCTATAATTAATTCTTTTATGAAAGTAGCTACATTATAATTAGAAATAACCTTACAAGTGTATTTCTTAATATTAAATATTTCATCAGGTACGCTGATTTTTAAATCCTGTTTAATTTTTACCTGACAAGCTAAACGCCAATGGTCAGCAGCTTCTTTCCGACCTATGCTGCCTGTTTCGGTCGGTAAAATATCGCCGGCGCCATCGAGCACCTGACATTTACATTGTGCGCAAGTTCCCTGGCCACCACATGCCGACGGCAAAAATATTTCATTCCCCGACAGAGCACTTAATAAAGTTGAACCGGGACGAATTGTAATAGATTTTTCTTTATCTCCATTGATCTTAATTTGTACATCGCCTTGCGGCAACAATTTGCTTCCGGCAAAATTCAATAAGATTACCAATAGTAAAATCAGCGCTGTGAAAAATATTACCCCGATTAGTGCAGTCGCCATCATTTATCCATCCCTTATAAATCGATTCCGGAAAAAGCCATAAAAGCCATTGATAATAAACCGGTTAGAAGCATAGTAATTCCTAATCCACGCAACCCTTTTGGAACATTAGCATAACGTAGTTTGTGACGGATTGCTGCCATTGATGTAATTGCTAAAAAGAATCCTAAGCCTGAACCAACACCAAAAACTGTGGATTCTCCCAACGTATATTGCCGTTCAACTAAGAAAAGGGAGCCACCCAAAATGGCACAATTAACAGCAATTAGCGGTAAGAAAATCCCAAGACTTAGATACAAACCCGGTAAAAATCTATCCATAACCATTTCAACTAATTGAACCATTGCGGCAATTACCGCAATAAATGCGATGAAATTTAAATAACTCAAATCAACGTTCGGTAATCCCGCCCAAGCTAAAGCATCCTCTTCTAAAAAGTAATGATGCAAGGCCCAGTTAACGGGCGATGTAATCGTTAATACGAAAACTACGGCCAATCCTAATCCAATTGAAGTGTCAACTTTTTTTGATATAGCTAGGAATGAACACATTCCTAAGAAATAGGCAAGTAATATATTTTCTACGAAGATCGATTTAACTAATAATGATAAATAATGTTCTAACACATTAAACCTCTTCGTATTTTGTTATTGAACGTTGGAACCATATAATTAATCCAAGGATTACAAATGCGCCCGGTGACAACACAAATAAACCAACATTAAGATAACCGGCATCATAAAATGATTGCGGAATAATTTGCAAATTCATGAGTGTGCCGCTGCCCAATAATTCACGGAAAAACGCTACGGCTATCAAATACATACCATAACCGGTTGCATTACCCAAACCATCTAAAAATGCTTTCCCCGGTTTATTTTGCATAGCAAATGCTTCGGCTCGACCCATAACTATACAATTTGTGATTATTAATCCAACAAATACAGACAATTGTTTACTGATATCATAAAGAAAAGCCTTTAATATCTGATCGGTGAGAATGACCAATGATGCAATTACTGTAAGCATAACAATAATTCGGACACGGGCTGGAATGAACTTCCGTAACGCTGCTATAATCGTATTAGACATAGTAAGAACAAAGATCACTGCCAATGTCATAACAATTGCAGTCTCCATTTTAACGGTAACGGCTAGCGCTGAACAGATTCCTAGAATTTGAGCAGAAATAGGATTATTACTGATCATCGGATCAGTCAACGCAAGCTTTGATTTTTTACTTAATATACTCATTCTATAACATCCTCGCCTGCCTTAACCCTATCTAAGAAAGGTTTATATATATTTAGATCACGGGCAATAAATTTATTCATTCCTCTTCCGGTTAGCGTAGAACCCGAGATTCCATCTACTTGATGAATTGCATTTATATCATTTTGGTTAACTTGTCCTTTTACAATTTCAATGCTTACTAGTTCGCCTTCTTCATTATAAATATGTTTTCCTTTATAGTTTGAAGTAAACCAATCTTTTTCCAGTTCTCCACCAAGTCCGGGTGTTTCACCGTGTTGATAAAAAGTTATCCCTTTTACAGTTTTACCATCCGGTTCTAATGCAATATATCCGTATATCGTTGACCAAAGTCCTTTACCTGATATCGGAATTGAATAACCTGTGGGCTCTACCCCATCCATGGCAATATAAACACGCAACGCTCCATCATCGGATTTCATTCCGCTTTCATCGATATTCAAAGTTGTTATTTCTTCGTCGTATAATTTTTGAATATCACTTTGAGAAAGCTTTTGAGATTGATCAGCAGGAATATTCAAGGAGCTCAAAATATTCTTTTTCATGTCAATTTCGATATTAAAATCTTGTTTATCTTTCAACGATGCAGCAGCAAACGATAACATAAATCCTAAAATTATGGTAATTCCCGCCATAAACGATAGTACGTATAAATTACTTCGCATAGCGAGCCATCCTCTTTTTAATATTTCCCTTAACAACAAAGTAATCAATAAGCGGTGCGAAAGCGTTCATCAATAAAATTGCTAACATAGTACCTTCAGGATAGGCTGGATTCATCGAACGAATAATAACGGTTAAGAAACCAATCATGAATCCATAAATCCATCGACCGCGATTCGTGTAAGCAGCGGAAACAGGGTCCGTTGCCATAAATACCGTTCCGAACAAAAAACCTCCCATTACCAAATGATAATGAGCGGGTAAGGTCAGCATTGTATTAGTTGAATTACCCGCCAGTAGATTTGTGATAATAGCCGTGATAACTAATCCAATAATTGAACCGGCCATTGTACGCCATGATCCAATCTTAGTATAAATTAATATCGCGGCACCTATCAATATCGCTAAAGCGGATGTTTCTCCTACTGAACCGGGAATCCACCCTATGAACATATTTAACCAAGAATAATCAAACTGCTGAAAACCATTCAATAAAGTAACAGCGTCACCACCGGTTTGAGCTGCAGGGACAGCTAGGGGTGTGGCTCCCGAAAAACCATCAGCGGCTTTTACCCAAACTTCATCACCCGAAATATTCCCCGGATAGGCAAAGAATAGGAATGCCCTTGTTACCAATGCCGGATTAAATATATTCATACCGGTACCACCAAAAATCATCTTTCCGATCACCATACCAAAACTTGTTGCAACTACCACCTGCCACAGTGGAATCGTCGGAGGAAGAATTAATGGAATCAACCAACCGGTTACAAAAAATCCTTCATCAACTTCCTGTTTACGAATAATTGGGAACAACAACTCCCAAAAGAAACCGGTGGCATAGGCAATTACCATTATCGGTAAATATGATTGCAATCCTACCCAAAAATTAACCAACCATCCTTGGGATATTCCCATAGCCAATGCTTGTTGGTAGCCGGTATTTATGATTCCAAATATTGTTGTCGGAATTAAGGCAACAAGGACAATAATCATTGTCCGTTTTAGGTCTAAACTATCACGAATATGAGGACCTGATTTTGTTTGTTCATCAGTCCAAAAAGTGAGCGTATCAACTGCCTCAAAAAACGGAAAAAACCTGCTCAGCTTGCCACCTTCAGTAAAATGTGGATGAGCTTTTTTATATAAATTCCTTAAAAATTTCATCCTAATCTTCCGCTTTCATAATATCTAAACCTTTACGAATTGTTGCGCCGACATCAATCTTACTCGGACAAGCAAAACTGCATAATGCGAAATCTTCATCATCACATTCTAAAATACCAAGTTGAGTCATTTCTTCAATATCAGCTGCCAATATGCTGCGGTATAATGGATTTGGCATTATATCCATCGGTAACACATTTTCCCAGGCATCTATTGGTACTAATGCCCTTTGGCTACCATTCTGCTTGGTAGTAAAATTGAATAATTTTCTACCAAATGAAAAAAATGACCGTGATAAACTATACGTTTTTTTTGAAGAACCGGGCTGGATCCATCCTAAAAATGGTCTTGATAAATCAACCGGTAAAATTGAAATTGTGGTGTCATAAAATCCGAGATAATTATCTTGTTCGACTTCCCTGCCCGTAAGCACATCACCGCTAATAATTCTAAAATTACCATTCTCAAACTGATCTTTTACTAGAGTTTCAATTTTAGCACCAATCCTGGTCTTTACGTGAATTGGGTTCTGAGCACCCGGACCACCGATCGAAACTATTATCGTAGGATCTATCGCACCTGTTAAAAATAATTTTCCTAAAATAATTACATGCTGAATATTTACAGTCCAGACTACATCATCCGGTTTCAATGGAGCAATATGATGAATTTGTATTCCTACGTTTCCGGCGGGATGCGGTCCTGATATTTGATACAATTTACAATTATCTAATCCGGTTAATTCTTCGATTTGTTCATTTGCAGAAACACCAATATTTACTTTACCCTCAGTCAATCCATTTAAAACATTTATACCCGCTTGCAGCACATCTTTTTGACCTTTTAATACTAAATCCAAATTTGGAGATAGTGGCGCCGTATGTAATGCTGAAATAAAAATATCTCGTGGTTTATCATCAGGATTAGCAACATGATTAAATGGTCTTTGTCTAATTAAATGCCATAAATTTGAATCAGATAAAACAGAATTAATTTCTTCACGTTTTAATTTGGCAGTGTCGTTTAAAGCTATAGCTTTGTGAGAAAATCCTTTTTCAGCTTTATCAAGTTTAATAACGATCTTCTCAATAACTCGCCGAGGTCCGTATTGTATCTTACAAATTGTACCGGCACCGGGCGCACCCCATTTTTGATCAGGAATTTCTTTGTTAAAAAATAAAGCGGTACCCAAATTAACATTATCACCTTCTTTTACAAGTAATTTAGGCTTTACATATCGATATTCAATTGGGCAAAGTCCCACTTCGGCTGTAGACAGATTTGTAGTTACTTTTTTTTCAGGGATACCGGCAATTCGAATTGAATGCCCTTTGCGAATTTTTATTTGTGTCATACTATTATATCAAATAGAAATATTCTGTAGGTAAAATTACATACCGCCAATATAAAATATAAGGGAATTTCGAACCCAATCTGCTAAAGGAGCCCAGTATATTCCCAAGATAATTGTTAATGATGCCAAGACTAGCAAAATCAACGTGACCGGTAAAATTGGGTTAGTTATTGTTTTTTGTGGTTCTCCGTCAAAATACATCACTTTTACAATACGCATATAGTAGTATAGAGAGATCACACTATTAAATACTCCTACAAAAGCAATCCAATAAAATTGTGTGCCGCCTTCAATCAGAGCTGCAAACAAATAAAACTTTCCAATGAATCCGGCAGTTGGTGGCAATCCTGTTAAGGAGAACATAAAAACCGTCATTACAAAACCGACCAATGGCATTTTCCATCCGATTCCCTTAAAGTCGGCAAATGTTTCACCACCAGTTATGTTCTTTACAGCAATCACTGTGAAAAACGCACCTAAATTCATAAAGATGTAAATAAACAGATACAACATAATAGCATAAATGCTATCGTTAGATAAGACGGGTAATACCATAAGCATATATCCCGCATGGGCAATGCTGGAATACGCCAGCATCCTTTTTATATTGTCTTGTTGAATTGCAACAACATTACCAAGAGTCATTGTAATAACTGCCAATAGTGCAAGGATTTGAGCCCACGGTAATTCTGTTTGTGTTAACCAGCTTCCTGCTTGCAACGCTCCGGAATCGCCGAACACAATATGAAAAAATCTAATTACAACTGCAAATCCGGCAGCTTTCGGTGCAACCGATAAAAAAGCAGTAATAGTCGTTGGAGCACCTTCATAAACATCGGGAGTCCAAAAATGAAATGGTACTATAGAAATTTTATAGGCAAACCCGGCTAATATAAGTACAAATGATATTATCAAAGCAAAGTTGGCACTACCCTCCAATGCCGCTAAATTATTACCGATTAAACAGATTTTTGTCGCACCGGTTAATCCAAACAAAATGCTCATCCCAAACAACATTAACCCCGATGAAAACGCTCCATAAATCACATATTTCAAAGCAGATTCATTTGAACGTCGTTCAGATTTTAAATATCCCGCCAAAATAAATGACATAATTGAAACAGTTTCAATTGCCAAATAAATCATAATGAGATCAACAGCAGATACCATCAGGAATAAACCAAATACCATAATTGCTAGCAATATATAATACTCACCAACACGGTATTCTGCGAATTCTTTATTATATCTACTGATTAGTACTACAAAAATCGTCGCAACCAAAATGAGCAATTTAAAAAATATTGCAAATGGATCAAGTGCAACCATATCAGTGAATAGGGTAGTTACATTTTGTGGATTGCGTAATAATATCGCAATTAGCGCTAAAACCAAACCGCCCAAAATCCAATTACCGGTTAAATACGATTTTTTCTTAGAATAGAATAAATCGGCTATTATTCCAGCTAAAACCGCAGCTACGATTATCAGCTCGGGAATAAAAAGTTTTATACTTTGCAGATTACTCATTATGCTCTCTATATTAGAATATTCCCGGTGCAATACCAAGTGTAGCCACATGCTCAACTATACTTGAAACAGTCTCTTTGATAACATTTAAGAAAGGAGCAGGATACACACCTAAAATAAAAGTAATAATTGCCAAAGGAATAATTGTAAATAATTCCCTGCCATTGATCTCGGGCATATCACTATATTTTTTATTTAATTCCCCGAAGAATATTTTTTGGTAGGCACGCAAGAAATAGGCAGCATTGATCAAAATTCCAAAAGTACCGATAATTACTATAGTACGGAAGACCGGAAATGCTCCTACAAAGCACATAAACTCACTAATAAATCCTGATAATGCCGGCAATCCGAGACCGGCAAAAAAGGCAACAGCAGCCACTCCGGCATAAATCGGCATTTGCTTGGCAAGCCCGCCAAACCCTGCTATCTCACGATGGTGCGCTCGGTCATATACAACCCCGGCTATAATAAATAGCATTGCCGATATTGTACCATGATTAAACATTTGGAATATAGCCCCACTCATTCCCGCTTCAGCTGCGGCATAATTATTACCATTTTCGGCACCGACTGCAACAACGGCAGCCATTCCCATTAATGCATATCCCAAGTGATTAATACTTGAATACGCCACCATTTTCTTCAAATCTTTTTGGGCTAATGCTGCCAAGCCTCCCCAGATAACATTAATTACACCCAATATCGCCAAGGCTCCGGCAAACCACCAAACAGCTTCAGGCAACATTCCGTAATTAACTCTTAGCATTCCATAAATACCCATTTTCAACAATACACCGGCTAGTATAACTGAAATCGCTGTTGGCGCTTCTACATGTACAAGTGGTAACCAAGTATGGAATGGGAATACAGGAACTTTAATGGCAAATCCGACAAATAATAAAATCCAGATAACCTTAACAGCACTCATGCCCCACCATAAAACTCCGTTCAGAGCATCAGGAGCGGTGTGCATTAGAGTGATCATATCAAATGTCTGCCCGCAGGTGAAGTAAAGCGCTAATATTGCAATCAGCATTAAAACCGAACCAAATAATGTAAATAAGAAGAATTTGATAGCAGCATAAACTCGTTGCGGCCCACCCCACATACCGATCAAGAAATACATCGGTAATAACATAACTTCCCAAAATACATAAAACAGGAAAAAGTCTAGGGAAAGGAAAACACCCATCATCCCAGTATCTAAGAGCAAAAATAAAGCAAAAAATCCTTTCACTGCCCGCTTGATATTCCAACTTACAAAAATCGCTAAAAATGATAATAGCGGAGTAAGTACAACCATTGGCAAGCTTAGACCGTCTACACCTAATGTATAAAAGATATTGAACGATGGTATCCAATTATACCTTTCCATAAACTGGAAACCGCCGGTGGTTTTATCAAATTGCATCCACAAAAGAATTGCAAGAAATAATTGCAATCCCGTTGCTGTAGCAGCAATAATTTTTATTATATCTACTTTTTCTCTTGGAATAAATGCAATGGCAAGCATTCCGATTGTCGGTAACCAAACAAGTAGACTTAAAATATTTAAATCCATAATAATTCCTTTTAAATCTTTATCTTATTTCTTATCATAACATTTGTATTATTAATAAGATTACAATAGCTAATGCTACATATAGTACATAATTTTGAATTTTTCCGGTTTGTAATTTTTTCAAAGAATTACCTAATTTTTGAGTATTTCTCCCAATACCATCTACTATCCCTTGATCAAGTCCATCGTAATCGGCAATTCCAACTATTTTTGAAAACCATTCAGTGACCCTGCCAAATCCGTTAATGATTTTTTTATCATAAACTTCCCAATCCAAATATGCAACCCAGTCTGCTAATTTTAAGAACGGTTGATAAAGTATTTTATCATATATTTTATCAATATAATAAGTATTGAAAGATAAATTATAAATCGGTTTTAATCGTCTTGCCCAAACATCGGCAGAAATAATCTTTTTGAAATACATCAGCCAAGCCAATAATAATCCTAAACCCGCTACTATTAGCGATGTTATCATCGCGGGAAGATGACTATGGTGGATGCTTTCCTCAATTTCGTGAACCGACGGATTAAGATTTCCGGGGACTAGCGATTCATGTTGCTCAATTAAGTGCGTAAACCATCCTTGTCCGGATAATGGATTGATATTCGGTAATGTGTAAAATATAAAAATACTCAATGAGCTTAAGACAACAAGCGGAATTAACATTACTGTTGGCGATTCTTTAATATGAGCAAATATCTTTGGCTTATTTGGTTTGTTGTGGAATGTTAAGAATATCATCCGGAACATATAAAAAGCAGTTAAAAGAGCCGCACCAAATCCAAAGAATAACAGTAAATGATGTGAATGTGTCCTTTCAACGAGTGCTAAAGTACCTGCCAATATTGCATCTTTTGATAGGAAACCCGAAAAAAGTGGTACTCCCGAAATTGCTAATGAACTTATTACCATCGCCCAATAAGTAACCGGCATTTTGGAATTCAAACCACCCATGTTCCGCATATCTTGCGCGTCAGTCTTGTGATCGCCCAATTTGTTGAGTGCATTATGCATTCCATGTATCACGCTACCGGCACCATAAAACAGATTAGCTTTAAACATGGCATGAATAACAAGATGGAAAAATGCCACAGTATAAGCCCCGGTTCCAATTGCCATGATCATATAGCCTAACTGACTAAGCGTTGAATACGCCAATACTTGCTTAATATCTGTTCTGGTAATAGCTATCGTTGCAGCAAAGAATGCCGTAAATCCTCCTATATAGGCAATTATGATCAATGCATCAGGACTTAGGAGTGGGAATACTCTTACCATCATAAAAACACCGGCAGCAACCATTGTTGCGGCATGTATCAATGCCGATACAGGAGTCGGACCTTCCATTGCATCCGGTAACCATATGTGTAATGGAAACTGCGCTGATTTTCCAACTGCACCCATAAATAAGCCGATACCGGCTAAAGTTAGCAATGTACCCGTAATTTTTCCTGCTGCTACTCCGGTGAAAACATCAGTGTAGGAAAATGAACCGATCGCCGTAAATAACAGCATTATTCCAATGAAAAATCCAATATCACCAACACGATTGGTAAGGAACGCCTTTTTCCCTGCATTGGCCGCCGAATCCTTTTCAAACCAAAATCCAATCAGTAAATATGAACTGAGTCCAACCAATTCCCAACTCATATATAAGAACATAAAGCTGTTAGCCAACACTATTCCATTCATGCTAAATGTGAATAGCGATAAGTAAGCATAGAACCGAGAGTAACGCGGATCACCTTCCATATATTTCAACGAGAAGATATGACTGGCTGATGAAACGATTGCTACTACTAAAAGCATAATTATAGTAATGTTATCAATCAAGAAGCCCATTGATATATTAAAATTGGCAGTTTCGAGCCAGGTAAATGAGAAATTCTGTTTGAAGTCAGGATTATAATCCAATAACATCCCGGCAAACAAAGCAATTGATAGAACTAATGTAGCCAATACAGCACCAATTGAAACCCAATCGCCTTGGCGCGGCAAACGTTTTCCAACAAAAATCTGAATACCAAAAGCAAACAATGGTAAAAAGTAAATTAACAATGTGTATTGTAAGAAAATGTTCATTGTTTCATTTGCTGCGCTTCATCTACATTTATGGAATTAAAATTTTGATATAAATTGATAATAATCGCTAAAGCAACCGCTACTTCAGCTGCCGCCAAAACAATTACAAATAATGCAAAAATATGTCCGGCAATATTCATTCCGCCAAATCGTGCAAAAGCAATAAAATTGAGATTTGCACCATTCAGAATCAATTCGATTCCCATTAGGACTGCAATTGCATTACGCCTGGTAATTACAGCAAACATCCCTAAGGAAAACAGAATAGCAGCCACGGTTAAATATATTTGTAATATATCCATTAGCTCTCTTTCCTTGCTAACACGGCAGCACCAATCAAGGCTCCGAGCAATAAAACAGAAGCCACTTCAAATGGAAGTAAAAAATCCGTCATTAATAATGTTCCAATATCATGTACGGTTTGTTGTGGTTCTTGACTCGAAATTTGCAACCAAGGCGTTATGTTAATCATCCAGACTAATCCAGTAAAAATTGCTACGACAATTAGCGCACCAACACCTCTTTGTATGTTCGTATGTGAAATCTGAACTGTAGTTATTTTATTAGTAAGCATTATTCCGAATAATAATAAAATTAGAATACCGCCAATATAAATCATAACTTGTGTACCGGCCATAAAATCAGCCCATAAAAAAATATACATTGCTGCAACACCTAGTAATGTTACCAACAATGCTATTGCGGCATATATTAAATTTTTGGAAAGTACCACCATTAGAGCAGCAACTATTGTCATAACAACAAAGAGCCAAAATACAATATTAATCATTTTTTAATATCTCCTGCTGTACCGGTGGCGGTGTTGTAAGCCTTTTGATATCTTTTTTTGAAACATTTGCAAATTTAAA
>SDBT01015445.1_pt1 | contig 12134 bp, 13 predicted proteins | sample 2277101 | NCBI WGS metagenome assembly SDBT01 (sample SAMN10404973, study PRJNA504765) | marine sediment metagenome | isolation source: marine sediment core GS10_PC15, 103 cmbsf | place: Arctic Ocean: Southern Knipovich Ridge | collected 2010
TTTCCCTCAACAGATTTCTGGCTTACGAATAAAAAGCAGTGAATTTAGAAATCCAACGGATAAGGAACGGCTTGACGCATGGTATACCTTGCTTGCCATTATTCACGATGGACAAAAGCAGGGGAAGAATCTGTTCAGGAGGATTTATTTCGACTGGCAAGATAAGGAATTTGCTTCAGGCGAAAACAGCTTGGCTTACTTGATATCGGAACGCTATACAAACCATCCAACTAAGGAGCCTTACTCAACTAGGCAGGCGCACTTCAAACGTGTAATAGAGGACGCATTGAGGGGAGTTAGAGCGGATTTAGCGCCGCTGTTGGAAAACAACGCAGAACAGGCCGCCGAAGGTGCCCCGTCCCTTCCGACGCCCGCCGGGGGCTGGCCGTTGAACATGACGCGACAAGTTGGCCTGAGCGTTGAAGCCCTCGATAACCTAATCGACCTGCTCAAGTCCCTCACCGAAGCGGCCACGCCGCCAGAACTCCCGGCGTTGGACAAACGTGATAAGAATCTCTGGCGGCGCGCGCATGCAGCAGCAAAACGAGAGTTGAAAAAGGCATTAGAGAAACGGAAAAAGAGCGCTGTCGCACGACCTGGCTTTTATAGACTGTCCAATCCCACCGCGGCCCAAGCCCGTGCTGCTAAGGCCCAATTCAATAAGACAGTCCGCTGGAATGCGGAAAGGAAATACCGCAAACTGGACCCCGCGCTTGCGGAGGAAGGAGCCAAGAAGGCCAAAGCCGCCCAACGAATCGCCGCGAAGCTGTCAGACCTGTTGACGTGGCATAGGCCAGCCTTGTTGAAAGCTTTGAGCAAGTACCAAAGCAATCCCCAAGAAACATGGGATATGATGTACTCCAACGCCATAATGCCCGTTCCTGATCCTGATATTGCCGGATACCGCGATGTCGTGATTCAGCACTTGCTCACAATGCGCTTGACCCTTGAGGAGCGGCTGGAACGCGAAGCAGACGTTATCAAGGGCTTTGCGAACAAAGAAGAAGCCCATTTGACGCCCGCGCCCGCTACGTCCGACGGGAAGGGGAAAGCCCAGGACACCGACAACAAGACGAACGAAGGCCAGCAGCCACCTTCCGGGAATAGTGCAGCTAAGCATGGAAAACGAGGCCGTAAGGGGTTGGTTCCCGCGAAGCTGGAACTGTACAACGACGTTGTCCCGGCATGGAACACTGCCCATGAAACAAAGGTATCAAAGCCGGACTTCGTTACTGACTGGAACGAGAAAAAAGAAAATACATGTCGGCAAATAACCCTTAAAACGCTGGAAAATGCCCTTTCCTACAGGCGAAAGCATAGGAAGTAAAACCGTCGTTTAAGCGCACAAAAGCGCACTAAATAACTGCCCAAGAGATTTTTCGGTTTTTTTAATTTTTTTCATCGTCAGTAAGCCCCGCTAACGCGGGTTCTTTTATGCGCTGTTCAAAAAAAAAAACGCGCACAAATTCGCATAGAAATTGTGCGCTCCGACCTTCCCCGAAAATTGGACTAACGCGGACATGAATTGTTCGCCAGCGTCAAACCGGGGCAAGGCCCCAGAAGGGATTCGACATGATCGAATCGAAAAACGTTACCGCCGGGGCGAATATCGGCGGCGGGGACAGGGCACTCCACGAATTGCCCGCAATGCTGAACGTGCAGGCTGTGGCCGACCTGCTCAATTGTTCCAGTCGGCACATTTACCGCTTGGCGGATATGGGGCGCATGCCGCGCCCGGTGAAGCTCGGCGCGCTGATCCGGTGGTCCCGCACGGCAATTATGGACTGGATCGACCAGGGCTGCCCCAATAGCAGAGGGGGCGGTCGTGACTGACACTACCCCAGAATTACCCCGTCTTGCTCTACGGCCAAGAGAGGCTGCGAAGACGCTGTCAATTTCCGAGCGGACTTTGTGGTCCATCACAAGTCCGCGCGGATCGCTCCCGTGTATCCATATCGGCCGTTCAATTCGCTTCGACCCCCGCGACTTACTGGTCTGGATCGACGGGCAGAAGGAGGCGTCGTGATGCGTGATGCTGAATATATCGGCGACCTTCTCGTAAAGGCAGGTGTGGTTGAATGCGAATTGTGTGGTGGAGTCGTTCTCCCCTGCGACGGCAAGTTCCCGCCCCATGACCAAGACGGCTGTGTGCGATGTTGGGCCTGTCACGACCATCGGCCCGAGAAACGTGTTGACCCCGCCCAGTGGTTAGCCAAGGAAGGTGGCGCAACACCCGCCAAGCAGTCACCAGATGTCCCGCACTGCAATGACTGCGGCGCTGTTCTCCCATCGGACAGGAAATGGGGTCGGTGCGAACGCTGTAAGGACAAACAGAACCGGCAGACGGCCAGAGACAGAAAACGAAAGCAGCGGCGAAAATAGTAGAGACTGAGTGCATGAGGGTGTCACGAAAGTTGTTTTTTGAGGCCTTGTCAATAAAGGACTTATGAGCGTGTTTTTATGAAAGCCGACCCATACTACCTTTTCGCGTTTTGGGGCCAAAATTCGTGACATAGAGCTTAAAAAGGAAAAGCGATTATGTCGTATCGGACGGACGAAAAATGAGCAAGGATGCGAATCCGATTCTTACAGCCGCGCTGGACTATGCCGAGCGCGGCTGGAGCATCGTACCGGTCAAGTTCGAGAACGGCAGGAAACGGGGTGCTGTGCGGTGGAAAACATATCAGACGTTGCAGCCAAGCCGCAAACTCCTGGAGAAGTGGTTCAGCGACGGGAAGTATCCCGCGCTGGCCGTTGTCCTTGGCGCGGTAAGCGGACACTTGGCTTGTCGTGACTTCGATGAAGTGTCTTCTTACGAAAACTGGGCGCAGAATTTTCCAAACCTTGTCAACTCGCTGCCGACGGTCAGGACGGGGCGCGGATACCACGTTTATCTTGCCACACAGGTAAATAAGACTGTGAAGTATACCGACGGCGAGCTGCGCGGCGAGAAATCGCTTTGTTGCCTGCCTCCCAGCCGACACCCCAGCGGTGAAGGCTACGCCTGGATTGTACCTCTCCCAGATGGTGAACTGCCTGCAATCAACCCCTCCGAAGCTGGGCTTGTCGGACAGCCCATGCAACAGAAGAGGGCGGAAGAGGACAGATGTAGACAGATGCAGACGGAGGCAAACAGAAGCAAACAGAGCGCGGGGGGTGGAGAGGATGCCATTGAGAAGGCAATTCAGGCAACATTGCCAACGACGAAGGGCATGCGCAATCGGCAGGTGTTTCAACTTGCGCGGGGCCTGAAGGGGATTCCTTCACTGGCCGACAAGAACCCCCAAAGCTTGATTCCCGTAGTTCAGCGATGGCACAATCTAGCGCTACCGTATATCGAGACAAAGGAATTCGATGAAACCCTGATTGATTTCCTGTACGCATGGCCGCGAGTGAACATGCCCATGCGCTTAAACCTGATGGAGGATGCCATGAAAACAGCGAAAGCGAATCCGATTCCAAACCTGCCTTACGATTCCCAATACATGCGCGAACTAGCGGCGCTTTGCCGCGAGTTGCAGAAGATCGTCGGGGATGGACCTTTCTTTCTGTCCATACGGACGGCGGGGAGGCTCTTGAAGGTTCACCACGCCACCGCCGGACGCGGGCTATTCCTGCTTGAGGCCGACGGCTGGATAAAGACAATTGAAAAGGGCGGGACGGAAAAGAACCCGTTCAGAGCAACGCGATTCAGATACACGGGAAAAGGCCGAACGGCCAACCCGGACGGAGAGTTAATCTGACGACAAAGAAGCGGAAAAAACATGTGATGGAGCTAAAAATGGTATATGTACGGTATAATGCTCTTACATCTGTGTTTACAAGATATTATATTTTATAACTGTAGTAAAATTATATCGAAAATAATATCATTTAAGTCTTGCAAATGAGTCCGCCGATACGTATAATTAGATTGGATTGGAGAACGAAATGGCACAGACAAGGGACATGTTGGCAGAACTAGATCAACGACGGAAGGAACTTGGAATGTCGTTTAGGATTCTTGCGCGCCAATCCGGGCTTGGTCCGACTACAGTGCAACGAGTCCTCGGAGGCCAAAGCGGCGAGCGCTTTGAAACCTTACTCAAGATAGCTGAGGCCCTTGGCGTTGGCATAGGGATCATCAAGCCGCGTAGGGTTACTGCGGTTCGGCGTGATTGGGCCAAGATGAAGGCCGGGAAGATTGTGGCCTTGGCCCAGGGAAGTGCCGCACTTGAAGATCAGGCGATTGACGGGACTGCTATGAAACGCATAGAAAAAGACATTGAGGACTCTCTTTTGGCGGACACGAATCTCCGATTGTGGGCGTAGTATGAATCTTCGTCGAAACATTCCGGGCGCAACGCCAATTTCCGATACGGGAGGGCTGCTCAAGAAAGTCGAGACGCGCGAGGAACTTGACGTAGTAGAATTTGCGAACATTGCCAAGGCAACGGCCAAGTATCTATCCCGCAAGCCGACCAAGCGCATGGCACCCTTTACTCCCGATTGGATGCTCAAGCTTCATAGAGAGATGTTAAGTGAAGTCTGGCAGTGGGCTGGGAAGATTCGCACTTCAGAAAAGAATATAGGCGTTCACGTGTACCAAATCATGCCTGAACTGACGAATCTTGCTAAGGATATAGTGCTCTGGGAAGGCGACTTAGTTGCCGACGCAGCATCGCTACATCATCGGTCTGTGTTCATTCACCCCTTTGAGGATGGCAATGGTCGCTGGGCAAGACTGCTTGCGAATATATGGCTTAAGCAAAACAATGGCCCCATCATTGTTTGGCCGGAACCTAAGCTACGACAAAAGCCGGGGCAACCCCTTCGCAAGCGATACCTGATTGCAGTAAAGCGAGCAGATAAAGGTGATTTAGACCCACTTATCAAACTGCATAGAGAACATGCGGAAGTGAAGGAAGGTAGGTAGAAAAATGGCGAGTGTATCACATGAAAAGAAAACCGGAAGGCGGACCGTGCAGTTTGTCGGGGATAACGGCAAGCGGCGGTCGATCCGGCTGGGGAAGGTGAACAAGAGGCAGGCCGAGTCCGCAAAACTGTTCATCGAGGACTTGCTGCATTGCAAGGTGACAGGAACTTCACCCAAGGGCACTACCGCTGAGTGGATTGCTGGTTTGCCGGATGCTATACGCCAGCGGATTGAGCGTACCGGATTGCTCGGGCCTCAGGAGCGCCGAGAATGCCCCACACTGGACGAATGGTTGCGGCAGTATATCGAAGGTCGGCGAGATGTGAAACCTGCGACTGCAACCGTGTACGGCCATACGCGACGGAATCTATTGGCCTTCTTTGGCACGAAACAACGACTGGATGAGATCACGGCCGGTGACGCAGAGGATTTCCGAATATTCCTTCGGACCGATGAAGGACTAGCCGAAAACACAGTCCGCCGTCGCTGTGGAATTGCAAAGCAGTTCTTACGCTCAGCCGTGCGGAAAAAGGTTATCCTCGAAAATCCGTTTGACGGTCTGCCTACCGTTATCCGCGAGAACCCCAAGCGATTCCACTTCGTGAGCCGGGAAGAGACTCAAACTGTGCTGGACGCCTGCCCCGATGCTGAATGGCGGCTGATCTTCGCTTTGTGCAGATACGCGGGCTTGCGGTGCCCTACTGAAGTACTGCGGCTAAAGTGGGGAGATATTGACTGGGAACACATGCGGTTCACAGTCCATGCCAGCAAGACAGAACACCATGCCGACGCGGGTATTCGACAGGTGCCGATCTTCCCGGAATTGTATCCGTTCCTGCGCGATTGCTTTGAGCAGGCCGAACCCGGCAGCGAATGGGTTATCACGCGATACCGTGAGCACAACGAGAACCTGCGGACACAGATGGGCAAGATTATCTTGCGATCCGGCCTGACACCCTGGCCGAAGGTGTTCCAGAATCTTAGGAGCACCCGTGAGACAGAGCTTGCCGAGAAGTTCCCGATTCAAGTAGTCTGCAAGTGGATTGGCAACAGTCCCCAGGTGGCCAGCAAGCACTATTTGCAAGTGACCGAAGAACATTTCCAAAAAGCGGTGCAGAATCCGGTGCAGTATCCTGCCGCAACGCCCAGCACAGACTCGCAACATGAATCACAGCACATACAAAAACCCGCTATTTACGGGCCTTTGCGAAACGATGCAACTCCCTGCGAAAGCAAGAACTTACAACGACTGGGCCGTACTGGACTCGAACCAGTGACCTTGCGGGTGTGATCCGCACGCTCTAGCCAACTGAGCTAACGGCCCTCCGAACGCGAGATATTATACCGCGTTGCTGCGTTGTTGCAACTCCAACAGTGTATTTGTGAAATCTTCCGGGAAGGGCGCTGTCAGCGAGATGATCTTTCCCGTACGGGGATGTTGAAACTCGATGCTGTGCGCGTGAAGGGCCTGGCGTGTTATCAGCGGTCCTTCGGCGCGGTCGGCGTGCCCGTCGAGCTGGGAGCGGTAGATCGGTCCGCCTCCGTACACTCGGTCGCCGACGATGGAGTGGCCGATGCAACTCATGTGTACTCGCAGTTGGTGCGTCCGGCCGGTTTTGGGGTATAGTTCGACCAGCGAGAAGGTGGCGTGGGACCCGGCGGGGCGAAGACGCTGGAGTGTCTTGTAGCGTGTGATAGCCTGCTTTGTTACGGTAGGGTACTCGCGGGCGGTCTTGCGATGCACGGCGTACTGCTCGCGAATCCTCGGGTGCTTCCCGATGGGCGCGTCGATGACGTCCTCGTCCAATTCCATCAGCCCGTGGACGATGGCGGTGTAGGTCTTTTGTATCTTGCGATGCTCGAACTGCTTCCCTAACCGCCAAAGCGCCAGTTCGGTCTTGGCCACGAGTATGATGCCCGTCGTGTCGCGGTCCAGACGATGCACAATACCCGGGCGAAATACCTCCCCGCTGGTGGGCAGTTCACTGATGTCGCGCCAGTTCTTCTTGAAGTACCACGCCAGGGCGTTAACGAGCGTCCCCGTCCAGTTGCCTCGCGCGGGATGTATTATGAGATCCGCCTGCTTGTTAATCGCCATGACGTCGTCGTCCTCGTACACAACGTCCAGTGGAATCGGCTCGGGGGGTATTTCGCGCGGCCGGTCGGCGGGGATCGTCATGTCGATAACGTCGCCGGTGCGAATGACGTAGCTGGGCTTGACGATAGACCCGTTGACCGTAACGTTGCCCTCGCGGATGTACCGCTGAAGGGCGGTGCGGGAAGTGGCCTTGTCCAGTCGCCCGGAAAGATACTTGTCCAGTCGGCGGTTCGGTAAGGCCCGGCGGACGTCGATCCGGAGATGGTCCAGCCCGTCGTCCTCTGCCTCGATGGACGTCTCGACCGTCGAAAAGGGGACAGATTTATTTTTCATAATCGGTTACGAAAACCGCTTGACGATTGCACCCGCGATGGATCACGTGATGGGGGAGAAGCGGTACGACAATTCGACCATGTCGGGGCATACAAAAAACGTAGCTGACTACACAACCGTATTCAAGGGAAAACAAATCTGCCCCCTTTTTCCTCGACGCTAGGCTTCATGTTGCCACGACGTTTGGGGGTCAATTCCCGACGAGTTTTTTGGCCAGATCCACGGCGCTGGCGGCGTCGGGCGCGTATCCGTCGGCGCCGATTTCATCGGCGTAGCTCTGTGTAACCGGTGCACCGCCGATCATGGTCTTGACCTCGATACCGGAGGCTTTGGCGGCTTTGACGACCTCGGCCATCTGGGGCATGGTCGTGGTCAGCAGTGCGCTCATGGCACAAAGCTCGGCGCCTTCGGACTTGCATATCTCGACGAACTTTTCAGCCGGTACGTCGATGCCCGCGTCGACCACCATAAACCCGCCGCCGGTCAGCATCATGCCCACCAGGTTCTTCCCGATATCGTGCAGGTCGCCCTTGACGGTCCCGAGCACGACTTTTCCGACCGGCTTGATGCCGGCCTCTGCGAGTTTCGGTTTCATAATGTCCATGGCCCCGAGCATTGCACGTGCGGCAATTAAGACCTCGGGAACGTAGATTTCATTGGCCTTGAACCGCTTCCCCACCATGTCCATGCCCGCAATCAGACCTTTTTCCAGTATGTCTTTGGGGGACACTCCTTCTTCCAGGGCCTGGTTTGTCAACTCTACGACTTTGTTTCGGTCTCCGGCGATCAACGCCTCCGCCAATGCTGCCAAATCTGCCATTTCCTATTCTCCTAAAAATGTTGTTACGAGAATTCGATATTATATTCACCGGGCTGGTAAAAGCTCAATTGTTTTTCCCACGAAAAAAATCGCTATCCGCATTTGTTTAGTGCGATCAGGGGAGAGACCGATCAGGGGAGAGACCGATCAGGAAATCTATGATCGGGGCTTTTCGTCCCCCTTTTTGACATCCTCTTTTGCCTTCCCGTCGTTTTCGGGGGTGGCAGATTCTTCCTCTTGCCTCTTTTTTAGTTCGGCGCGCGCCCAGGCGGGCATCGTAGTGGCCAACCGTACCGGCGTCTGGAAGGTTCCCAGTTGCCAGGCCGCCTCGCGAGCCTGCTGCAGGATGGGGTATCCGGCCAGGCCGGGCATGTCCAGAACGGTTTTATAGCATCCCCGGGCGGTCTCGAAATCGCCCTTCCCTTCAGCCAGCTTGCCCAGACCGACGTGTGCAGCGGCCACGAACGGCGGAAAGTCCCCAAAACTGTCGATCACGCGTTGATAGTACTTGCGGGCCTGGGGGATGGCTTCGTCCCGCCGGGTTTTTTCATTGGCCAGCAGAGCGAGGGTGGCATAGATTCGCCCCAGTTTCAGCAGTGAATCGGCCGCAACCCACCTTACCGTATCCTGCTCGCTGAGGGACTTGAACCCATTGATAAGTTCTTCGTCATAGGTTTCGGAGCTGGCGACCAATTGCGTGAGACGATTGTACTGGTTTTGCACCTGCATCTTCTGCGTGGCAGCCTTTCGGGTCCACCAGACCCAGCCCAGTGCAATCAGCGCCAGGATAAGGACCGCCCAGCTCAACTTCGTGCCGTGTTTCTTGAAGAACCCGACTATCTTAGCAAGTTCGGCGTCCAGGACATTATGCTGCAATTCGTGGCGTCGTATGGACTTCATGGTCTCTTCTTAACTCTTTCGCTGTAATTTTGTGGGCTTCCCGGTGGGGATGGTATCTCCGCTCGGTGAGATATCCACATGGATATAGGTTCCGTTCCATCCAGTGGAACTACTATAGACGGTTATGCAACAAATTTCGTCGTCTTTGACGTAATTCAGCGTGGCCCGGCCTTGGACAAACCGCTTGTCCACCAACCTCCACCCGTTGATTGGCATCTGCCTCTCGAAAAAGCGAATAACGGCAAACTTCTCCCCGCCACCACGGTACAGATAATCCACCGTTCGCCAGGAGCCCCTGGAACGGCTGCGGGACATCTTCTCCACTAATTCGAAGTCGCTCGGGACGGGGACGTCCGGTACGGGCGAGCGAGGCTGGGCTACGAGATCCGCTTCCGGATCCCCCGTGCAGCCAACAACCAACACCGCCAGCATAAGCGGCCCCAGGCAACCCACTATCCAAACAGTCGTCCTTGCTGCGTTCATAGTACCAGTCTCCTTTTCTATGCTGCTCAAGTGGAGTACAGTGCCGCATATGCGGTTGATTGTCAAGCGAAATTACCGCCTTAGCGGTTCCGGGGCGTCTCCTAGTGGATATGTTTTTCCCGCCCACCAGGGGCGACCTGCAATTCTCTCCGATTCCTGTTGTCAAATCCCCCCCCTATGCGTAGGCTGTTGGCCAAGATTTGGATATAATAACAAACGTTGGTTCTCTCTGCCAGGAGGGCAGACGTGATTGTCGTATTGAACTTATTTGACATCATTCCAGACAAGGAACAGATGTACGCCCAGTACCTTCGTCAGGTCCAGCCGATTCTCGACCGCCACCGGGCGAGGGTTCTGGTTTACGGGCGGACACGAATGATCTTCAAGGGCAAAACCCCCCAGGAATACTGCGGGATCATCGAGTATCCCAGCCTGCGAAACCTGCGGCAGTTTTCCTGCGACCCGGAATTCGAGACCATTCGACCCTTGCGGGACGACTCGACGACCAACTACGTCCTGACCGCCATCGAGGAGTTTCCCACTATGGAGGACGCCGCAGAGTTCCTGGAGAACGGGGACCGTCGAGAATAGGGAAGCCCCCACGGAAGGCGGGGGCAGAGGTTTGATTGTCAATCGTATGTCATGAAAGTCGAGATCAGGACATTTCGAACAGAAGACCATCCCGCCGCTCGAAAGCTGATCCTCACTGGTCTGGGCGAGCATTTCGGGCATATCGACGAGAACCTCAACCCGGACGTTGACGACATCGAGGCCGGTTATCTGGCCGAAGGGCGCGCGTTCTTCGTGGCCGAAAGCGACGACCAGATCGTCGGGACCGGCGGGTTCGTCCGGGAGCGACCGGGCGTTGGCCGGATCGTTCGCATGTCCGTTCGGAGAGACTGGCGCCGCAAAGGCATTGGGCGAAGGATGGTCGAACATCTTCTGACCGAAGCACACCGCCAAGGATGCGCCAAGGTCCTTGTGGAAACGAATCACGATTGGGACGATGCTGTCAGTTTTTATCGCGCGTGCGGCTTCGCCGAATCTCACCGCGATGAAGTAAGCACCCACTTGTATCTGCGCTTGTGTTGATCGAGAAAAGCCCCCCCGTTGCAATCCACTTCATCATTTGTCATCATGTCGGGCTCATAGAAAATTAACAGGAGCAGAACATGACCATGCGCAGCGATATTGTTAAGAAGGGACCGGAGCGTGGCCCGCATCGGAGCCTGCTGAAGGCTACGGGCTTGAAGGACGCCGACCTTCGCCGGCCGTTCATCGCCATCGCCAACAGCTACACGGACGTCGTTCCGGGACATTGTCATCTCGACGCCGTGGGCGAGTTCGTCAAACAACAAATTATCCTCGCAGGCGGGACGCCGTTCGTCTTTAACACCCCGGCCGTCTGCGATGGGATTGCGATGGGGCACAGCGGGATGAAATACTCGCTCCCCTCGCGCGAAATTATCGCCGATTGCGTCGAGACGATGGTCCGTGCTCACGCCTTCGACGCCCTCATCTGCATCACCAACTGCGACAAGATCGTCCCGGGCATGTTCCTTGGCGCGATCCGCTGCAACGTCCCGACGATTTTCGCCTCTGGCGGGCCGATGGAAACCGGGTGCGTCTCCGGGCAAGACGTGGACTTGATCGACCAGTTCTACGCCGTCGCCAAGCTCAAGACCGGGCAAATGTCCAGGAAGCGGTTCAACGAATATGAAGACAACACGTGTCCCACCTGCGGATCGTGCAGCGGGATGTTCACCGCCAACAGCATGAACTGCCTCTCGGAGGCGATTGGCATGGCCTTACCGACAAACGGGACGATCCTGGCGACCAGTCCCGTCCGAATGGAAATCTATAAGCTCGCCGCACAGCGCATCGTGAAGATGACCAAAGACTGGATTCGTGCTGGGTGCAAAAAAAACTACCCGTTCCTCCCACGGAACATCATGAGCAAAAAGGCCTTCGAGAACGCCTTCACGCTGGACATGGCGATGGGCGGGTCGAGCAACACGGTCCTGCACCTGCTGGCGATGGCGAACGAGACCGGCGTGAAGTTCGCCCTGAAGAACATCGAGCGGATCTCGGGGCGGACACCCAATATCTGTCGCATCGCGCCCTCCGAAACGCCTGAGGGTAAAATATATCACATGCAGGACTGCCACCGCGCCGGCGGAATCCCGACCATCATGCACCAACTCCTGGTGGACGCCCCGAGGCTGCTCAACGCTGATTTGCTCACCGTTACCGGGCAGACCGTCAGGAAGAATCTTGAACAGTGGTCGCTCCGCAGTAAGCGGATTTGTCCAGCCGCCAAAAAGATATTCCGTGAAGGGTGGAAGGCAACGGGGCGCAGCCTGGACGAGGTTCGGGCGATGTACCGCGGCGAAAAACCCCGCAAGCGGGCAACTCTGAACACCGCCCGATGCAACCCCAAGGACATCATCCGAACCGTTGACACCGCCTTCACCCGCCGCGGGGCGCTGCTGGTGCTGTATGGGAACATCGCACGCAAGGGCGCCGTGGTGAAGCTGTCGGGGCTGAACCCGTCGATGTACAAATTCACCGGGACCGCACGCATC
>SDBT01015446.1_pt1 | contig 12134 bp, 6 predicted proteins | sample 2277101 | NCBI WGS metagenome assembly SDBT01 (sample SAMN10404973, study PRJNA504765) | marine sediment metagenome | isolation source: marine sediment core GS10_PC15, 103 cmbsf | place: Arctic Ocean: Southern Knipovich Ridge | collected 2010
TGGTCAGAGAATTCTTCCAGGCAGCCGTTGAGGTCGAACGGACCTTCGCTGACATATCCACATCCCTCGAATTCGATATTGACGCCGACAGGGGGACAGCACAGTTCGAACGTGAACTGGAAAAGGTGCGCCGTCAGACGCTCCAGATCGCAGACGATTTCAACGCGCTACCCACGGAAGTGAACGCAGCAGCCTTCCAGATGGTCTCCCGATTCGGGGACGTTGACGCGGCGATGATCGCGACACGGGCGCAAATCCTCGCCACCCGGATAGCAACCATTGACCAGTCGGAGGCGCTCCGTGCCCTGACAGCCGTTGCTGAGTCGTACGGGATATCCCTCGGTCACATCGCTGACCAGCAGGAGCGAGAGCGGGCGCAGGCTCTCCTCTACGCGCAGGCCCTCGACTTTGCCACCGCCATCCAACAACAGTTCGGGATCTCCGTAGAGGACACCCTGGAAGGGTCAGCCGGGCTAGCCGAACTGTTCCGCAGCCTTGGCTTCTCCATGGCTGAGACGTTCGCCATAGTCGCCACCACTATCCGCACCACCTCGGTTACCGGACAGGTGGCCTTCGACCGGCTAGGCCGGTCCATTGGCCAGATCACCAGTCCCAAAACCAGAGACGAACTCCTCGAACTGGCCAACTCCCTCGAAGAGTTCACGCTGGCACCAGCCGACTTCTTCGCATCGGGACGCACAGCCTTCTTCAAGATTGTCGATCAGTTCGCGGATCTCGACGCGTCCATTCAGAACCGGATCTCCCAAATCCTTGGGCAGCGTCGAGAGACACAATTCGTGTCAGCACTGCTGCAAGGAGCCAGCCGTGGGCTGGTGGACGAAGTGATCGACGTGGTAGGAGACGCCGCGGGAGCAGCCGAAGACCGGCTCACCGTTCTCCTGCTCACCGTGTCGGGGACTATCGAAGGGATCTCCCAGAGCTTCCAGGAGCTAGCACAAAACCTGGAGCGGCTTGGGGTGATCACACCAGTCAAGATCCTGCTGACAACCATGGAAGCCATCCTCCAGATAATCAACAAGCTGGCCAAGGCAGCACTCAACGTGTTCGAAGCTCTGAACAACATACGAATCAACCCGTTCGGGGATGCAGGGCTGGGTGACGCCCTCAAATTCTTGCTGTCGATGGTCACCGCGGCGATAGCTCTCAGCAGTCTCCTCAAGAGCATCAAACTGATCGCCAACGTTCGAGGAGCACAAACATTCCTCGACATATTCTCGGGAGTTCTCGGACGGAACGTACCCGGAGGCGCAGCAGGCCAACTCGGTGCCAGGGCAGGAGCATCCTTCGGGGTTCCACTGCTCATTGGCAACCTCAAATCCGCAGAAGGAGTAGCAGGAAAATTCGGGACAGCCATCCGAACCCTCTTCATCAACCCTCTGAAAAACGTGTTCGGTGTGTTGGCGACAGCCAAGCTACGAATCGGCATCTGGACCGCCTCCGTCATCGCGAACTTCTCGGCTACCAGTCTGGCCACTGTCGCGGAGAACAGTTTGGCACTGGCCCGAGCGCGGACTGCCATCGCTTCGGGAGTGGCTGCCCTGGCTAATCTCGGTTTTGTCGGCATTCTCGGGAAGCTGGGGCTGGGCATCAAATTCGTGGCGTCCAGGGGAGGGGTGTTCCTGGGAGTGGTCCTTCGGATCGCTGGGGCGTTCATCCTGTTGAAAGGTGCCTTGGATGTTGTGGCGGGAATCATCGGTGGAATCCTCGGCATAGGTCCCACACCAGAAGAGTCTCTTGCGGAAATCAGAGAACGATTGGCAGCAGAAGCCGAATCTGCGGGAGAGAGCCTCAGTGAGGCAGAAATCGAAATGGCTGCCCTCACCGAGCGATCGGACGACCTGACTGAGAGTCTGGGGGGTCTCAGCGCCCAGATAAGCGAATTCCTCCTCACTTTCGCCATAGGGTTACCAGGAGAAGTAGCCGACGTACCCGGAAGCTCATTCAACCTGGCTCGCGAGAGGAACCGGGTCGAATTGGCACTAGCGTTCGAACAACTCGATGCGGTACAAGCCGAACTAAACCGGGCCAATAAGAGGGCCGGGGGTACACGAGACAAACTCGTTCCAGAACTCCAGGCTGCACAGGATCGCATCACCGAAGTGCGTAGAGCGTTGGGTGAAATCGACACCGAAGCGAATGCAGATGATTTCGCTTTTGTTGCTGGCACGCTCTCAGGGATTCTTGGTCTGAAAGAGGTGATCCCCGAAATTGATGACCTGCTCAATGAGGCCGCAGATGTGCTTTTCGAGTTTGGTGAGGTGCTGACTCCCACTCAGATCAGCGAAGAGCTACAAGAGATCACATCCAAACTGACTCTCGGGAAAACAGATATCGCGGATGCACGCGAACGTCTGCTCTTCCTCAGGGAACAAGCGTTGGAAGGGTTGCGTCAAGCCACTCTGCCAGGCTTCGGGGACGCGGATGTGGCCGAAAGCTATGAGCGCAGCCTCCTAGAGATCGGCAACCAAGATCTTCAACTCTTCGAGCAGGCGACACAAGCCAAACTCGACCTGGTGTCGGGACTCGAAGACAACCGGCAGCGGATCAGAGCCGAACTCCAAATTCAGTTACGAGCCGCGAGAGACGCTGCTAACAACCCGTTCTTCGGACCGGGAGTCGAGGAAGCCATACGTCGTGTCATCCTGGAAAAAGAAAGGGAACTCTTCAAAGCCATTCTGGAAGAAGCAAACGCTCGTGCCCGGTTCAATGTGGACAGTGCCCTTACTTTCGAAGACCGGCAAAAGGCGTATGCGGAGCTTATCGAGGCGATCAAAGAGGAGATACTCCTTAACGCTGTGGAGAGGTCAGGCGGAGTACACGGTGGGTTGACAGTGACAGCCGCAGAAGAGGCAACACTCAACCAAGTGATCCGAGAACGGGCCGACGACCGGCTGAAGCAAGCCAAGCTCGTTGCCAGAAACTCGACTCTCTTCAACGCAAGCGCTATCGACAACCTGGCAGCTATCGCCGCCAACATCAACGAACTGCGAGTGGAGATCGCAATACTGAAAGTTCGGGGCGCGGACGAGGAGCTTATCCGTTCGAGGGAGCTACAACTCCGAGACCAAGTTGCCGCCTTGAGGCTTGCCGAAGCGGACAGACGAGCTTCCTTCTTCCGTCTTACCGCAGGCACAGGGGACGAGATCAGGGCGGCACAAGCCGAGTTGCGGGCAGCCCAAGACCGTATAGCCACCATCATCAGTCTGGGAGGTTCAGATACGCAAGCGGCCTACGACGCTGAACTCGATGTCCTCCGCGCACGGGAACGGCTAGCCCAACTCGCCCTCGAACAAGCAGACCTCCAACGTCGAGTCAACAGCGACCTCACCAGCACGTTCGAACAAGCTCTCCTTGATGTGCACGCAGCCCAAGAAGCCTTACGTCAGGCCAGCGGAACTCTGGAAAAACTTCGAGCGGAAAAAGAGTTGGCTGAGACGGAAGCCCGAGCGCAGAGAGAATTCTACGACAAGAGAATCTCTGACCTCGACTTCCTCTTCCAGACGGATGAGATCGGACGGAGCACATACATTGCAGCCCTCCGGGAACTCCAAAAGGGAATCGATCGGACCACTGAACAGGGTGAGCAGATATGGAGAGACATTGAGTTGCAAATCAGGGGTCTCCTGGATTCAGCGGATGCGGCGTTCAACATTCCGACAGATATTCGCTTGCCGACACTCTTCGAAGTCAGACGTGATCTGGCAGCCGATGCTCTCGGAGTCAACTACCAGGACAACAGGCAACAAGAAATCAACATTTTCGTGTCGGATGACGTGAACCTACAAGACGTGATAGACCAAATCGAGTCGGCGTTCGGTGGGTCCATAGACATCGAAGCAGCCAGGAACTCCTCAGGTGGGGCCAACATCACGATGGGAGCATTCTGATGGTCCAATGGACACTCACCGACAACTCGTCAGGTTCCCCAGTAGTGATGACGTTCGACATCAACCCCAATGAATTCGAGCACCCCGGACGTAGGAGCAACCTCCTGGCGGAAGTGGTCACCGCTCCCAACGGCGGAGTTGTGTTCTTCCAAGGGCGAGACAAATCACGCGACCTCACCTTCCAAGGGGCAGTCCTCACGGAGAGCTTCTACAACAAGCTTGACGTGGAGAAGGACAAGTTCTACCCGCTCATTCTCACCGACGACGAGGGCACGCAATGGACCATCCTCTTCGAAAGTTTCACTTGGAAACGGGTCAAGAGACGCAACCCCTGGAGGTTTGATTACACCGCGAAAGCCAAAGTTCTGTGAGGTTCATCACTGAAGACAAGTGGGATGTGTGGACGGCAGGTAACTTCGCTGAACCCAACAAGCCTGTCACCAGAGCCACCATTTCCAAGTCAGTCCTGCGGAAGTATGGGCCGTGGCGCAGCCTGGTGTTCGGTCAGAGCCAACCTCACTACGAGATCCCCAACATCAAGACGGTCACCCTCGACAACCGTCACCAAGGTGACGCAGCCACTATGACGATGACCATCCTCAACCAGGTAGAAGCAGACCCCCTGCTCGACCTGGATGAGCCACACGCGGGAGACATCATTCCTCCAGGTGGGCCAGGGACAGTCCCGACACGTCGTGAACTCAAGGACCTCGCCCATCCCGGTTACTACTCATTCCGTCGAGGGATAACCCCATCCAGCATGGAAAGGTGGGGTCACGGGGTGGACCCCGTTTGGGTAGACATGTTCATACCGAACAGGGTCATTCGTACGTTTCAAGGGTATGGGAGTGATGGCGCTGTCAACGCCTGGGACGACACCAATCTGACCCTGACCGGCACCTGGCTTATCGACACCGTGGCTTACAACACCAACGGGATCATCACGATTAGCTGCCGTGACGCCGCCAAGCTTCTTATCGAACAACGGCTTTACCCACCGATCGTTCCTGTAGCCCAATACCCGATTGAATTCTGTTCCACCGAAGTGGTGACAACCAGCGAGACGTACGAGGTGATAGAGGAAGAGAGTCAAGAGGAGATAGTCGGCACCGACGTCGCTCGCCATATGGGGAGAGAACTCGGATGGGACTCGTCAACGGCACCCTGGTATGGCTACAACGGATCGGTCTACGGTCATAGAGCCTCCCACGCTTTCGATGGGAACGGGTCCTCCTACTGGCTGTCGGTTGGTAACAGCGGACCTAACAAAGTCTGGTCGTTTGAGTGGATCGGAGCCGACACCCGAGGCGAACCCATCAGACAGGTTCGTTTCCGACCCAAATGGGGCGGCTACGTCTGCTACGTCGCGGTCAAAGAGAACGGAAAATGGCAAGGGTCCAACCGGGTTCCCTACGGGAAGAATTCGGAGCCTGCCTACCCCAACGGGTCCGACAAGCTCTACGTGAAGAAGCTGAACATTCCCAGGAACGAAAACTGGGTCAACATCGACCTCGGTCGGACCTACAACGCCGACGAAGTGTGGCTCATCTTCACCAATCTCGCCTTCTCCGGTCTCGGCACGTATAAGTACCGCGCTGGTGTCATCGAAATGGAAGTGATGGGCTTCACTCCAGGCAAAGAAGAAGTCGTCAAAGAGGCAGAACGGGATGTGGAGACCATCATCCCAGGGAACATCAACGACTACACCGACATGGTGAAAATCCTGGCGGCTTGGGCCGGGTTCTACTGGCCTTATGGCGTGTCCGATCCGATACTCCGCTTCTGGGAGGAGGACCTGATCGACAGCACTCAGGACGGCATCCTCGACGGTCTGGAGGGTGACAATGGTCGAGTGTGGGGGGACTTCTTCTACTCGGGTGCATTCCCTGTAGAGCCACCGTGCATTCCCTCATCGTTCTGGGACAACAAGTCGGTCATGGACGCCATCAACCAGATCAAAGAGATCCTCGGGTTCATCGTCTACGTGGACGCAGGCGGAGCCTTGGTGTGGAGGATGCCCAACATCTGGAGGACCGGCAACTTCATAACCGGCAAAGGGTACGTCGGCGTTGACAGTGTGCGTGAAGTGAGTGAGACCCAAGTCATCCTCGACTATGGAGTGACCATAGACGACACCAATCTCCGCTCGGAAATCATTGTCGTGGCGCAAGATCCGACTCTCCACACAGCCATCCAGCCGGGGTATGTGGTAGGAGAGACAGTCGAAGGTAACGCCGACCCGTCCGGGAGCATCCCCTCAGCCGTAGAACCCGAAGGGGACCTAGCTCTCCTCGGAGGGCAAGACCGCATCCTTCTAGTCCCAGACTTCCCGTTTATATCACAAGCCGAAGTGGACAAGTTTGCTTACCTCATCTCCCTGTGGATTCACTGGTCATACCGCAAAGGTCGGTTCCGCATCCCCGGCAACCCAGCGTTCGAACCCGACGACCAAGTGCGGATTTTCGAACGGATCACATCCGAGTCGTACATCCACTACATCCAAGGTGTCAGATCCAGCATGGACATGGACAATGGCACCTGGTACCTCGACATTGACACCCACTGGCTCGGCAACGGACCCGATGAAACGTGGGTGGTCAACACGTACAAGGACATGCCGCCAGCCCTATACGAGTACCTGGTGGGTATTGGAGCCATTGATGAAGAAGGCGACCCCTCCAAGCTGCCTGAAGGGGACTACGACTTTGAGATACCCGTTTTCCCCGATGAGGTGCCTCGTCTCGATTTGGACTTGGATCAGATCTTCCCCGACCCACCCGCCGTCAACTTCCCCTACGACGACTCGTGGTCAGACGAAGACATAGCAAAAGACATCGGATCGAGGTACGTAAGCAATCCGGGGCCAACTGGCGGCGGGACGGTCAACTCGAAGTCCGAAGCGTGGCGTTACAATTTCTGGGGTTCCCGAGGCAGCGACCTCACCACTTTCAACTTTATGATCAAGTGGGAAACTTTCTACGCGGGACTTCCAGCAGAAGACGTTCCCAATAACACTCACGTGGGGCAACTCAAAACTGTTCGTACGACCGTTCCACGGGCAGCAGCCGCCGCTTACCGGCTTATGGCTGAACTTTTGGCTGACGAAGGCTATTACGTCTTCTCCTGCGCGGCCTTCGCAGGGAAGGAACGCAAGATAGCCAAAACCAACACCTATTCGGCGCATGCTTGGGGACTCGCCATCGACATCAACCCCAGTGTCAATAACTGTTGTAGCGTCAAATTCGGGACGTGGATAGCCAGGTCCACTTCGCCTGACCTCTACGCAGCCGCTCAGAACATTGTCAACCGTATCCGCACCAAGTCCAGCAACACCCGAGTGTTCGGATGGGGAGGCTACTGGCGCACGAAAAAGGATTGGATGCACTTCGAGGTGATCGCCACCCGCAGGCAACTCCTCCAAGGGGTCAGGATCGTATGACCACTCCCTTGAACCGACCTCTTCGTCGGGTGGAAACCAAAACACGGCTCGAAGTAGACACGTGGCCAGACCTGGACAAGACCTCGTACAAGTTCCGAACGGTGGGACGGGGAGAAGCGATCGCAGGTCCCTTCATGTTCGGACGTGCCTTCGACTCTCCACCCTTCTTCACCTTTTCGGCAGTCGCCACAGCCTCTCTAAACGTTACGGTCGGAGTGGTCGAATGGCTTCAAGACGAACAAAACATGTATGTCGGAGCGAACCTGTGGGTCGTGATCGGAACGGGAAGCGGATGCTACGAACCTCTCCTATACGGCGACAACATTCTTCGAGATCCAGGGTTCGAAAATCATGTGTCCACCGTCCCCACAGGCCCCAGAGGGGAAGTGTTCCCAGGTGAAGTCTCTAGCAGTACCCAACAACCACAAGTGCCCCTATGGGCACGAGAGTTCAATGCAGGTCTCATAATCTACGAGGGGCACGGGCCGCTATCAGGGTGGGTAACTTTTACGAATATCCAACCATCGTCACCGATCATCTCAACGAAAAACCCTGACAGTGGTCTCTATCACGTCCGTCAACTCATCCCGGCCGGTTTCACCCTTGGCAGAGATATGCTCCCGGTCGGTTTCTACATGTGTACCAGAATCCTGGAGCACACTTCGGCTTCCTTTTGGAAAGGGGAAGACGCGGAAGGCAACCCTCTCAATGGGCACGGAGTGTTTTCTGCTCGGGTCGAAGCTGGAGATCAGATCGAATTTTCGGTACGGGCGATGAGCACTCCAGACGTAGACAATCCTCAATGTGAAATGTCGATCATCATCTACGATGCAGATCTGCTTCAGATAGGAGGCAACCTCCTACAGCCAGCCGTGGGTCCCGGATACACCAGGGTTACGGTGACGGCTACCGCACCAGCAGGATCAGTCTACCTGTGGGTGTCGGCGCGCCCTGTGTACTTAGGATTCACCGTAGACAAATTCTACGACATGGATTCAGCCGTTCTCAAAATCACACCGGGAGCAGGCAACGAAAATTTATCGCAAGGACTGGGAGGAGACCAGTCGGACCCCAATCCCGTCTTTCAGATAGACGTCAATTTCGAAGGTCAGCTTCTTAAAGGGTACGGAAACATCTACCCTGTTGAACCAGCTTCGGCTCCTGTAAAAGTTGTCCTCTCGTGACGTCTTACCGTCGAATACGTGACGCTGACAGTCGAAGCAAATTAGAGCAACGGACCTGGGCCAAGAACAGTCTCCTTCTGCTTGCTTACGACACTGTGGGATCTGGCGCAATCGAAACCGAACTCATCGACTTTGGTCTTGTCTTCGAACAACCGCCGTTTTTCGGGTATGGAGTAGAACTACGATCCGGCCAGACTCTCATAAGCGGAGACTTCCCCGTAGTCAATTGCGGAGTGAAAGAATGGGCTACCACCGAGGTTGAAGAAGATTCAAAGGCCACACCTTTTTACATTGGAGCCTTTCTGTGGATCAACATTGCCACACTCTCCTCCTACACCCTCAGATTCCGTCTTTCGTTCGAAGGAATAGCGATGAGCAATGTAGAGTACTTTCGAGGATTCAATGGGTAGAACACAACATCTGGGACTGAACAAGTTTGGAGCCGAAGGACGGCTGTCCGACGAGGGGCACAAATTCTCTCTACGCGACCGAGACCTCATCGACTCTCTTATCCAGTCGCTGCTCCTCCATAATCATGCGCCAGTCCAAGGGGACAGTCTTGTAGGCCCGCCATCCGGCACTGCTCCAACCTTGACGTTGGGCACCACTGGAGGAATCCTCCTCGCGGGACGTGACTACTACTACAAGGTCGCTTACGTTGACATCAACGGTAACGAAACAGAGGCAGGAGCCGCAGGGTTGGTGTCTACCCCCGACGCTCTCACTCCTCCAGAATCTCAGGTGCTCATCACGGCTGATACTGGCGGCACCCTCGTAGCGGGGACCTACAAGTACGCCATGGCCTTTTTCCAGACCGCAGGCGGAGTTACTACAGCCCCCAACACGGACACCATTGTCATACCGACAGGGACCAGCACAAACACGGTCACGATTCCTCTGCCTACCCTCCCGGATGGTGCAGACGGTTGGAACATCTATCGTAAAGGGCCAGGCGATCTGGAATACTGGTTCCTAGTTGCAGTAGCCAGCGGTCCGACACAGTACGTCGATGACGGGTCGATCAACCCTGACTGCACGTCAAGACGACCTACCGCCAACACCACTAACAGCACCAATAAGATCACCATCGATCTGCCAGCCGGGTACCTGCCTCTCGACTCACGAATCACAGGATGGAGGATCTACCGGACCAGTGCAGCCGGGTCTTACTCGTCCAACAGTCTGGTCGCTACGGTGGTCGAGACCACAACAGAAGGTGGAGCGGACCTGGTAACTACCTTCGTTGACGTCGGGGAGGCCCTAAGCCAGGGTATCCCACTGATACAAACCGCAGTGCCTGCGCCCGTCGCGCAACTCGACGCAGCATTAGCGTTCTTGGTAGACAGCGACCGGCTACCAGCGGCCCTAGCCCCACCCGGAGTCAGAGCATTCAACCTTCTCCTGCCGGGGACCCTTGCCGTCCAGGACTACCACCAGTTCGTCCCACCACACGACATGTTCGTGGAACGCCTCGACGCGTTCTACTTGACAGCACCCACCGGGCTGACCCCAATAACAGACTTCCTTACCGTGCGGGTCGCAGACGATGCCACACAAGACGAAATCCAAAGCCTTTATAACGACGCGGTTACTCAAAACGAGATTCAACAGCTCTACAACAACGCCACACAAGGCACTTTCACCCTGTCAGACGGCACCGACACCACGTCAGCCATCGCCTTCGACGCTCTGGCTTCGGTACTCAAGACGAGGCTAGAAGCTGACATCACGTCGATCACCACCGTCAACGTAAGCGGCTCGGGAACCCAAAACGATCCATGGTCGATCGAATTCGTCAACCCAGGGGCACAAGACATCACCCTGATGATCGTGGCTGACAGCGGAATGGGAGGCGGCGAAAGCTCCACCATCACCACCACGGTCGAAGGGTCAGACGGAGGCACCTTCACCTTGTCAGACGGTACTGACACTACGTCAGGCATCGCTTTCGATGCGGCAAGTTCAGTCCTCAAAACGAGGCTCGAAGCTGACATCACCTCGATCACCACTGTGACGGTGACCGGGACCGGGATACTGAGTGACCCGTGGCTTATTGAGTTCGACAACCCAGGTTCACAGGACTTGGCAATGCTGATAGTCGATGACGCCCTGCTGAACGGTATCTCCCTCATCCTCGAAAACACCAAAGGCTTCGGGATCACCGAAGTAGACCTGATCATCGACCAGAACCAAGCAGGTCACTTCTTTCAGACACCAACCACGGAAGGAGCAAGCCAAGAAGCAGAAACAGCACCCGCCGCAGGCGGTGCTTCAGTGTCGGACACCCTGGCTCTCAATGACGTGGCCATGGAACTCGACGCACAAAACGAGAACAACTTCTGGCAGGTCGGTCTCCTGTCCCCCGGCGAGTACGTATTCAAATTCTGGGTGGCTGACACCGACCAAACATCCACGTTCGTCGTTCGAACGAACGAACTCACCGTAGAAACGCAGAGCCTGCACAACAACTCATCGACCGGCGACTTCACCATTACTTTCCAAGGGCAGACCACTGCGGCCATCCCCTGGAACGAATCAGCAGCCAACCTCAAAGCTGCTCTGGAACTGCTCTCGAACATCATCACTGTGTCTGTCACCGGGATAGGTACAGCGGGGGACCCATGGAAGATCGACTTCGACAATCCAGCAGGCAACGTAGACGAGATCACCACCAACGACGCAGGCATGGACGGGACCAGCACCATCGCCACCGACACCGCAGGAACCAGTGTTGTGCTCGACTCTTTGTCGGTGGCAACTGGCAGACCCGTCTACACGCCAGAATACGAACTGTTCGTCACCCTCGACGGCACCGAAATCGTCCAACTAGAGGTCGAGAAGACAGATACCGGCGTCGATCGAGTACGAGTGGACAAGTATGAATACGAGGCTCTCCTCCCCGTTCTTAACGGTGGGAGTAACTGCACGATCGAAGTGCTCGTCACTGGAACCCCCACCACTAATGGGGATGACCTCCAGTTGACACTCTGGTATTAGACCACGCTGGCAGTCAAGCCATTCGCCGGTATCGTCACTCCGGTACCGATATTGACATCTAGGACTGCCCGAGGCTGGAAGATCAGCATGTTGCCACCACCCTTTACTTGGCTGTTGAGTAGACACACGAAGGTGATGTTCCCCCAGTCGGAGGTGGCGGCAGTCCAGATGATCGCAGCGTCGTTCGTGTGGGCGGTATCCCACGACACCGGCCTCCGTGTGTAGTCACCAGCCGTGACCTCATCGGTGAGAAGACCGGCCACAGTGGGATCGGCGGTCCACAAGCCCACATACCAATCCTTAATTGAGAACGGTTGCTGACGGAGGGCATGACCGAGAACCAGCCCTTCGAAGTATGTGGTAGCAGACATCATCTCCTCGCAATGCGTCGGTCAGGATGATAGAACCTGGCGACGTAATCCCCAGACTGGGGGACACCCAGACCTAAGGCTATTTGCACTGCACGTAAACCAGCATTATCAACCAGGTTGATGGCTATGAACAGGTCCGTGCTGCCATCCAGGGTGAAGAGGAGCGGAATGGCCAACAGTGTTTCGATCTCCGTGAGAGTGTTGACGTTGATGATCTGCCCTAGGCCCTCACTGA
>SDBT01015447.1_pt1 | contig 12133 bp, 14 predicted proteins | sample 2277101 | NCBI WGS metagenome assembly SDBT01 (sample SAMN10404973, study PRJNA504765) | marine sediment metagenome | isolation source: marine sediment core GS10_PC15, 103 cmbsf | place: Arctic Ocean: Southern Knipovich Ridge | collected 2010
AACGTAGGGCGGAGAGAGGAGCGAGGAACAAACGTATAGTGATCTCGACGGGGTACTGGCAGAATTCAATGGTGCTGCCGAGAAGGTTTTGGGAAGGAAGATTGGTCCGAGAACCAATCTAGATAGTGCTGATTGGAAAGCAATCAACGCTACGAAAGATTTTTGGTCTGGTATGGACATGCTTCGCAGCGGTAAGAAATTGTGGAGCCACATTCGTAAACAACAACCCTTCATACTTTCTGCGTTGCCTACAAGCAACAGAGATTGGGCTGAAAAAGGTAAGCTCTTGTGGGTCGGTAGACATCTCAAGGGTATGACAAAAGATAGAATTCTACTTGTCTCGCGTAAAGACAAGCAAAAATTTGCGATGAACGCGGGTCAAAGACCCAATATACTGATTGATGATAACTCTAAGAACATTAGAGAATGGGAAGCGGCTGGCGGAATTGGTATCTTGCACCATTCTACAACAGTCAATCAAACGATCGCAAGACTTAAGAAACTAGGTTACTAGGAGTAACAATCATGGCACTATGGGGTGAAGATTCAAAAGACGCTGACCGTCCCAAGCACTTGAATGCTGACGAGGGACCACGGTCTGTCGATGCAGCTTTTCAGACTGATCGAGGATGGGAAGTACCGCTTGACGGCCACAACCCTGAGCTAACAGACGACCGAGGCATTCAATTGTCTGAGGTTATCGCAGCACAGAGCGAGCCGCGACGAGACGACACTGGCCAAGCACCGAACTTTTACTTTCCGCAAGACGCTTTGGATTCGGGCCTGACCGCTACCGTTGGTGTACCGTTCGAAGTGTTCGTCAGAACAGTTGACGTTGACGCTGATGTTCTCACCGAGATCACGGCTCTTGCATCACTGACTAAGCCTGCTTGGGCTACATTCACTGATCTTGGCAACGGGGTTGGTCGTTACGATGGCACACCGACAGGTGCAACGATCGAAACATTCGCCGTTGAAGCTGAGGATTCGGGTGGCAATACCAACTCACGCAATTTCCAAGTCGTAGTTAGTGCGTAATGATGAGAGTTTGGCGTAAAGGTCCGACTGTCATTGAGATACCTGCTGGTATGAGCCATGAAATGGTTCTCAAAACAATGGATCTGGGCACCAAGGTAGAAGCTGTCAAAAATGGTTGGCAGCGAATCGCGTATAATATGCTGCGTGGTGAGCCAGTGCTGGCAATCGACGCTAAAGATTTAGCATCTGCTCATGAAGCATTTCAGTGGGTAGTCAAAGAAACAGGTGTCATGCCGGAGCGAGTCTTTCACGACGCCATGATGCTTGAAGGCAAAGAAGTTGATATGTTCTATCGTTATGGTAGAATCACCCAAAGTGACCTTGCCAAGTGGAGATAAAGGGTGAGTTTCAAAGGTTTCAAAGAATTTATTGAAGAAGATCATCGGGGCGTCAAAAGCCTAGGTGGTGATGGTGGCGCACAGAATCAGTACGGCCGATGGGGCCAAGAGCCCGTTCACATGGGCGTGCATCGCATCGAAGATCCCAACGTACTGCAAAGACTGAATGCCCACGTTGGTCTAGTCAACACAAGAGAATACATTGATCCCCGATCAGCACTAGAGCATGTACAAAATGCTCTTATGCGTTTGGGCTATCATTTCGACTACAACCTGAACGACATGCCCAACGAGCAGAACGTGTACCCTCTGCGTCGGTTCGGTGGTCGTCAAGGTTTCATCGACATGGATGCTGAGATCAAGGAAGACGACGGCATCGAGGGCAACGGCGAAAAGCTGGTGCTGAACGTCGAGTTTGCCATCGACCCTGACTCGTCACGCTACGAAGTGATGGCACAGATCGTTCCAGCTAGTCTGTTCGATGAAGAAGAAACACAGCCTGATGCGATTCGACCGAATCGTGCAGGTGTACCATCGACTACTGGCGATGCCGACGGCATCAACATGGGCGAAGCGTTCCCAGCCAAAAGTAAGGGTCCGACTCGATTCAAAGGCGATCCCAAGGTAAAAGTCGATAAGGTCAAAGGTGGCTTTCAAGTGTTTGTTCACAGTCCACGGGGATTTTGGATTGCACAAGGGCAGCCATGGAAAACCGAGGCGCTGGCTAAGAAAGACGCTAAGAAGTTCAACGAGGAAGTCAACAGTATTGTCTACATTGGCGAAGCCGTCTCGATCAGTATGGCTAAAGAAAAAGGACAAGGCTCATTTACAGTAGAGTTTGACTTTAGAGGTGGACCGATAACGAAACAAGCACAAAAGTTCGCTCTCGCAGCACAGAAAAGACTTGCAGGCGCAAGTTTCACTCCAAACCGCAAAGGTGGTTCTGAAAAGGTTGTGGTGACGGTGAAGGCGGGTAGTCCACGTGATGCACAGGTGAAAGCCCGAAAAGTTCTGGATGGTATAAAAGAGAATGTCGATCATATCGTTGAAGCTCCAAACCCTGTTCGTTGCATTCGATGTGCAAGACAATTCGGGTCGGGCTCTGATTTCGACCAGCACGATTGCCCAGCTTGCCCAAAGAAAATGAAGGGTGAATCGACCGCAGATTACACGAAGCGACTAATGGCGCTGGTGAATCAGAAGGGCCAGGGTCAGAACGAACAAACGATTGATGAGGCGGACTTGAGCCGAACGTTCGCGTTTGCCACAGCAGATGCTAGAAACAGACTTCAGAAGTTGATGGATCTTGCCAGCACTAGTGCTGTTAGCATATCCGACAAGGGTAAAGGTAAGTTCAAGTTTACCGTAACTGGAATGCTTCGGGGTGCCCAGATTGACCGCATCATGAATTCGGTCACACAACTCAAGGGTAAGCTAGCCGAAGAACAGGTACAGGTCAACGAAGATATTAGTCGAACGTTTGCATTCCCTTCTGCTGACGCTAGAAATCGACTAGAGAAATTGCTTGCTCTTGCTAGTCGAGAACCGGTAAGTAAGACAGATAAGGGTAAGGGCAAATTCAAGTTCACGGTCACAGCGATGCTCAAGCAACCGCAGATCGCTAAGATTATGAATTCTGTCAAGCAACTCAAGGGTATTGTAGAACAGAATAGCTCAATAGATATGGCGAACAATGCAGTTCGTACAGCTATTCTAGAGAGAGCGGAGCGTTTGCATGAACGCGATCCGTTTCGCGTAAATCAGCTAAAGGTCGCCCGCGACACGCTTAAGATGAACCCGGTGTTCCAAAAGGTCATGGGTGGTCCATCGAAAGAAGAAGCTATCAAGATTTTGATGGCTAAGGGTACATCTGCGGACAAGAAACTTGCCAAGCAAGCGATGAACGAAGCTAGTGCTTTCGTTGAAGCTGGTTTGAAGCACGCCCGCTCGGCGGTCGGTGGTGGCAAGCAATTCGTGTCAGTCTCCGGCAAAATGAGCGAAAAGAAAGCCAATCAGACTATTCGTGGAGCCGCTAAGTTCCTGAAACAGCATGGTACGTCTGCTGATAAGAAATTGGCAGCGAAGGTATTGGGTGAAGCATCGAGTCCTGGTTCCAGAGCCGCTTTCAAATCCCTCACCAAAGGTGTCGCGGCGATCCACACTCGAAATATGAGAGATGCTGTGAACCGTGTCAAGGGTCTGAAAACACCACAAGAGAAGAAGTTTGGTCAAGCCATTCTTGATGCTGCTAAAAAGGCTGGTGGTGCGGTCAGCGTAAAGAGACTGCCTGATGCCAAACGTTTCAAACTAGACGCATCGAAGGCAAAGAAGATCGTCAATAGTCTGACATTGGGTGGTGTGATTAACGTCACAAGATCGTCGTCAGATCCTGGTCGTGTAGCAGAGGGTGTTCAGATTTTCCCTGCCGAAGATCGGTTCCCGGGTCCACTAGCCCGTAAGGGTGAGTTCAATGTCGAAGCTGGCTTCACCAGTGATGATTGGAAAGGTCCTTTATCCGATGCTGTTAGAAAAGCGGTAAAGAAAGCTGGATGGAAGAGTACTGAAATCAGATCAGACAAAACAATCAGAGTGGCTTTGAAAGCTAAAGATGCCAAACAAGCTCAGAAGCAAGTTAGCGATCTTGTTGCCAAAGCACGAAAAAGTGTTGGTGTGAAAGAGGCCTGCGACCTGTCACATGATGACAACGACAAAGAGAACCGACGAACCAAGAAAGACAACAAGATCGCCAGCAGTTTCAACGAAGCAACGAAACTACTTACGGTTGTGGCAATCAAGAACAACAAAGTCGTTGGACAGATATGGAATATTGAGAAGCGGGAGATCAAAACTGCCGTGGAAGTCCTGAAAAAACAATACCCCGGAACGAAAGTTTCTGTGGAAAACGCAAGCGGCAAGGTCGTAAGCGTCGAGGGCAAGATTGACAGTTTCAAAGAACAGATAAGTAAGAGGAAGAAGAAAGCCCCGGCGCAATCGTCGCCCTCTTACTGAACAAGGTCCTTTATATTATGCTGATCCCGTTGACTGAGGATAATTACACATATTTTGCTATGAGGTCTTACTGCAACCCCGGTTGCTTAAGCGTAGATGAGTTCCATGAGGATCTCAATCGAACTAAGTATTTGAAGCGTCTGTTTCGCCGCTACCAAGCAACGGGACAGTTGAGAGAACGGTTGATTCTCAACCATATCATCATCTTTTATAATGTGTTCGGCGTCGAGCCGGCAACACGGTTGCTGTTCTTCAAGATCGAAGAGGAACTACACCCGCTGTTGAAAACCTTTTTGGTGTATCTAAACTACTGCCCTGAGCAGACCATACCCGAATCAAAGGATTTGATCGGGATACCTTTGGATGAGAAAGTAATCGAAGTTCTTAGAAAGTTGGACGAACATGCTACCTAGTGATTTTAGCCCCGAACGAAAAGTACGCCAGCGTTATTTGCAGCGTGAAGCTGATATGCGTAAACCTTTGCACGAAGTCAAGGTCAAAGTATCTACTACCTCTCCTGTTTGGGTTGTTGAAGTTCAATTTGACAATGCAGATTATGAGAGAGATCGTTCTGATGATCCTCGAATGCTAGCCGATTCATTCGTGGATAGTTTCATGAGATTTGTCAGCGAAGCTCGCTTAGGAGTAGAGGAGAGGCAGCGTGAGAACCGAGTATTTGTTCAGGTTCCAGCACGAACCAGCAGAGAGGCAGAGAAAGTTGTAAAAGACATGATTGCTAAGTCTGTTAAACACCAACGCGATAAGCGTCTCCAGAGTCGCGGCCGACGATAATGCAATCGTTCAAGGAATACATGACAGAGCGAAACGAATTCAGATTGGGGAACCCAAGGCCAGCAATGGCTGATTCGTTCGTTGAAGTCGATGGACTCGCATCTGACGTGTGGGTTGTTGATCGTGTATTTCCTAGAAAAGACGAAGCTGACCGCCTCGCTGGTCCGTTCAAAAAGCAACGACAAGCGTTGAAGGCAGCAAGACTAATTGTTAGAGAGACGGGCGAGAAGTTGATGCTGGATACAGATGGTCCAGATGGTCCTATCAAGTCGAAAGAAGTACGCCGATAATGTTACCGGGTGATTTTAGTCCAGAACGAAAAGCACGCCAGCGTTTCTTGCTGCGTGAAGCTGACTTGCGTAAAGCAAGCAAGGGTACATTCCTATCCGTACTTGAAGAAATTCCAGACGGCTGGGCCGTGTTCCGTTTCAGCCAGTGGGCAGGTGGCGGTACACAGAAACTTGAAAGTAAGTTACGTTCGAAGTCAGTTGCTATCAAGAAAGCAAATGAAATTTCCAAGAAAACCGGGGAGAGAGTTTCCTCCGGAGGCAAACAAAGATAATGCTACCTTCTGAATACAATCAAGACTTTGCAGCACAGCGCCGTCACATGATGGACGCTCGTCGTTTGCGTGAACGTGCAACAGGTGATAGCTTGTTGGGTGTTGTGCAGGAGGGTAATACCTGGGCCATCGCTCGTCTTGAGCATGACCAACCGGGTGCGATTCGTGAACGCTTGCAAGGTAATTACGAGACTGTGGGTATTGCGTTGAAGGCAGCACGACGAATCCAGAACGGAACGAGAGAAGCTATCAAGATTTTCAGGGAAGAGCAGCAGTTGAAAGACATTCTCGCTGAGTCTTTGATGCGAGCAGAGTTCCCAACATCGCAAGATGCTGGTGTATTCATGTTTCAAGCTGGTTCGCCTGGTAAGAAACTCGCTCGATTCCAGAGTACGTTGCCGAAGAAGGTTGGTAGACGATTCGAAGTAGAATTCCTGGCTGCCAAGGGCAAAGCCGGGGCAATCTCTGACATTGCTCGTAAGAGTAACGGTAAGCTAACGTTCATAGGATAAGCACATGCTTCCTTCTGAGTTCAATCAAGATGCAATGGCACAGCGGCGCAAGCTGCGGTTGTTGCATGAGGCACTCAAAGGACCGACGAAAGATTCTTGGCTGACAACCGCAAAGGTCGGAGGTCTATTCAATGTCTTTCGCGTGTTTGGTGACAGCCGAGATGCAGAGATTGAGCGTCTCCCGCGATTGCACAACTCTATACAAGCTGCTAATAAAGCGGCGAGAGCGATTGGCGAAAAAACTGGTGAGGAGTTGAGAAAGTCATGATTCCTTCTGAATTCAATCAAGATGCAAAAGCACAGCGACGTAAGCTGCGTATACTACACGAATCACGGCAAAACCTTCAAGAGAAGGTTGCAGTTGACTTGACCGAAAGAGATGCTACACTTGATAAAGGGTTGACCATTTCGAAGCGAAAAGCTGGTAGTGGTACGTGGATCAAGGTTGAACGGCTTAGCGGCAAGACATACGGTGTGTTTCGTTCGTTCAAGAAAATGAAGAAGATCGGAAAGCGACCTTCGACACAGTTTAGCGTTCCAGACGAGGACCGATTTGCAGGTCCGGGTAGTGATCCCTGGGCATATCACAAAGATCGTGAATCAGCGTTGAAGCAAGCCCGTGAGATTTCTGAAATGACCGGTGAGCGAGTCATGATCGAAGATCATAAGGGTCGCAATACGAAATTCAAGCTGGCATTTGACAGTCAGATGGACGCCGGCGCTTTCATGAGCAAATTCTCGTTTAGTGGTCTGTTCGGTGGTGGTCGCCTAGGTAAAGACCTTGCCCCTGCTGGTAGAGCGTTCACGCGAATCAACTTGAAGAAATCTCCATTCTTTGGTAGCGAAGCATACGAGCAAAATGTTGAAGTGTTCCCCGAAAGAATGAAAGCGTTCATGTGGCAACTCGCCGACTTCGGTGGTGCGATTATTACTGATAGAGATAAGAAATGACCGAGTTTCTACAAGAATCTGCTGTAGACATCTACGTTGCTTACAAGTTTGTGAAGATTCTCTCGACCCCTTGGGAGAAAACTGACGCATTTAAGCTGGGCATCATTGATAAGAAAGGCAAGATTCTCAAGAAACGCAAAAACCTAAAGAGCGGCGAGGAGAAGGCAGCATACACTATCTTTCACACGCTAATCTGGAACATGAAGAAGCTGCTGGACAAGCTGCCGCCGACACGAACCCGAATCGGTTCGTTCGTTGCGGCCTTGTGGATGCTGAAAGAATACACGTCAACAAGAGTACAAGACCAGACTCTCATTGAGAGAACGTTCGTCAAGTATATGATCGACACAGGACGGGTCACGCCCGGTGAAGTGTTGGATAGTTGTTTCGAGCAGTTTCTTGGTGAGGGTGATGACGCTGATTTTCGACCTGAGCTACCGAGTATATTGTTCAAGGGTCGATACAAGTTGATTTTTGATGTTGATGCACCGGAGTTCACGGGACAGAAAGGTAACATCGTGGTTGTTCGCAAGGATACGATATCGTTTGAAACCTTGCTTGGTCAGCCCATGTTTCGAGTGCAGTTGGAAAAGAACCTGAAAGACCTTGTGGTTTCGTATGAAGATTTGGAACAGGTGTAATGAGTACGCTGAGAAAGACATTTTTGTTTAGCGAAGAAGCGGGCCAGAAGTATGCGGCCCGAGTTGGCGCTAGTGGTCTAGGTTGCGTTGCAGAATCGTATGTCAACGGTCCTACAGATATCATGTTTATTACTGTCGAGTCAACATTGGAGCGTGATTTGGTGCAGTTGGTTCGTTTGGCAAATAATATGGGTTCGACTGGTGAGACTCAAGTAGAACAAGAGACAGCAGCACAAACGAAAGTAGACGCTGCTCGCAAAGAACGTGAATCCAAACGGCAGGAGACTGACAAAAAGCGTGACCAGGAAACAGAAAAAGCGACGCAATCAAGACAACAAGTTGTGGACCGCCAGCGTGCCGGGACTGACAAGGCAAGTGAGAACGAGAAAACCCGAACGGATCGTTTGCAGAAGCAGGCCGATGCCAAAAAAGAAGCGGGGCAACGTGTCCGAGATGCTGACCAACGACGCCGAGATCAAGTCCAACGACAAAAAGAGCAAGAGAAAGAGCGTGAGGACGAACTCGACGGTGGCGAAGGCGACCCCGAAGGCCTCACGAAGGCAGTCGCAGCAGCAGCAGAAAAAGGCACCAAAGCGGCGTTGAGTAAGTCGAACGGTAAGAAGTCTGGCGACAAAGAGAAGAAAGAGCAGATGCTTTCATTCGGTCAATATCTAGAACAAGCACCAACCAACTTTGCAGGTCAAGGCACCAAGATTGCTGGTTTGGGTGGTGATGAACCTATTGTGCGTGGTCAGGCCCAACGCATGAAAGATTGCAGCAAGTGCAAGGGTGCCGGCTGTCCTGCTTGTACACCAACAGCATTCATTCGTCGTGCAAAGCAAGTTGCCGAAAATGTCATGCGTCAACTCAGAGCTAAGCGTATCGCTAGTGATGTCATGGAACAGACTGGTAGCGGTGGTGGTACTGGCGGTGGCAACGGTGGTGGTAACGGTGGTGGTAATGGCGGCAATGGTAACGGCGGCAATGGTAACGGTGGCAACGGTAACGGCAATGGCAAAGTCACACACACTCATGGTCATGGTCCTGGTCGCACGTGCCCCGTGGGTCAGGTGTGGGATGCCGCTAAGCAGAAATGCGTAGATGCTGTCAACGAGGCTAGCCGTGCTGATATGCAAGTGAATGTGTTTATCAAAGGCATCAAGGACAAAGGGAAGAAGAAGTTTGCACAAGCGTTCGTGAAATCATTCGGTCGTAAGATGCCTCCGCCTAGTAAATTTGGTGTGAGTGATGACGATGCAGCAAGCCTGCGGTCAAGCATTGATCGCATTCAGAACGATTTTGCAGAGGCCGTCGAGAACATCGACATTCCCGCAGAGCCGACGACCATGACCTATGCAGGTTCGCCTGTGTTCAAGGTTTCCGCGGAGACTTTTGCTAATTGTTCGGGTGGTCGGTCGAAGTGGGCACGATGGTCGAAGGTTCTCAATTTAGAGGACGAGGGTCAAGCTGCGATCAGAACGTATGCCAACAAGTATCCAAGCAGACCTATCGTGCTGCAATGTGACGAAACTGGTGACATGAAGTTCCTTCGGTTCAATCGTAAGGGTGGTGGTGGCAACCGCAGACGCAGAAAGCACGCATTGCCAACTCCAACTGATGGTGGTGTTGGTCAGATCGTATTCGATGCCGAGAACGAACAGATCACCGAGGCGCAGAAAACGATTACTCCAGCGTTGCGAAAGAAGGCGCTTCGTTTTCGAGCGGAAAGACCGAAGCCGGGATCTAGTAAATACGGAAGCTGGAAGATCAAGGTACGTGGATGGCTTGATAGCCAAAAACTTTCACAGAAGGTTTTCTTCCTTCTGTTTGATATTGCTGATAAAGAAAAATCTGCCTCCGAAAGAAATCCAAACGAACAAATCACCGAAGGTGCTGTAGAAGATGCGATCAAGTTTTTGAGTGCCCACGCCAAACGCGGCAATCTACCAACACGACCAAGTGCCCGCGAATTGAAGGGTATCATTAATACCCCTGCTGTTTCTGGTATCGAGGTATTAGATTATATCAACACGTTCTTTGCATTTTCAGAGAGAGAGTGGTCTTTCTTCGTGGATGGTAAGCGAAACCGTGACCTCGCGGGTTCTCGTAAACCAGCAGACAAAGAGAAACTGCTCAAAGTAGTTCTAAAGAAGATACAATCATGAAGTCATTCAAGAAGTTTTTGAACGAGGACACCAAGCATACACTGACCGAAGGTGTAAGTGCGGCCGCGTTCGAAGCAACTATCACTACAGCATACAATGGTGGTCCTAACAAAGATCCTGAAACGCTTGCAGCGGCCCGCGTGAAGCTCAAAGACTATAAGACAGTTGAGACGCAAAGCAAAAAGATTGCTAAGCTGATTCGGGCTAAGACGGGTGCTAAAGGCAAGATGGTCCACTTCGGTACGGGTGCTGGTAGGAGAGTTGGGTGGTGGCAAGGTGGTGGTGTACCCAAGAGTGATATGTACATCGGTAAGGTTCATATCTCATTGAAGCAATCGGGTGGTTCTCAGTTGATGTCTGCACGACGAGGCGAAGCATTATCCACGTTTCGTGCGGCTATTGAATACATGCAAGGCGAAGAACCAGAGGAGACAGCGAAGCTGGTCAAGTTGATTGAAAAGAGCATGATACAATTCTTTACACCAAAAGGTGTGAACATCAACTCATTTAAGTTCATCTTGAAGCAATTCAAGAAAAAGGGCCCACGAGGAATCAAGAAAGCGGTTCGTGACAAGATTGACGAGTGGAATGCGGTAGACAAAGCGGTGAGAAATGTAGTTCCCAAGTTGGGTGCATTCATGGAAAATAACCAGGCGTTTCGAACGTGGTTTGTCTATGAAGCTGCTACTGGTGAGACGAAGTTTGGACCTGATCCGTTTGCTGACGCTAACTGGATTGTTGAGTTCAACCCTGCAACCGGAAATGCTAAGGTCGAGAAACTATCAAACGGCAAGAGAAAACCCGCTAAGTTTATCAAGACGCTAGCCGGTCATGTAGGCTTCAAGCTGCGATGGAAGACAGGCAGCGGAAGCAAGTTGAACAAACAGGGCGTCGGCAACACTGAAATGTCTTTGCGTGTTGACGTACCTGCACCAAAGAAGGGCGAGAGACTTGAGAGTTGGTCAGATACTTTGACCCTCCTGGGACTTGATCCTGTTGTGACTCAAGTGCCAACAACTTCGACGTTTGAGGATATCTACACCGAGGAATTGAGATTGTTCGCGGAAGAGGGTGACGTGTACCTGACCGAAGAAGGTTTCATCCAGAGTGTAGCTGCATTCTTCAAGGGTCTATGGGACAAAGTTGTCGCTGGTCTGAGAGCAGCAGCGGCGAAAGGTATTCTATGGTTGCTTGATTTCTTGGGAATCGAATTGGCAGGGATCACACCCTCCAACCTAGAGGTCAATTTGGGGGCATAAATAGCAAAGAGGTAGATCATGAAACTGATTGCAGTATTTACAATATGCGTTTTGTTAGGCGGCTGTGCCGGCACACGAATCGTGGGCCCGTCAGACAACAGTGTGTCCGATCGCTTCACCGAAATCGTTGAGGAGCAGATCGAACTCACCGACGAGGCACAAGAGCGAACCGAGATCATTTGGAACAACATTCCTCCGATCGAAGAGGATGCCACTCAAATCCAAGAACAGACTGACGTGATCGAGCAAGCAACCGATCATATGGCCGAAGTGATGGACGAGGCAACCGAGGAGCAGTTGGCACCAGAGATTGAGGAGCCCCTTCGCACAGACGTTGCGACCATCGACGCTAGTACTGACAGCATTCGAGAGAGTGCCGCAGACATTGTTGACTATGCTACCCTGTTGAGAATCCAGACGGAGGAATTGCGTGGAATACTGGAAGCTCTCAAGTCTGCCAATGCAGACGCTCAGGCGAACTTGGGTGAAATCGAGCAACTAGAAGCCAGCATCGCTGATCTTGAGTCGCAGTTGTGGGAGCAAGAGGCAGAGCTAAAGCGTCAAGCAATTCAGAGACTATACACATACCTTGGTGGTATGTTCGCAATTGGATTCTTGATGGTTATTGGTGGTGCGGTGTTGATGATCTTTGTGACGAAAAAGGGTGGGTTGCTGCTCATGGGCATTGGTGTCCTTGTGATTGCCGTGTCGGCCGCGTTGACCATGTACCTTGAATACGTGGCAATCGCTGGTTTGGTCATCTTGGGTATGGCGCTGGCGTCGCTGGTGGGTTACGGTATCTACATGGCGGTCAAGAGCAATCGTGCCGAGAAGGCAGTTGTTGAACAGACCGAGTTGCTTGAGGT